>JAEEGK010015384.1_pt1 | contig 16968 bp, 17 predicted proteins | sample 8958771 | NCBI WGS metagenome assembly JAEEGK01 (sample SAMN16246547, study PRJNA631951) | gut metagenome | biome: gut microbiome; feature: rumen; material: SC-attached | host: Bos | place: Iran: Karaj | collected 2018-10 | reverse complement strand
GCTGGTTGGAGGAGAGCCGTTCAAGCCGACAAAAAGTGAAACATATCCATTTGAGGTACTGTGGTGGAAGTGCAAGTGTCAAAAAGTCCGCATGCCTCACTGTTTTCCGTTTATGCCGGAAACGTATCGATATGTAAAACAACATCGTGCTGAGTACGATTTAATTATTACAAGCGATGTATTCTCGCTGAATTCGTTGATGGCATATCGAGCTGCACCGAACAAGACGATTATCTGGCACGAACTTGCAAAGCATAATGCCATTATGAAGAAAATTCCCTCAAAGATTTGGTACGGAGTTATAGCAAGGATCTTCATGCGAAACGCAAAGGTTGTTGCACGCTCAGTGGAGGCAAGGAATTTTGTGAAGAAATACTGCGTGAACACGGATGTAAATGTAATCAATCATGGTGTCAACCTCGATAAGTTTAAAGCATCTACTGAGAAAGATAATGGCTTCGTAGTGTGTTTGCAGTTGATTGAGCGAAAGAAAATCGATGGAATCCTTGAAAAGTATGCCAAGTATCTGGATCAGTACAATTCTACATGCCGGTTATACATTATAGGCGAAGGGGAGTTGAAAGAAAACTTCAGAGGATGGCACAGACTTTGGGAATTGCTCCAAATGTAATTTTTACAGGAAAGATGACACACGATGAACTGCTCCCGATTCTGTCTAAGTCAAAGGCGTTGCTCGTTAATACGGTGAAAGACAACAATATGATTTCCATTGTAGAAGCGATTGCGGTTGGAACGCCTATTGTCACAACAGACGTTCCACTGAATTCTACCTATATCAAAGAATATCAACTTGGCATTGCGAAGAAACAGTGGGATGAATCCGATTTGAATGATGTGGTTTCTAACAGTGAAATGTATATTGAAAACTGCATGAAATACAGATACAAATTTTCTGCAAAACAAAGGGTAAGAACAGTTCTTGGAAGTTAAAAAATGATGTGATTATGGAGGATAAAATGTATTCAATAGCGTATGTTGTACCCTATTTTGGAAAGTTTCCAAAGGGGTTTCAATTCTGGCTGTTAAGCTGTAAGTGTAACTCATCGATTGACTGGCTGATTTTTACAGATGATAAAACGCCTTATGATTACCCAGAAAATGTGAAGGTTACATATTGGATGTTTGATCAGATGAAGAAAAAGGCTCAGGCAATTTATGATTTCCCAATTTCCCTGGAGCGCCCGTATAAGCTCTGCGATTTCAAGCCCGCGTATGGTGAGATTTTTGCAGAAGAGCTGAAAGACTATGATTTCTGGGGACATTGTGATATAGATCTGGTTTGGGGTAATATCCGAAAATTTTATACGGATGAAGTTCTCGGTCAATATGAAAAAGTAGGTTTTAATGGACACTCCAATCTCTATAAGAATACACCTGAGGTGTGTGCTCGCTATAGAACACATATTGAAGGAAAGATGTACTATCGGGATGTCTATTCAGTCGATAAGGGCTTTGCATTCGATGAGCCGGGTATGGATGACATTTACGAGGCACTTCAAATTCCAGTCTATAAAAAAATTGATTTCGCAAACCTGCTGAAATATGATTATGGCTTCTTCCTTGACTGGGGTAAGGAAGAGGATGCGTACAAAAATGAACATCAGGTCTTTACATGGCACAATGGAACTCTTCTTCGCCATTATTTGGATCATGGCAAAATAAAGGATGAAGAGTATATGTACTTGCACTACTGGTGCCGCCCGACAACTTTTGCCATTAAAGAGTACGATGAGCAAAAAGATTATCTAGTTTATGCAGATACTACAACGGATAAGCCGTTTGAGCTGACTCCTGGCTTGATTCTGAAAAGAAGCCGCCGCAGTAAAGTGAAATACTATGCTAAGGTACTGTGGTTTAATAGGAAGAAAATCACTTGGGAAAGAATTGTATTCAATGTAAAGGGAATGTTGAATTATAAAAAAGATGACTGAGGGGATCAAAAAATGAAAAAGATGCTAATTGTAATGATGCATTTAGGAATGGGCGGTGCAGAAAAAAGTTTGGTTAATTTCCTTAATGAGCTCTCACCTAATGACTGTAAGGTTGATCTTCTCCTTTTTAAGAAAGACGGAATCCTGCTCGAACAAGTCCCAAGTTGGGTGAGTATAATTGATACACCTAGAGATGTGGCGGTTTTATATGGAAGTAACCCGATAAACAAGAAAGAAAAATATCTGAAATGCATACGCTATTGGGGTACACTATGTGCAACAATGCAGACACATAATAATGAGAGAAAACAATTTGTTAGATGGAAAAAATATTATACGAAACATATTGACCAACTCAAGGAAAAATATGATATAGCTATATCTTATGTGTCTGGTGAAATTATGAACTATGTAGTAGAGAAAGTTGATGCTCCTCTTAAAGCTACATGGGTTCATACAGACTATAAAGCATCAAAGGGATGCCCCAAAGATGATGAGTATTATTTTGAAAAACTTAATAAAATTATCACGATATCAGATAGTTGTGTCAACTCTATAAAGGACTCTTTTTCACAGAATACTATAAAGCAAAAAGTCATTTGTCTTCCTAATATTGTTTCTGCAGCATTTGTTAAGAAGTTGGCCGAAGTGATAGTTGACGATGTATACCAAGAAAGAAAATCATTTAAGATTCTTTCGATTGGAAGACTTGAAAACGTCAAAGGTTTTGATATGGCGGTTGAAGCCGCAAAAATACTTCAAGATAAAAAAATTGATTTCGAATGGCTAATAATTGGTGAAGGTTCTGAACGAAAAAATTTAGAGACACTTATTAGGAAATATGCTTTAAATAATAAAATGAAGTTGTTAGGTCTGAAAGATAATCCGTATCCGTATCTAAAAGGCTGTGACATCGTGGTTCAGTCGTCGCGATTTGAAGGAAAATCAATTGCTTTAGACGAAGCAAAAATTTTTGGAAAACCGATTATATCGACTAATTATCCAACAGTTTATGATCAACTATCAAAAGATGAGGGTATGATTACAGAGATGAATCCAGAGGCAATTGCGGAGGGAATTAGTGCATTGTACTACAATGAATCACAATTGAAGTTGATAAAAGAATATCTGAAATCAAGGAATTATGGAAATGCCTCCGATGTAAACAAATATATTTATGAATTGGGGATTAAGGAGGAGCGATGAGCCATTCGTTTAAAAAATTCAACACAACAGGTTCAGGACTGTTTGCATACTTTGTTTTATTCGTATTTACAACATCTGAAATACTACAAGCAGTTCCGCTTCTTAATGATCTGCTCAACATTTTGAGATGTCTTTTGTTTGTTGTTTTCTTATGGAATTATTTTGTTGGAGAGAAAAACATATACGTAAATTTGATTATTTTGTGGCAGATGGCGTATATAATTTCCTCATACATTAATAATAACTTTACCAATTCTGTGCTTTTTTATGCAATTAATGCTATTACAACTACACTGTTTGTGATGGAAAATATACGAATTAGTCCGTACGGTTTTATTAGAAGAGGTAGAAATTGGTTTTTCTTTTTGCTGATTATAAATTTAGGACAATTATTATTTGGTACGCCGTATGCATCAACAAGTGGCAGTGTTTATGTTCTTGGATTACGAGTTAATTTTACACTATACTGCTATGCAGCAGTTGTATTTTCGATGGCATATGATTACTATGTACGAGAAACACGGAGAATATCACGATTTTCGATAGTTGTTTTTGCAACTGCAGTAATCACACTGTTTATTCCGATGGTTGCGACGGGACTTATCGGATTTCTTGCAATAATGCTGGCATATATTGTATTAAAACGTGAAAAAAATTATTGGATATTGGCGGTTATAGCAGTAGTTTCAACATGGGGAATTATATACCAAGCAGATTTTATTCAAATATTCGGCCCTTTTTTGAATTTGTTTGGAAAAGATCTTACTTTTTCAGTAAGAACATATATATGGCAACGTGCTCTTAGTCTTATTCCTTTAAAACCAGTTTGGGGATATGGAATATCAGATATGTTTGTGCCAGCCTTTGGCGGCGTAGATCATCCAGCACACAATGAAATACTTAACGTTTTATATAGAGGTGGAGCTATTTCGTTTGCCTTTATCGCATTGGCTTTTATTTTAGTTGCAAAGAAAAGCATAGGTAGAGGAAAATGGCATAGAGTTTGTATGGCTTTTCTGTTTGGTATTGCAATTGTTATGATTACAGAAATCTTGTCATCACAAAATGCATATCAATTTATACTTGCGCTGTTCTATTTCACAAATATGGAAGCAGTAAAGGAGGGAATGGAAAATGTTGAAACCAACCTTTAGTATAATCATTCCCGTTTATAATGCACAGAACACAATCAGTAGAACCATTGAGTCTGTTTTATTACAGGAAATGCAGGACTTTGAATTGATTTTAGTAAATGACGGATCATCGGATAATAGCTTGCAAATATGTAAAAAATATGCAAAGGATAATCAGAAAATCAGGGTCATAGATAAAAAAAATGGTGGGGTCTCCTCTGCCAGAAATGAAGGAATAAATAACTCCAACGGAGAGTATGTTGTTTTTCTGGATAGTGACGATACAATTTCTCCTAAATTATTAAAGCTATTTTACAAGGTTATTGAAGAACAACACACGGATTTGGTGTTTTGTAATTTTGCGATTGTTACAAATACACAGAGTATTCCCAATAAGGTGGATGTCGAGGGGGTAAGTTCAAAAAAGGATATTTCGAGTCAGTTCGAAAAATTGTACAACGCAAACCTACTGAATTGCTGCTGGGGAAAGTGCTATAAACGTAAGTTGATCAATTATCAATTTGACTCCAAACTACAACTTGGAGAGGATTTTCTGTTTGTCTTAAATTATCTGGAAAATGCTAAAACAGTATATTATATAAATCAAGAATTATATAATTACTATGTTCTTTCAGAAAATACACTATCATTTGCTGGCGGAATAAAACGGCTGAAAAATCTGTATGCGGTTTATGAAGAATCAATAAATGTGTTAAGGAAAAATTTCCCAGTAGATTCTTTTCAGTATGTAGTTGAGAGAAAATTTTGCATTAATATTTTAGATTCGGTTGAAAGAATTGCAAAAAGTGGAAATGTTAAAAAAGCAGAAAAAATGCGAGTGTTTGATCATGCCATTGATAGCCTCAAGCACCTTGAATATATTGAAAAAGTTTTAGAGAGCATTGATGGGAAATTTAAAGCCGAATATAAACTTTTAGAACAAGGAAAGTACAATATATATATTATGCTATGTAAAGGAATTGGATTAGCTCACAGCTTTAAGGTTAAAATCGTAAATCAATAGTTGAAAATATGTGAAACTTGCTATGATAAGATAAGTGTGGATTTGGTTGTAACAGGTGTTCGGGAGGGTTCTTCGACACGTGCAGCTCAGATAAACAACTTGAATAATAGTAGCACAATATGTTCCTGCTAGGCAGTCTGGACCATAGGAATAAACATCAAAGCTCCCACAGTGTTTGAATGTTTTGAGCTATAGAGTCAAAGGGAAAGGAAAATGGTGATTCAGTTTCTGAACTCATCATAAGAGTAGAATATGAATAAAACAGTAGGGATAATCACGTTGAATGATAATAATAATTATGGAAATCGTCTTCAAAATTATGCGGTGCAAATGATTCTTAATAGACTTGGAATCGAATCATATTCCATAGAAAATTATCCGTACATGAACTCAAGAAAAAAATACTTTCTTAGAAAAATAAAAAACATTGGATTTAACAGGTTTTATTCAAGGAATCCTGTGCGCCGGGATAAATTTGAAGAATTCAATGGCAATATTCAGTATTATAAAAGAAAATATAGTCCGTATTTACGATTTCCTGATTTGGATTATGTATTGGTTGGCTCTGATCAAGTCTGGAATCCAGAGTTTGGACTTGACGAGGCCACGAATTTAAGTACAGTTCCACCAAGAAAACGAATAGCTTTCTCTGCTAGCTTTGGAGTGGATCATATCGAGAAAAAAAGTGAAAAATTATTATCGGAATTGACAAAATTTAAATGTATTTCAGTAAGAGAAGAAAAGGGTGCAGAAATATTAAAGGATTATTTGGGAATTGATGCACAGGTTTTGATTGATCCAACATTATTATTAAATAAAAATGAATGGAATATAGTGGCAAAAAAGCCGGATGGTTTTTCTGAAGAAAAATATATATTAACGTATTTTTTGTCTCCGATGTCTGAAAAAGCGAAAAAAGTTTTACAAGAAAATCAGAGAGAATTGAAACTGGTAGAATTATCAGGTAAAGATGGGATGGGAATGAATGTTGGTCCATCTGAGTTTTTATATTTGTTTTCACATGCAGAATTGATTTTAACGGATTCATTTCATGCTTGCGTATTTTCATTTATTTATGAAAAACCATTTGTTGTCTTTGATAGGAATTGGACAAAACAAAGTATGAATTCCAGAATAAACACTCTGCTAGAAAAATTTTCATTAGAGCGCAAGTATATTGACTCTGGCCTTGAAAACAACATTTTTGAACATGATTACTCAAGGGGCTATGAGCGGTTGAAAATTGAGAAAGAAAAGACAATTGTTTTTTTAAAAAAAGCATTTGAGGATTAATAAAGTGGCCAAAATTGAAAGAACAAGAAATGCAACAAGAAATATTGCATTTGGGATAATATTAAGAATATATCAAATATTAGTTCCATTTTTAATGAGAACAGCCATGATTTATCTCATGGGTGTAGAATATTTAGGGCTAAATAGTTTGTTTACTTCTGTTCTGCAAGTTCTGAATTTGGCGGAATTAGGAGTCGGTTCTGCGATGGTTTATAGTATGTATAAACCAATTTCTGAGGACGATGAATCAACTATATGTGCACTAATGAAATTATATAAAACTTATTATAGAATAATAGGTTTTGTTATTGCAGCAATCGGTCTTTGTTTCGCCCCTTTTATTTCAAAACTGATTTCAGGAGATGTGCCAGCGGGAATCAATATAGAAACCCTTTATTTACTAAATTTGGGAGCAACTGTTCTTTCATATTGGCTATTTGCTTATAAAGGAAGTATTCTTCAAGCGCATCAACGTACTGATATTGTAAGCAAGGTGACGTTGGTAACTAGTACGATCCAATATATTTTACAGCTAAGCGTATTGTGGTTATTTAAGGATTATTATTTGTATGTTATCGTACTATTGCTGTCACAAGCTTTGACGAATATAGTGACTGCATTAGCGGCAGATAAATTATATCCCCAATATCACCCAAAAGGAAGTATGAGTAAACATCAGATTAAGCAAATTAATCAAAGAATTAGGGACTTATTTACTTCAAAAGTAGGCGGTGTCATCTATGATTCGGCAGATACAATTGTTATTTCGTCTTTCCTAGGTCTGACAGTGCTGGCTGTATATCAGAATTATTATTATATATTAAATGCAATCACTAGCTTTATGGCCGTAATTTTTTCGGCATGTATTGCTGGAATCGGTAATAGTATTATTGTTGAAAGCAAGGAAAAGAATTTTAATGATTTAAACATATTTACGTTTATTATATGCTGGGTATCTGGTTTTTGTTCTGCTTGTTTACTGTGTTTATATCAACCTTTTATGGAATTATGGGTTGGTAAGAATTTAATGCTATCTTTTTCAGCGGTGATTTGTTTCGTGGTGTATTTTTTTGTGAGGCAAATTAATTCACTCTTCAACGTGTATAAAGACGCATCAGGAATGTGGCATGAAGATAGATTCCGGCCATTGACAGCTGCGTTAGTTAATTTGGCGCTCAATTTAATATTGGTACAGATTATCGGAATATACGGTGTGTTATTATCAACGGTAATTGCAATATTATGTGTGGGTATGCCATGGCTGTTGCATAATTTATTTACTGTGTTTTTTGAAAAAAAACACCTGTTAGATTATCTAAAAAAACTGCTGTACTATTGCGTAGTTACCTTTATTTGCTGTGTTGGAACATATTTTGTATGCACTAAAATAAATTACAATTTAATTGTAACACTGCTTGTTAGAGGGTTGGCATGTTTGCTCATTCCGAATCTTATTTATTATATTTTTTATAAAGACAGATATGAGTTCAAGGAATCTTTAAAGCTTGGAAATAAAATAACAAAGGGTAGATTTAAATCAATTTTGAAAAAAATCGGGATGAAAGAATGAGGGATAATACCTGATGCAAAAAGGAGAACATGAGGTGAAACCAATAAAAGTATATGCGGGATATAATGTGAATCAGGATGTGCGCCTCAGTAGTTCCTCTGGTGCCGTTTTTTCTTTGCTAGCAGAAAAGGTACTCTCTCAGAATGGAACCGTATATGGCGTTAAAATGTCGGAAGGCTGTTACTCAGCAGAATTTTCGAGAGTAACGGATATGGATGAGCTTATTTGGCTTCGAGGATCAAAATATTTACAGGCCAGAGTAGGAAATACGTATAAGCAGGTTAAAGATGATCTGCTAGCCGGTAAGTTTGTTCTTTTCAGTGGAACGGGGTGTCAAGTGAATGGCTTAAAGAGCTTCTTAGGGAAAGACTATGATAATCTACTTTGTGTGGATGTGATCTGTCATGGCACACCATCACCAGCCCTATGGAAAAGATACGCAGAATACCAGGAAAAGAAAAATCGTGGCAAACTAATGGAAATCAATTTCCGCTGCAAAGATGATAGTTGGACGGACTTTGGTATGAAAGAAGTTCTGGCGGACATTCCACAGGGGGAAGCGAAACAGTTGTATATTTCAAAAGATAAAGACCCTTACATGCAAATGTTTCTGAGAGATTACTGCCTCCGGCCTTCGTGTTACGACTGTGCTGCAAAAAAGGTGAAAATGGCAGACTTGACTATTGCGGATTTTTGGGGAATTAATGATGTGGATCCCGAAATGAACGATGGAAACGGTACGTCACTTATTTTAATTCGTACAGATAAAGGAATGAAGGTATTTGAAGCTATCAGTAATAAACTGAAATTGAAAGAAGTGGCTTATGAAGACGGTGTGAGAAGTAATCCGGCAGAATATAAATCTTGCCGTAGACCACCGCAGAGGGATACTTTTTTTGAGGATATGGATGTTATGGAATTTGAAGAACTTGAAAAGAAGTATGCTTCTCAAATAAAAGTAACATTTAAAAGTAGAGTAAAAAGAAAAATCAAGGATACAATTAAATCAGCCCTCATAGCAATCGGGGGGGGAAAAAAGAGAGTATAAGTATAACGAAAAATATGGACTACTCTTTGTGTTTCGTATTTGATTGTCAGCAGAAAAATCAATGAAAGAACTTCCAGTGCTATATAAACGAAAAGAAGAGTGCTGTGGATGTACAGCCTGTTATGCGATTTGTCCGAAAGAAGCTATATCTATGGTAGAGGATGAAGAAGGATTTGAGTATCCGCAGATTGATGATAGTAAATGTATCCGTTGCTATCAATGTTTGAAGGTTTGTCCTTTTAAGATTGAGAGTGAAGCATAAATGAGGTAATTAATAATGGGAAAGTATTTTGGAACGGATGGCTTCCGTGGTGAAGCCGGAATCACGCTGACTGCCGACCATGCCTACAAGGTTGGACGTTTTCTGGGCTAATATTATAACGCGTTGCGTGAGCGCAATGGTGACACCGACCCTGCTCGCATTGTCATAGGCAAGGATACTTGTCGGAGTTCGTACATGTTCGAGTACAGCCTGGTCGCGGGCCTGACAGCCTCTGGGGCGGATGCCTACCTGCTGCATGTTACGACTACCCCGTCCGTGGCCTACATTGCCCGCGTGGATGATTTCGACTGTGGCATTATGATCTCCGTCAGCCACAACCCCTACTACGACAATGGAATCAAACTGATCGACTGCTACGGCGAGAAAATGCCGGAGGAGACCCTGATGCTGGTGTAAGTGATTCACTGTGTGTACCTACTTAGTCCGCCATTTTTATGAAATAATGGTTGAAAATATAGCAAGTTGTACAAGTTGTGCAACCGCCACCATCAGGAGGACATATGAATCCAACCAAGATCCAGCATCAGCTTTCATTGGAAAAATGGGCTGATATCATCAGGCAACAACAAGCAAGTGGATTAACTATCAATCAATGGGTTACAGAAAACAACATAAGAAGAGATGCTTTTTTCTATTGGAAGCGCAAACTGAAGGACACTGTTATAGATAGTGTGACTTCAGCAGGTTTCGTAGAGCTTCCGGTCGCTCCAATACAGACTGAAAGTATACCGGTTGCAAAACTTGTACAACCTACACCATCAACTGAAGCTCTGGTTGAAACTGTGGAAATCACTTAAACTAAGAACATTACTGAGACGGATAGTTGCGCAGAAGCAAATAGTAAGCTCCATGATGTGGAAAGCTTGGTCTCCAAGAATCACTGGTGTTATCTTGGCGAGTATCTTGCTGTATTGATAACAGATTCTAAGAGCTTCCCACAACCACACTAATTATCGAAACAGACGAATACTTGCTTTCGATTATTGTAGACGTGATGCTAAAGGAAGGAACGGAATTCACGGTACAGCCCACGGATGACCAGTGGTTGGGTGCTACATAAACTGATAGAAGACAGAGAATATACTGCAAATTTTATTAGTAATCTGGGAAGATATATTTGTCTGATAAAATAATATAAGGGGGGAAAGTGGCGAACGAATGACTGTAGGGGAGAGCTGTAACTAGCGAATTTGGATAGATAAAAATAGGGAGGTAAAGGTTTATGGAATTTCGGTTTTTTTTTATATGAAAATTTATTGTTTTGGATAGGTATTGGCGGTGCGGACGCAATTGCGTTGCTTATAGCATTTATTCAAATGATGAGAAGAAAAAAGAATAATGAAATTGGTGGAGAATCAATTAGAAAAAAAGACAAGTGGTTGATTGGCGGCTATGCAGCAGTGCTCATTCTTGTATGTATTATGGTTATCAATGCATATGACTGTTCAAGGAATTACTATCGTGTACCTGATGTTACGAATTTATCATATGATTCGGCAGCACAAACGCTTAAAGAACAGGGCGTTGTGTTTGAACCAGATGATATGAGACATTGGACGGAGGTTGTTATAGAACAGAAACCGGCTAAAAATACAGTTGTCCCCAAAGGAATAAAAGTTGAACTGACATTGAAAGAACAACAAAATAAAACTGATATAGTTACTGAAAGGGAAATTGTTATTGAACATAATAATACTCCTCTTGGAGACGTCGGGATTAGTAACTATAAAATAAATCATTACCAAATGGACATTTCAGGGAAAAGTTATTCTTTTGCCGGAGATGAAATAAGATTTGGGAAGACGGGTGATATTATAGAGCCGAAATCGTTTGCCAAAGACTATGAAGGTTTTTCTTTCGTAGGAGGCTGTGCCGGAACAGAGTCATCAAAAACACCGATTGATTATGTAACAAGCACGACTATTCTGCCAAATGGAACGAGAGTTATTAATATGTTTTATTCGAGAAATAAAATCTCGTTAAATTTTAATGCAAACGGTGGAACGGCGGAAGAAAGCAAAAGGAATATATATTATGGAGCTACCTTCGGGAATCTTCCTATACCTGAAAGAGATTGCTATACGTTTGAGGGATGGTATACGCAGAAAGAAAAAGGTTATAAGGTAGACGAAACGACATCAATGGGAAGTTCAGATATTACTGTATATGCACATTGGAAGCTAAATAGCGAATCTGATTGGGTGATAGCAGATGAAGTTCCGGATAATGTCATAATCTGTGATGAGAAGTGGACTTATTCGTTAGCTGAAGAAATGAATTCGATGAATAATCTTGAACCTGGATGGACGAAAATTAATGAGTATTGGATAGAAACACTCTCTGGTTCGGAGAAATATGCTGAATTCCCGACTGGGTATAATACGGAAGACTCTATATATGTGAATTATAAAAAGGAGCCATTTATAGAGTACGATGACGGAACCAACAAACGAGTAGTGGAAAACACTCCGATTGGTTTTATATACTGGCATTGGATGTATAATGTTGTTTATTTCGATTCAACCACTCGAGCGATATCAAATAGATATGGAATTTGGAACACACATGGTGGAAAAAGTGGAGGACTTGGATACTATTATTTTTCTGCTTTTGAATCGAGTGTAGATTGCCCGTATTTGGATAATCTCTATTGTTGTAGTCAGAATCTACCAAGTTATGACTGCGCAGGTATTATTCCTGATACCTCAGTTCTTGGAGTCGGAACAAACCGTTACTTCAGATTTCAGACTTTTGAAAGTAAATATACAGATTATCGTAAATGCTATCAGTATCGTCGTGTAGTTGATGGACTTGAATCAGATGTTGAAGTATTTGAAAATGGCAATACATACAATGTGAAGAAATTGGTGAGATATATAAGGAAATAGTGAAACAATGGTAAACTGTATATTCCGTTCCAATAGTGCACCCTTTTCGGAAGAATAGAGCAGGTCTTCTGAAAAATCAGACCAGGTACTTTAGCCTGACGGAACGGGAATGTTTGGCAAAATGCATTGAACGGTTCTTTGCGTTTGCCTGTGTTATAGTACTATCAACAAAAAATCCACCCTTACCGTTTTGAGTGACGCCACTCATGGTTCGGATGGATTTTTCTTTGCTTTGTTTAAAATGTTATTCGGTTAATCTTCCAAATTGAATTCTTTATATAGCTTTGCACGGTAAACTTCGTGTAAATGCTCCATCATGTGTACCCTCGACTGATCCCGATTGATATGAGATGATGTGTGGGTAGCACGATTTGTACAATTCGTGCGAACACTTAAATCTCAGGAGGGATCTAAATGAATTCAACCAGAATCGAGAAACAATACGCTCTTCAAAAATGGGCCGGTATCATTAAGCAACAGCAGGAATGCACTTTACCACTTAAAGAATGGTTATCTCAAAACAACATAACCAAGGATCAGTACTACTATTGGAAGCGCAAGCTCAAAGACACCGTACTGGATGATCTTGTCCAGGGCTTTGTCGAAATCCCGGCGCTCCCTGTTCAGGATAAAGTAGCACAAGTTGTTAAACTTGTACAACCACCCCAACCGACCATGGTATCCAATGAAACTGTTGCTACCATAACCGTTGGCTCCGCTGTAATAAACATAAATGGAAACGCATCACAGGACTTTTTACGGAATCTTTTTGTAGCGGTTTCTCATGCTTAATAATGCCTCGGGTTTTAAGAAGATCTATCTTGCCACAGGTTACACGAATCTGCGCCGTGGGATCGAGGGATTATCAGCAATCGTTCGCTTTAAGTTTAACCTCGATCCTTACGATAAGGACACGATCTTTCTCTTCTGTGGGAAAAGATGTGATCGTATAAAAGCGCTTATCTGGGAGGGCGATGGTTTTCTCCTTTGCTATAAACGTCTCGAGATCGGAGCTTTTAACTGGCCCCGTTCTGTTGATGAGGCAGTCGAGATCAGTTATGAACAATACAAGATGCTCATGCAGGGGCTTGAGATTATTGCCTTGATGCTATAATAAAAGTGGACACGGAGGGGTAGAAAAAACTCTTATTGTTATTAGAATATAAGAGGATGATCTACCAGGAAGGAGTCCACTTTAATTATGGGTAAACATTTAAATCCACTGGAGAAAGAGTTCCTTATCAAACAGTACAAGAGCAACACAACCGTAAAACTTAGGGACTTCTGTGATAAGGTCGGAGTGTCTGACACAGCATTCAAGAACTGGCTTAAACAGTATGATGAGAATGGCATCGAGGGGCTTGCAAGAGCTGATGCCGAGATCAAGGAGATACTGCCTGAAGGTGTTGATCGCACAGAGGAGGCTTACAAGAAGGAAATCCTAAAGCTACGGATAGAGAACGAGCGGCTTAAAAAAAACTATACTGTACGGACGAACGAGGCTGGGGAACAGGAGTATGTTCGCTTAAAACCGAAGAATTCGAAATCATAGAGCTTCTGTCTCGTGATTACGATATACAAGACCTTTGTGCCCTCATGGGAGTCAGTCGCTCAGGGTACTACAAGTGGAAGAACCGTGATAAGTCCAAGCGCGATATAAAGCGTGAGGAACTTATAGCTCTTGTAGAGGCAATACATGCAGACCATAAGACTCATGGATACAGATGGACTGCAGCCTTCATAAGGCTTGAATACGGCTACGAATGCAGCGACAATTATGTTTACAAGTGCTTTCGGTTTCTTGGGATAAAGTCGGAAACCAAGCACCAGGTGCACTACAGGAAGCGCAAGGAAAAGGATAAATATCCGAACCTGATCTTCACCACATGGGATACTGTGGATCGTCCGAGACAGGTCATCGTGTCCGATATGACAGCATTTAAGTTCTGGATTCTGTACTTCGAGGTGACCTTCTATTTCGACGTATTTACAAAAGAGATCCTGACATATAAAGTAGCAGCGCGGAAAGGGGACAGGAATCAATACATTGATGGTCTGGAGGACGTTAAAGACCTCTTAAAAGGCCAATCAGAGCCGGTTGTACTTCATACCGATCAGGGCAGCGTTTATTCCTCTATGGCCTACAACGACATCATTAAAGACACAGTAATTGTCAGATCCATGTCCAGAGCAGGTAAACCGACAGATAACCCTGTAAATGAGTCTATAAACGGCTGGATGAAGGAAGAACTATACATGGACTTCAAGATAGATGCCTGCCGAAATAGGGACGAATTCATGGCTGTATTAGAAAAATACGTCGATTTCTACAATAAGCACCGTCCCTGTTATGCTCTGGGGTACGATACACCGGTAAACTACAGGAAACGTTTTTTTAAGGGTGAATTGCTCCGGAAAAATACTTTTGAGAACAGGGTGCTTACTGAGGAACCCAAGTTCGTTCAGAAACGCCGTAAACAAGCGGTTTCTGAAAACGTGTCTACTTTTGAAAAAGGAATCAGATGAAAAAAGTTCTCTGTGTCTACTTTTGAAAAAATAAAATGATTAAAAAAGTGGCTCATGTCCACTTTTGAAAAATAAAACAATTAAAAAATATTTTTCGTGTCTACTTTTATTGACTGCTACATTTGACTTTTAAGCAACATGTGATATAATATTCCAAAATGTTGATTAGCGCGACGTTTTTATATTCCAAAATGTTGATTATTGCTACGTTTTTATATTCCAAAATGTTGAAGAGGTGTGTTATGTTAAAGCGCAAAGCCACTGAGCAGCTAAAACACTGGGTTGAAACAAAGGACAAAAAATGTCTTGTCGTCCAAGGTGCAAGACAGATCGGAAAGACCTGCGCCATAGAGAATTTCGCTGCAGAAAACTATGATGAATTGGTCGAGATCAACTTTAAAGAAATCCCGTCTGCCGCCTCTGTTTTTTCCGGAGATCTGACCGTCGACAAAATGATCATGGCGTTACGTTTCCGTTTTCCCGAGAAGAAGATCCTTCCGGGCAAAACTCTTATTTTCTTTGATGAAATTCAGGAATGCCCCGACGCCATCACTTCATTAAAATTCTGGGCAATTGACAACAGGTACGACGTCATTGCTTCCGGCTCTCTTTTGGGATGCGATTATAAAAGGGCTTCGTCTTATCCTGTGGGATATGTTGATTTTCTCCAAATGCACGGCATCGACTTCGAAGAGTTCCTTTGGGGAATAAACATTACCGAAGATATGATTGCCTCTCTCCAATCCTATTTTGAACATCCGGCGCCGATTCCTGATGCGATCAACAACAAAATGATGGAATACTACCGTCTTTACATCTCGATAGGCGGTATGCCCGAAGCTGTGCAGGAATATGTGTCCTCACGCGATCTTCGGAATGTTGACAGGATTCAACGAGCTCTTCTTCAGGGTTATCTTTATGACATCGCCCATTATGCCGACTCTGACGAGAAAATAAAAGCCGAAAAATGCTATCTGTCCCTTTCAAAGCAGTTATTAGATAAGGAAAACCATAAATTTCAATACAAAGAGATCGAATCGGGTGCCCGTGCCCAAAAGTATTACTCAAGCATAGACTGGCTTCTTCGTGCCGATATTACTCAACTTTGCCGCCTGGTCACCGACATACGCTATGATCTTGATGACTACGCGCGTGACGATTTCTTCCGTGCATACACCACAGATCTTTCTCTGCTTGTTGCAATGAAGGATTTTTCACTCAAGCAGCATATTATAGAAAACACTCTTTCCGGCAGCACCAAAGGCGGATTGTATGAATGTGCGATTGCAGATATGCTTTACAAAAACGGTCACCGCATCTATTTCTATAAAAACGATACCACCAAAAAGGAGGTGGATTTCCTCATCCAAAAAGACGGCAACGTCATTCCCATAGAAGTAAAAAGCGGTAACGGAAAGGCAACATCCTTAACCTCCATAATGAAAAACCGCCCTGACCTGTCGACAGCCTACAAGCTTATAGACGGAAATATCGGTGTGAACGATGGTATCATAACACTGCCGCTGTATATGGGGATGTTTATTTGAGCGCCACGGACGTTTATCTCCTTGTTACGTACATTTTCGAGAACATCTTCGGATTGGATATCATTTATAAGAGTCAAAGTCATATTTACACACTTTTGTGCCCGACCACCTACTGAGAGCCCTAACTTCTGAATCTCTTCAATAACATTTTTATGCCGCTCCCTAAATTTTTCACACTCAAAGGCTTGATCAGTATCCGTACAACTTCATTCCTTCTTCCGTCAGAAAACAGGAATGAAACTTTTTCTTATTTGCCGCATCTTCGGCATTCTTTACGATCGGCTCCGCAATATCCGAAATCCCCTCCGGGGGAGTACAGCCAAAATCCAGCATATCGTTTAGAAGCACCAGGCCCTCGTTAAATCGCCCGCATTTCAAACATGCATGTGCTCCCACAAAGAGGACGCCCGAAGCATATTCCTTCCGGCGGTAGCTCTCCGGTCCCATATTCATCTGCCTGATCGCTAGATGCTTAGCTTCTGCGAGCTGTCCGTAACA
>JAEEGK010015383.1_pt1 | contig 16969 bp, 17 predicted proteins | sample 8958771 | NCBI WGS metagenome assembly JAEEGK01 (sample SAMN16246547, study PRJNA631951) | gut metagenome | biome: gut microbiome; feature: rumen; material: SC-attached | host: Bos | place: Iran: Karaj | collected 2018-10 | reverse complement strand
TGTTGATTTTGTGGCTTATATTCAGCATAGTATTTATCTTTTGTTGGGTTGGATGGTTCTTGATGACAGCTATGTTGACGCTGCGGATTTAAAGCTATCTGCTCGCGTGAATGAAATAAACCTTGGCGATAAAAAAATTTCGTTTGGCGAGGACTCTTCGAAAAATAATGGACGGTTAAACTACTTTATACGTATCAATCCAGATGCAGAAGATACGACGAAAATTGTAAAACCTACAATGAATTTGGATTACGAATCATTGACGATTAAGGATGGTGACCGGATTGTAGCGACTTTGAATAATCAGAATCATAAAGAACGTTTTAGGTACGATTTTAATCGCGACAAATGGATAATTCCAAGTTCCCTGAAGCCATACGTAACGCTATCTAAACGCAATATGAAATTTGACGAGTGATGTGTCAATCTAGAATTGTCTAAAATTTTATCTTTACATCATGCCGTTTTTCACTAAAAGTAATTTGGAAGATTTGAGGAAGGAAGCAGAACAGCTTTCTATTTGCGTTGAACATTTTTTATATGCTTCGGAACACATTCCCGAAGGGGACTGGAAGACGAAGGGCTTTTATGATAACTGCATTGAAAAGTGCAATGGAAGGCTCAAGGCGATTCATTTCTTGATGGAGTCCATTCGTCGTGGAAGGCCTGTAACTGAAGAGGAACTGGAAGAATCCAAAGAGATTGGAGACGAAAAAGTTTCTAAATTGATGGGTAATGCGAAGTAACGATTTTGATTTCGAAGAAAGCTTGGAAGAAGCTCCGTTGAAGAGTGTACGCACGTCGCGGCGTGAACACCGGAGCCGCCGTATTGATGTGATGCGGGAGCTGGAATCGGGAGTCGTTGATGAACGTCCGATTAAGGAACGTTTCAGTCGCGAATTCAAAAAGGCGAAAATCAAGCGGATTAAGAATCCTGTTGAAAACATCGGCGAAGAAAATTGCATCGAGGGACTTGTGCTCGAAGTGCATCGACGCACCTGCGAAGTTCGTTTAGACGAAAAATGTGAAAAGGAAGATGTCATCGTGGAAGGTGCCACAAGGGGACTGATAGGATCCAATGCTGTGGATTCTATCGCCTCTACGAGGCTCCAGAATGACAATGAATCACTGCCAACAGCCGACCCCATACCTCAAAGCACCGAAGGTGCGACCTCATACCTCACAACCGTTACTGCCATGTACCGTGCGACGACTTCCAAGACGTTGGGGGAGTTCCCGGCGGTGGGCGATCGCGTGTTGCTTGGGCTTGTGAACGATGGCGATGACGAAGGTGATGGTGTCGGTTCGCAAAAATACTGCGTTGTGCGTGTGCTCCCGCGAAAGAGCGAACTCAAGCGTCCGGGGCCGCGAGATAGCTTTTACAAACAGCAAACGCTTGCCGCAAACATCGATCAGGTGGTTATTGTCGCAAGCGTGACGCAACCGGAATTTAATTACGGTTTCATGGATCGCTTCTTGCTTGCTGCAAACTTGAACGACTTGCCGTTTGTGCTCGTGCTGACTAAGATGGATTTGCTCCCGAATGGCGAAGCGGATCTTTCAAACGACATTCGCGATTTCATGAAAATTGTCGATAAGGTGATTCCCGTGAGCGTCAAGAGCGGCGATGGACTCGACGTTTTGCGAAACGAACTGGTTGGCAAGTCTTCTGTGTTTAGCGGAATGAGCGGTGTGGGTAAATCGACGCTCATCAATGAACTTGTGCCGCATGCCGAACTACGAACGGGAGATGTCCGCGAACGCGATGGCAAGGGGCGTCATACGACGACTTCTTCTAGCTTGTTCGATTTCCCTGGTGGCGGTTATGTGATTGATACGCCGGGCATCCGTAGCATTGGGCTTATGGACTTGGAGCCGGAAACGTTGGCTAAAATTTTCCCCGGCTTTTTTGAAGACGACCATTTTACATGCAAGTTTAGCAACTGTAAACATCTTAAGGAACCGGGCTGTGCTGTTCGTGCAGCAGTGGAATCGGGTAAATTGTCCGAGGCCCGCTATGCAAGTTATGTACGCATTTTAAATTCAGGAAAGTAGCTTTATGTCTGATTATATTGTAAAAATTGCTCTTGTCGCCTCCATTATTTTGATGGGCTACAACATTTCCGAATTTGCAGCAAGCTTTAAGACTGTGAGCGAGAAGGTCGCTGAATTCTTGAACCTTGCAAAAGCAAACTCTGCGACGGATTCCGATTTGCGTAAATCCAATATGGTCCTATCTTGTATTTTATCTATCGGCTATGCTGTTTTAGTTTATTTCTCGGATGTTGTTTTTTGGATTGTCGCATTGGTCGTTGTTAAATTGCTGTTTACTTTGCTTGTTTCTGATAAACTTTTACTTCAGGTTTTGCGGGATGGTTCACTTTCCAAAAAAAATTATCTCGTCTCGAAATTTGATGCACTTTTTAACGCCGTGATGGGTCTAGCCTTCGCTTTAATCTTGGTTCTTTAATATGAAAAATTTTAAAATAAATTTTGCTGGTTTTACGAAGAACATGGTAATTGCTTTTGCCGTGGTTCTTTTGAGTGTTTCATCTTCGTTTGCGCAAAGGTCGCTTTCGACGGGCCGCGATTTGCCGACGGTTTCTAATCCGTTAGGCCAAGGGCAGGCGGCAGGAGCCGGGGCCATGAATATGCAATTTCCATTGTTCTTGGGAGGCGCTTTCGGGCTTGGCTCTGGTGCCGGTGTCGGTGACAATGGCCATGGTGTCGGTCTTTGTCAAATCAAGCCGATGCTTGGTGTTTGGTTGCCTGGTTATGCTTTTTTGCGTTTGGGCTATGGATTCTCGAGTTACGAGGAAAAAGATGACGACGGCAAAAAAAATGAGGTCGAAAATTCTGTTTTTAGCGTAGAGTTGGGTGCCCACATTTTGAGTGAATTTTATGTGATGGGTTCGTATTCCAGAGCGAATGCTTTGAGCGAAAATGGTGACGTTTCGTGGAACGAATGGAGCCTTGGTATTGGAACTTCCTGGGCCGTTTTTTCTCGGACGTTCTTGACGTTTGACATAGGCCACTACTGGGTGCGTGAACATTACGACCCGTTTATTGATAAGACCGTTTCGGGCGGGCGTTTCCAAATGAATTTTGGATTTGCCGTCTTTGTATATTAATTTATTTAATCTGCTGTTGAATGCTTTTTGCATATAAATTTTGGCGAGAGTGAAATGAAAAATGTTGCTGTTTTGGGTGGCGCTTTTGACCCGGTGCATAAAGACCACATGCGTGTGGCGAGAACTTGTCTGGATCGTGGTTTCTGTGATGAAGTTTGGTTTATGCCAAGCCCGGACCGTTGGGATAAAATACTGAAAGCAAGTCCCGAAGACCGTTTTGCGATGCTTGAACTGGCCTTCTCCGGCGACAAGCGCTTGGTGCTTTCGGACTTGGAACTTCAACAGGGCGATTTTCGCGGCTCGTATGTTTTTTTGATGAGCCTCAAGGAAAAATTCAACGACATTAATTTCCGATTGCTTACCGGAGCCGATACCTACGAAGGCATTCCGCATTGGCGTGACCCGCTCAATTTTTACGGCACGAACTATAACGGACATTTGCTTTTGCGAGATATCGAGTTGATTGTCTTTGCTCGCAATGGATACTCTCAGCCGGATATGGAACAACATAAACGCAAAGGGTACGCTCCGCTTTTTTGGCTAGGCCCGGAACAGGGTTTTAACGGAGTCTATTCCAGTACGGCCATTCGCAGGGAACTTTTGCTGAATCGAAGCGTTTGTCCGCAAGGGCTTGAGCCGTCGGTCTATGATTACATCATCAAGCACGATTTGTACAGAGAATAAAATGGGGAAGGCTCCTTCTGACATGTTTTTCGAAAGCGAAGTGCGACCGGAGTATGAGGGCCGTCTTTTGCTGGATTCTCTTTGCGACCGCTTCACCTACCACAGCCGCGAAGACTGGATCGACCGCTTGACTCGCGGACTCGTGACGATTAATGGGGCTACAGCCAACGTGGAAACAGTCGCTCATCGTGGCGACAAGGTCGTTTATCACGTCGAAAATTACAGCGAACCTGAAGTTCCGACGGATTTTGAAACAGTCTTTGAAGATGATGAATTTATTCTAGTTGCAAAACCTGCGGGTGTCCCGGTGCACCATACGGGTCGCATTTTCTACAACACGTTTGCAGCTATTATCCGCCGTGAATTCGATTCCGAAACAGCAACGCCGATGCACCGCCTCGACCGCGATACGGGTGGCCTTATCTTATTTGCAAGGTACGGCGAAACGGCGGCCCGCTTCCAAAAAAATCTCGACCGCATATTGCTCCGCAAGTTCTACTTGGCTGTTGTGCGTGGAAAATTCCCGGAAGGCGAAATTGATTGCAGAATGCCTTTACGCGAAGACCCGGAAGACCCGATTCGCTTGCGGATGCATCACCGTGCTGACGGCAAGGAATGCTGGACTCGTTTTAAGCTCGTGCGCCACTTGGATTGCCCGGCAATAGCTCCGGAACTTTCGCTAGTCGAGGCGGAACTCATGACGGGCCGCAAACATCAAATCCGTGCTCATTTATCGGAAATGGGCTACCCGATTGTGGGAGACCGCCTGTACTACTGCGATGGCGAGTATTACGATAAACTTGCAAGAGGGGGAGCGCTTACGGACGAAGATATTAAAGTGCTCGGAGCTCGTAATCAAATGCTTTTTGCGTACAAGGTTGAACTCCAGCTGCCTTACTGGAAAGAGCCGCGAGTGTTTGAAAGCCGCCGATTCCCCGAAGACATGGCGAAGCTTTTGTTCCCGACCTGATCGGGAATCCAGGAATTCCGTAAAAGAGGCTTTGAATGATGCAAAAAAACAATTTTTTTTGCATTATTTTTGTATCTTATTGCTCATGAAATTTTCTTTCCTTCCTAAAATATTGTTGTGTCTAGGGCTTACGGGAATTTTTGCCCAAGCTCAGGAAACGGTAGAAAGCGTTCGTCGCCAAATCAAGGCTGTCGAAGCCGAAACCGCACGTGAAAAATCTATGCACGAAGCCGAAAAGAAGCGTCATGCGGAGTTTGTCGAGGTGGGGCGCAAAAAAGTGCAGAACCTCTCCGCGCAGAACAAAACTTTGAAGGCGGAAATCGATTCGCTCAAGGTCGAACTCAAGAAGATTTCTTCGGCCCGCACCAAGACGACGGGTACGGTTCGTTTTTACGAGGGACGCAAGACCAAGTACGCCGATTCGCTCGCGACCGTCATCGATTCGCTGGTGCCGTTCTTCGAAGCTGATTTCCCGTACCGCACGGACGAGGCTGTCAAGAACATCCAGGAAATTGCAAGTATGCTGCACAAGGGCGTTATCGAGACTGACGATGCTCTGAACCGCACGATGGAAGTCTTTTACGACCGCATCCGCTTGGGTTACACCACCGAAGTCTGGAAAGGCTTTTTGCAAGTCGACGCACGCAACGTGGCCGGAACTTATTTGCGCTACGGAGCTGTCGCTTCGATTTTTGTCAGTAACGATGGAAATGACGTGCTGTTCCTTACGAGAGAAGGCTCCGGCTACGCTTGGAAGAACGTCTCTGAAGACCTCGCGATGCGAACCATCCTCAAGGACGTGATGAAAGTTGCCGAAGGGAAAACCGCCCCGAGACTTGTGACAATTCCGGTCTCATTCCCGAAGGAGGGCAAATGATGTTTAGACGAAAGAATTTTGTTGGGGAAGGTGTTGGACTTTCGCTTTGCTCAAGTCCCAACAGCTCGGCTCGGTCATGTCAAACTTCGTTTGCCGCGACTCTCGCCTCTAGCAGTAGTCCCCTCGCTCGCACTTCGTTGCTCGCTACCCCTTCTAGCAGGGGCTCAAACGCCGCCCCCGCAACGCCCCGCTTTATGCATACATCATTAGTGTCGCTCTTTTTAATGGTCGCTTTCGCTTTAACGCCGACAGCTTCTTTTGCTCAGCAGAATACGACTGTCGATGCTGTCAAGAAGCGTGCAGAACTTAACAGCGCGAAGGCCGACCTCGAAGAAGCCCGCCGCAAGCGCGACATGGCTGTGGCGGCCCGCTGGAAAGACCGCGAAACGTTCAACAAGGAACGCGAACTCTTTAACGAAAAGTACCAGCTCGGTAAGGAACGCGTCGATGCCTTGATGTCTGAACGCACCCGCCTGCTCGAAGACGTTCGTGTGGCCCGCGAAGACTTGGCTCAAGTCAAGCTCCAGGCCGAAAAGGCCCGTGCGGAATTCCTCTCGCTCGCCGCTGGTCCTGAACGCCTCGAAATGCTTGCGAAATTCCAGGAACAGGGCGTGCCGTTCAAGGTAGCCGAACGCGTCGAAGCTCAGAATAAAGTCAAAAAGGAAATGTCCCTTTATAGGGATAATCCGCTCCGCATTGCTCAGGCGATGCTCGATGTCGCGAAGAAAGAAATGATGTTCACGCGCGAAGCCCGCGTCGAGAAAGCGGACCTCATGTTCGGCAGTTCCGTCGCCGAAGGCGACCGCATGCGTCTGGGCGGGCTTTATGCGATGCAGATGGCGAAGGTGACCGACATTAACGGGTATCATCCGTCGGCTTTGATGCTCCCGGTTGCAGGCGAAAAGAAGCGCGTCTATAGCTGGCAAGAGAACCTTTCTCCCGAAATGCGTAAGGACGTGTCGAAAGCTTTTGCCAATGTCAACGATTCTGCGTTTGTGATGGTGCCGGTCGATGTGCTGCTCAGTACGGAACTTTCGAGCGAACTGGCGAACCGTCAAGAAACCACTTGGAAAGAAGACTTTGCGGAATTCTTCCATAACGGCGGCATCTTGATGTACCCGATTGCGACGTTGTTCATTCTCGGCATATTGATTTTCCTTGTGCGTTTTGTTTGGCTTTTGGTGCTTGGCTTTGGCGGACCTGCAGCCCGTAGGGCCAATAAGGCACTTGCCGCTGGCGACGTGAAACTTGCGACAGCCGAATCTGCGAAGGCTCACGGCGAAGTGGGGAAGGTCCTGCGCTCCGTGCTTGGCAAGAATTTCAAGAATCGCGCCAATGCCGAGAAGTCTCTCGAAGTTCTTTTTGCTGGCGAAGTTCCCAAGCTCGAAATGGGACTCAGCTGGATTTCAGTTTTTGCGGCGACGGCACCGCTCCTCGGCCTCTTGGGTACGGTCATGGGTATGATTGAACTCTTCAACGTCATCACCATGCATGGTACTAGCGACCCGAAACTTTTGGCCGGTGGCATTTCCATCGCTCTCGTGACGACGGAAGCAGGTCTTATCGTGGCGATTCCTTTGCAACTCTTGCACACGCTCCTTGTGAACATTTCGGACTCGGTTCGCACCCGCATGGAAAAGACGGGACTTGCCGTGCTGAATGCAATTTGGATAAAGGAAAAGGATTAAGGGATAATGGACGAGTATTCCGTCATCGAAGCGACCATGAGCATCCTGCTGCGCGGCGGCTGGGTGCTGCTCCCGCTGTTCCTCATCGGGTGGCTTGGCTGGTTTTTGATGTTTGAACGATTCGGCTATTACCTTATGCTAAAAGGGCGTTCGACTTCGGCGTTCTTCAAGGATTTGGACACGGTGGGCGAGGAGACTGCTTTTTCAAAACTCCGCAAGCGCCGCTTTGGGTATTTCCTTGCTTTAGCAGAAAACATTCGCGATTACCGCAAGGATGGCCCGGTGGCGGTGCGTAATGCCATGATGGCGACGCGTCATCGTTTGGATGTAAGCCTCTCGAAATCGCTCAAGACGATTGTGACGTGCGCCTCGATCGCTCCCTTGCTTGGACTTTTGGGAACGGTTTCGGGTATGGTGCACACGTTCGAGACGATTCAGAAGTTCGGTTTCGGTAACCCGGTTTTGCTTGCGGATGGCATTTCCGAAGCGCTGCTTACGACGCAGGCGGGGCTTCTGGTGGCGTTCCCGCTGATGCTTGTGTATAACTATCTCGAACGTCGAGTAGATTCTATTGGTGATTTTGCCTGGGGCGAAGCGCTTAAGTTCGAAGAACGCTGCTTTGCCAAGGAGGTTGAATGAGTTTTATACGTAAACGTTCTCGTGGCACTGGCGGCATTGATGTTTCGCCGATGCTTGACATGGTGTTCATCCTTTTGATTTTCTTTATCGTGACATCGACGTTCACGCGTGAAACAGGCGTTGATGTGACGAAGCCGAAAGCGAGTTCTGCAAAGGAACTCGCCAAGGAAAGCATTTTGATTGGCGTGACGCGTCAAGGAACGATTCATATCAACGAAACTCAGGTGAACCTCTCGACGCTCCAGACCGTGCTCCGCCAGATGATGGCCGAAGCGCCTGACCGCCCGGTGATTATCGTGAGCGACCGCGATGCCCCCAACGGCGTAGTCGTCGATATCCTCGACGAGTGCAACCTCGCCAAAGTTCGCAAAGTATCCATCTCCGCGAATAAGGAGGAATGATTTTAGTAGACAGTGGTTAGTGATTAGTAAACAGGAATGTCATAAGAACGTTTCCTATTGCAATCCTAATCACTAACCACCAACCACTAACCACTAGCCTATGCTTGATTTCTGTGCTAAATATTTCCGATTCCCGGTGGCGTTCGTGCTCTCGTTTGTCGTTGGCGCGGTGTTTTTCCTTGCGATTCCGGTCATCAATGTGTTGTTCTTTGACAAGGGCGTCAAGACTGAAAAGCCTTTGGAAACCGTGACCGAAGTGGAAGTCCTCGTGAGCGAAAAGAAGCAAGAAGTCAAGCAGAAGGTGATTCGCACGGTTGTGAACCCGAACCCGTTTAAGGTCTCGGCGAATATGGGCGTATCTCGCAACCAAAATTTCCAGATGGATTTGTCGCTCGCTCGTGGTGCCGCTGGCGATGGCGTTGCCGTTGATGCAGGGACGATGGAAAACGTGATTTACGAGGCGGGCGAAGTCGATGTGCAGGCTCAGGTACTTCGAGAAGTGCAGCCGAAATTCCCGGAACGCGCAAAGAAAATGGGTGTTTCCGGCTACGTGAAAGTGTTTATTGTGATTGATGTCAATGGCGATGTGACGCAGGCACAAGTGCTGACGCAAGATCCGGCGGGTTATGGGTTCGATGTCGAAGCGCTGAAGGCCATACGCCAATGGAAGTTCTCTCCGGCTGAGTTACGCGGCTTCCCAGTAGCACAGAAAGCTACAAAGGAGTTCCGGTTTGTTAAGTGATTTTAATTACAAATGGGGTTCTTTTTTTAGAATGCTGAAGGTTCTGCTTGAATGCGGGCGGGGCCCCAGCTCGGAGTTGCGAAGGCCGCACGGGCCCCTCCCTGCACCCTCCCCATCCTTGGCCGACGCGAATGCTGTGATGAAATGTTTATCTCAGAAAGGAACGTCTTTAAGAGACTGTCATTCCCGACTTGATCGGGAATCTCCTGTTCCTTTTGCAAAGAAACACTTCCTACTTCCTACTGTCTACTTCCTACTGCTTTTACTGTTGCCGTTAAACTGCTTTGCTGCCGATGATTTCTTCTTCAAGGCGAATGAGCTTTATGATCAGGGGCGTTACAAGGAGTCGGTGAAGTATTACCGTGCGGCGATTGATGACGGTCGCTATGAGCCGTTTGCATGGTTCAACTTGGGCAATGCTCTTGTGCAACTCGGTAAAAAAGAAGTCGCGATGGTGGCGTACAAGCGCACTGTCGAATTGCTTCCGGATTTCGTAAAGGCATGGATGCTCCTTGGCGATTTGTATTACCTCGCTGAATCTCCAAGCGATGCCATTGTCGCTTACAACCGTGCGATTGAACTTGGAACAGAAACTGACCACATCCATTTTGCCCTTGCGGAATGTTATATGAAAGGGAGCGATTGGACGCTTGCCCAGAAACATTTCGAACGTTCTCTCCAGCTGAATCCGGATCGCATGGATGCATGGTACGGCCTTGCCGAAGTCTATGAAAAGCTTGGCGATTACGAGTATGCGGTAAAGACGCTCAAGAATGCGCTCCAGATGACAGCGACCGCAGGCGCCGACGTTCATTACACGCTTTCGTATTACTACCGCAGCATGGATTCGACTCGCATGGCGTTGAACGAAATGGAAAACGGCATCATGATGGATCCAGAAAACGTCTCCGCTCGCCGTTATCTCGCTCAGATGTACGTCAAGAATGAATCGCCGTGGATGGCCATCTTCACGCTCGAAGAGGGACTCCGCCATAAGAAAGGTATTGCCGATTTGAACCTCGACTTGGGCCAAATTTACTTTACGCAAAAACGCTACGACGAAGCGTTCGAATGCTACATGAAGGCATGGCGTGCCGGCAATTCTCAAGGCCGCATCGGTGCCGAAAACGTCGGCCACATCTTCTCGAACGCCGGCGACACAGAAAAAGCCGAATCCCTTTACGCCCGCATCCGCGAAAAGAAATAACGCTAAATTATCTTGACAACGCGAATCCTGTTATTGTTGCGGACGATGAACATTCCCGATCGGCCTATATTCAAGTTTATCGTTTCTCTTGTAGCATAGGTTGTGAGTAATCGTGTACCGGTCATATCATAGACTTTGAGTGTTGAGCCCGGCTTGATTCCGCTGATAATCATTTCTCTTCCGACCACGTTTACGTGCAGTGCGGGTTTGCTGAAAACGTTTGTCGCAATTTTTGGCATTGCTATCGTAGAATCGTTATTTTTGTAGCTAGTTCTAGGCTTGAGCCCTTTGAGAATCGGGAAGCCGTCGTTTATATTCGCTGTATCCATTTCGAAGGCGTCACCGAGCAATTCCGCAAATTCGGCGGTTTTCATGAATTGTTCGGTCTTGGTGTCTTTGCGGTTATTGTAGCTATTGTTGTATTCGAGGCAGGCCTTGGAGTAAATCGAATAACTATTTGTTCGTGTTGCATAAACATGGACACTTCCTTCGCCTTCGCAATAAATGACTTGCGAAGTGTAGTAGTTCTCTGCGAACTTGAAATATTTGCTTATTTTAGATACAGCAACCTCTCCGAAAACTTGATTGACATTCATACGGTCTAAACCGCCGGAAATGATTTCGGCTCTGTTGTAAACGTTCGAAATAAGGTATCGAGAGGTATCAAGTGCGGAGAAGGTATAGTTTACGTCAACCCTTGCTACGATGGCGGCTGCCGTATTGGAATCGCTGGTCACTTTGCCGGTGTTGTAAACCCTGTCTATAAGCACGGGGCCAAAACGGCTGTCGGATGCATTGGAGCCAAATGCCATTGATTGGACAATGCCACTTGAATGTTGAACTCCATAAACGGAGGTGTTCTCGTTCCAACTGTTTGTCATGATGCCTTCAAAATGGCCGGCAAATGCGGCTGCCCGATAGCCCTTGAAGGTGGAATTGCTTATGCCCATGTTTTTGATGCGTCCATAAAATTCCTTAAAGAGGGCTACTGTACCGGTATCTTGTTCAACACGCATATTGCTTATAACGTGGTAATCGCCGTCGATTTCTCCGTAAAATTTCGGAATAGGTTTCCATTTGAAGTCTTTGTTTTGGTTCATGTCGATATCGGAGGTCAGTTTAAAGAATGCTGTAGAAATCCAGTCCGATTTTTCGTTGATACGGTTATGACGCATGTTAAAAATATGCATGTCCTTGGCGCTTTCGATGAGGTAGGGGGAGTTGCCTGAACCATTTCCTTTATAGATGAAAGGAATGGGGAATCCGTTATTGTCTCCTGTGGAGTCTTTTACAAAGGTTAGCGGCAATGAATCGAGGAAAGCGTCTGACTTCATAAAGGATTCGCTGAGCTCTGTGCCGTAAGGGTATTTGTCGTAATGGCTTTGTTTGTAGAACAGCCTTTCGGTGTCGCGAATTTCATCGTCGCTCAAGTTGTTCATTACCATGCTGCCATGCGTTCTGGCCTCAACATTGGCAATCGAGTACATATGATGTAAAGAAACCTGGTTGTAGCTTGTATATCCGCAGATGCCTCCAACAAGGCTGTCTCCTATGACATGTGCGTTTGACACGGAGTACGCCATGTTGGCATAACATTTCCCGTACAAGCCGCCAACGCCCATTTGCCCGGTTACGTTTGCATGGCTGATGACATTTGTGGTTGATACGCTTCCTACACCGGCAATGCCTCCAACGTTGTTATTGCCCTTGACATTCCCATAAATGTGAATGTTGTGCAGGAAAGAGCTGTTTGTAGCGTCACCAGCAATTAATCCGACAAAATCTCTGCCTTCGACTTCAAAATCCTTGATGGTGAGGTTTACAATGGATGATCTCTTGAGAAAACGCACAAACCCAACGGAGTCCAGTTCCGGTTGCTTGATTTTTATTCCTGAAATGGTGTGATTGCCGCCGTTGTATTCGGTTAGGAGCAAGGAGTCGATATGCCATTCGCCATATTTTCCGGTCCATTCGATGTCTTTGGTTTGCAAAAAGTAGAGGGTGTCTTTGCGCATGTGGCTCGAATCAAGGCTAGACATAATAGCGAATCCGTACAGGTCTTTTTCGTTTTCAATCAGGTAAGGGTCATCAACGGTACCCGAACCATTTGGCAGAATAAGTTTCTTGTACTTTGGAATGTATATGGGGTAGCCGAAGTTTTCGCCGTTGCCAGTTTCGTCGGCAATAAAGGAATAGCGCGTGGGGTTAAGCATGGCGTTTGCTTCTTTTATCGATTTTTTTGTTTCGATTGTATCGCCGTTCTTGATGACTTCGCCAAAGTTAAGGCATGTGTAAATGACAGTGTCTTTTGGGGCTGGTTTCATTTCGCTGGTCCATCCTATATAGTGGCCGCCGATAACGCCCCCGACTGAATCGATGCCTGTGACTTGGCCAACATTGTAGCTGTGGCGAAGCGAAAAGTTTCCGTTTTCCCTATGGAAGGTACCGGCAATTCCGCCAACGTCATATATTCCTTTTACATTGCCAAAATTAATCCAGTCTCCATGAGTGGCTTTCTCCTCGTAGCTTTTATTAATTCTTTCGGAATGGAAATAACCGACAATACCTCCGACACTGGAATCACCTTCAACGGTGCCAAAGTTCCTAAAGCTTTGTAACATTGAGGCGTTGGGAACATCCATTATGCTTTTGCCGAAGAGCCCGCCTACTTTCCTTTTGCCGGTGACTTTCCCGTAATTGGAAATATTGTAGGCTTTGTTTCTCTCCATGCTTGTAGTATTGACGGCTGCAATGCCTCCGACATAATGGTTTCCCGTAATGGATCCTTTAAAGACTAAATCTTCATATCTCGTCCAGTCGGACATAGAAAATTTCTCGCTGTAGGCATTTTCTAGTGCGCCTATGTTTCCTGCGATGCCGCCTACATGGTCATCGCCTTCGACGTAAATATCGACCGTATCCCTAAAAAGTCCGCATGTTGTATAATATTTTTTTCGATCGGCACAATAGTGCAGTCCGACCAAGCCTCCTGTTAAATAGCCTCCCTTTACATAGCCGTTTGTGAGGCTCAGGTCCGATATGGAACCAATAAAAAGGCCAAATAACCCCTGCAGGGAATCTGAGCTGTTAACGTAGATGCCGCTGACTTTGTGCGAGTTCCCGTCGATGTATTTGTGGACAGGCTTTGGCAGTGTTCCATAGACAGTCCATTGGTTGGCTGGCGGATTTTCGGCCCATTCCGATGCGTCACCCTCGTTCAAGACAATGTCTTCGGTCAGCTTGTAGAACGTGGCTGTATCGCTGCTGGAGGCCATCAGGGCGAATTGTTCTGCGGTTGCAACCAGGTACGGGTCGCTTTCGGTGCCTGAACCACCATCAAAACTGGAGGCAATTTTGCCTGTCCAAACTTTTGGGGCTGCAAAAATAGTTGTTGCAAAAAAGATCAAAAAAATGAAAATATTCTTTGTTTTCACAAAGATACTCCTTTAGTAAGTAGAGTTATTTTTTTTGCCATAAAATAAAAAATTTTAGTGTTTTTGACTTTATTTATCATTTGGGAAGAGAAGTGAAAAATGAGCGAAAAAGGGGCTTTGAATGGTAAAATAGGAAACATTGACAGAAATTTAAAAAGGTAGAATGAAGTCTTCGGAAAGAACAAAGGAAAAAATCGCGGATGCCTTTTGTGAACTGGCTTCAGGTAAACCTATCAGCAGGATAAGCGTTCGCGAAATCGCCCAAAAAAGCGGCGTGACCACGGTCTCGTTTTATCACTATTTCCGCGACAAGTACGACCTTTCCGTATATATCTTTGTGCGTAAGGCAACCCGCATCATGGATAGGGTTGGACATGATGGCTACCGTTGGCGAGATTCCTTTGTCTTTAAAGTGCAACAGTCCTATATTCAGGAACTTTCGGATCTGATTCGCAAAAATGTGGGTGGCTGCGAGCTTACTCGTGCCGAAGAATACGCCGTCAAAATTTATTGTGCCGGAACGGTGCAGACCGTTTTTGAATGGCTCATGGCTGAAAAGCCCATATCCGTCGAAGAGCTCGCCCTGATGTTTGAAATTGGCCTCCCCAAACGGCTCGAAGGCTTGCTCAAATAATCTTTACACTTAGGCAGAAGTGTAAAGCGTTTGCTTCATTAAATAAAAAAATTTCTCTTTTTCGTGTGCAGAAAGCCTCTTTTGGCATATTTTAAAGATTATATTTAAAAAACAAAAAGAGGGGAATTTCTATGGAAATCAAAGCCGTAAAGTTCAGAAAAGACGGATTCTATACACAACCTTTCGCTTTTGGTGGCGAAGAAGGTACAGACAAGTTTGACAAGAATGTTCGCTATCGCGGAAGCTTGCAGAACTACCTTATTGATACAGGCAGCGAAGTTATTCTAGTGGATACCGGGATCCCGGCAGGAACGCCTGAAGAGGCTCCGGACGAAAACAGCCTGCTTTTTACGGGCAAGGACATTTGCAGTTATATGGATGCGTTTGCTGCGCTTGGTTACAAGCCTGAACAGGTGACGAAAATCCTGTTGACTCACAAGCATGGCGACCATTCCGGCGAACTGAGGTCTTTCCCTAACGCAAAAATTTATGTGAACGAAGAGGAATGCTCTGCGGATGAACTGCAGGGACTCTCGAATATCGTTCCCGTGAAATTTACTGACGGCCCGTATCATAATTTCCCCGAAAGTCAAAAGATTGCTGACGGGATTTACTTTATCAAGGCGAAGGGGCATACTAACGGCAACAGCCTTGTGGTTGCCGAAAACGACGGACTCTTTTACATGTTCCAGGCTGATATCACATACGTTGACGAGGCTCTATACCAGAATAAAATTTCCGTGGTGTTCGAGGATTTGAAAGCCTTCCGCGAAACGCTTGACCGCGTGCGTGAGTTTGTATCTAAAAATCCGACGGTCTATATGGGCACGCATACGCCGCAGGGCTACGAAAACTTGGAAGCGAAGCGGGTCATTGACCTTGCAAATCCGGTGGAGACAATCCCGCCTGGAGAAATCGTGTTCAAGACTGCGAGCGGCAAGTACGTTTGCTCCGTGTGCGGCTATGTGTATGATCCCGCCGTGGGCGATGATAAGGCGGGAATCCCCGCAGGTACAGCGTTCGAGGACTTGCCCGACGACTGGCATTGCCCCCGCTGCCGCCAAGGGAAGGACAAGTTCAACAAGGCTTAAGTTAAATTAGGTATATAAAAACGCAGGCTCGATTGAGTCTGCGCTTTGCTTTTAAAGGCGATGCCGGAACCCCGGAACGAGTCCGGGGCAAGCTCTATCCGGAATGATAATTCCGACCTATTTATTCACGTGTCTATGGTACTCCTGCAAACTACAAACCTCGAATCTTCCGAAGTCGTGCTTGTCCATGAGGCCTTCCACGGTAGAGGTGAGTGCTGCGATGGTCGTCGTGATAGGAATGCCCGAGACAACGGCCTTGGAGCGCATCTGGATTTGTACGCTTTGCGTACAGTCTCCTTGCTCGTCAAATGAGAATATGCAAGCATATTCTCGCGTTCCTCGCTGCGTTGACATTCGTCGACCATGGCTTCGGCGCCGGTTTGTATGCTGCGCATACAATCGCCTCGTTCGTCAAATGAGAACGCAAGCGTTCTCGCTTGACTCACTTCGTGTGCTTTCGGTGATGTTCACGATCCACTGCACTTCCTTATCGTGGATGAGGTCCAGCAGGTTCGGGCGGCCACGGGAGATGCGGAACACGGCGCGGGTCTTGATGCCTTCGTTGTAGAGCATCGTAGAGGTGCCGCGCGTTGCGTAGATCTGGTAGCCCATTTCCACGAGGCGCTTGATGAGCGGCACGGCCTTCTGCTTGTCTTCGTCCTTGAGGGAGACGAAGATGTTGCCTTCGGCAGGGACCTTGTTGCCGGCGGCCAGCTGGCTCTTGAGGTAGGCAAGGCCGCGGTCGCGATCGAGGCTCATGACTTCGCCGGTGGAGTTGTACACTTCGTGTACAATCTTCTCGCTCGTCAAATGAAAATAAGCAAGCTTATTTTCGCTTGACTCGCTTCGCTGCTTTCATTTCCGGAGAAAGCGTGATATCGACACCTGGGAAAACGGCGTCCTTTTAAATCCCGATGGTGTCTAGGTATTTAAGCATCATTGCGGGCGAAAAGATTTGGGGATAATCTAGATTTGCTTCGAGAAAATCCCGATCGCCCGTAAGTATTACATCGACTTTGTGCATCATAGCGTCGCTTAACACGGGGTTGTCTTTGGGATCTCGTAGAAGTGCGCCTATTGTATCGGAACTTGAACAGAATGAAAATGGCAACGTTCGATACAAAGCGTAAACCTTTGAAACCTTGTTGGGCCATTTTTCATTCAATTTGTCGTGAAATTCCTTGTCGACATAATCCGAAACCAGAATCTCGAAATCTGAGTCAAACAGTTTTTCAAGAAGTTGACCCGCTTTGCCTCCAAAGACAAATGCGGATATCAGAACATTTGTGTCAAGCAGGATTTTCATCAAGCGGTTCGGGTCCGTCTGAAGTTGGCCATGTCAGCAAGCATCTCCTGCTCATTCTTCCAGCCCTTGTCGTCGGCGAAAATTCCCTGAATCTGTTTCATGGTCGCCTTTGCCGCTTTTTTGCGTGAAGCCGAGAGAAAACGGACATAATCCAAGGCCGAACGC
>JAEEGK010015381.1_pt1 | contig 16970 bp, 13 predicted proteins | sample 8958771 | NCBI WGS metagenome assembly JAEEGK01 (sample SAMN16246547, study PRJNA631951) | gut metagenome | biome: gut microbiome; feature: rumen; material: SC-attached | host: Bos | place: Iran: Karaj | collected 2018-10 | reverse complement strand
CAACACAGGTATCACCTCCGGAATGTAATACCTGTATTATATCTGTTACCTACAACTTGTACATTTTTATTTGATAATTTTTGTACATTTTTATTTTAGCATTTATAATTACCGCAACCAGGACAATAATTCAATGCTATGCCTCCTATATAATCAAGTTCTTTTTTAATACTAAATACTAAACCTTGTATTTATCGAAGTATGATTCAAAAATTAACCTTCATCGACAACTGGAATATATACTCTTTTTAGTGGGATTAGTTTTTTATACTTATCAGACATTTCGCTATAATACTTCATTATCAACTCCGCAAGCTGAGCCCCATTAATTCCACTTATTTGAGGATTGGCCTCCAAGAAGTTTTTGGCGTTAGGCTTATAATCAGAAAGGGTAACAAACCAACCATAATCTCCAGGTGCCATTGCTCCCTTAAAAGACTGTAGCAAGTTTTCAGTAATAAAGCTATCACTACTTTTTACCTGAACAACAATTCTAGGCGGCAACTCATCTTTAAATGCTACAATATCAATTCCGCTATCTCCTCCCTGTTTTGATTGTTTCGTTCGATATCCCATTGCATTCAAAAGATCATTAACAACATCTTCCAACGGATATCCTTTACAGTTTTTACTTAACTCTTTAATTATATAGTCCTTTGTAGACTCCTGGATTTGCTCAGCTGTAGCGGCAACACTCTCATCTTCATCTTCTGAAATCACTTCACTTTTTTTGAAGTCTTTATCCAAAGCAGCAAGATACTCATCTGCATAATTCTTAACAGCAAACAGAGTCATTGCAGATCCGACTTCATATAGTGCACCCTGAGAGAATACTGTCCTTGGAAAGCGCTTAATCCATTTAACTTTTCTCTGCTGGACATACTCGGCTGCATCATCAACATATGTATAATTACCTTCCACAATACCTATATTAATTTCTCGATTTATCTTTGAAGGATATATAACATAATCCCCTATCTTAATCTCATATATAAATCGGTATAGCATTCCCGCACATGTTGCAATTGAGCCTTTCTTTTCATTAGGGTATACTTCTGTATAACGCTCCTTAAATGCATCCCTGTTATCTTTAATCTTTGACAGATCACCTAACTCTCTCCATCCAATCGCTATCACATTACTTTTTAAGAATAAATAATCATCCTTTGTGTGAATACCCCATACATTAGCCATAATCAAAATTCTCCTTTTAACAAAAAATATATTGTAGATTTCATAGTATTATCGGGTGGCATAAAGTATCATCCAAATATTTTCCATGCAGCTGGAAATATCATATCATTTGAAGTAAAGGAGCCGTCCTTATCATATCTTGTTATTCGAACCTTTATAGTCAATGACTTAAGCTTATCCATGTCAAATATGCTACTTGAAGTATTAAATGGATTCTTTGAAAAACTCAGTTTACAAACTGCCTGGCTTTTCCATCCTACTGTAGGCATAGTAGCAAAATCCTGAACATAGAATCCATTAGCATAACATTCCTCAGGAGATAGAATTATCCACTGATCAGTATCATTAGCGATATATATATCACATGGATGTTCCTTATCATTTTTGTTTACATTTTGAAGAACAACCTTTATTCCATTTTTGTCATATAGTGTAGTACCAGTCTTATCTATTTTTTGCTTATATTTTCCGTAATCCTGTGTTTTTAAGCTAAACTCTTCCATTAACACTGTTTTATAATTGCTATCAAATGCCTGGATATCAAAATCAAATGTCATTATATGTTTAATTCCACAATAATCTGCCTCATCTTTGAGAATACCGACATTCATATATCCTTTGGTGCCAGAAATCAGCTCAATACTACTATTAGTTCTAAATGAAAAATCGTTCACTGTGGCAAATTGACTAAAGAAAGTTATGTCTTTCTGAGTATTGTTTTCTATCAACAATTTTAAGGCATAGTAAGTATAGCCCCATTCATTTACTGTATCCAGGTTTTCAACTGTTATCCTAATATTGTTCTTATCATATAGAACAGTCCCTTTTATATCTTTTATAGGCTTAATCTTTACAACACAAGTATAAGACTTCCCTTTATAGGTTGCTGTAATCGTGGCTGTTCCCTCTTTTTTCCCTGTCACTTTACCTTTTGTGGAAACAGTAGCTAACTGTTTGTCAGAGGAACTCCATTTTACTTTGCTGGCTGTTGCATTCTTAAGTTTCAACTTAAAAGTATCGCCTACATAGATAGATTTCTTTGTCGCATTAATTGTAACTTTTGCAGCACTGACAGGTATCGCAGTAATAGCCAATATCCAAATTAAACAAACGCATAATGTACTCAAAGCTAATTTTTTCATATGTAATATCCTCCTATCATCACAACATTCTTCTTACTGCTCCAACATTTTTCTTAAGTCTGCACTCCATTTCGAAATTTGGGATTGTTCCTTTTTAGGAATGTTTTTTCCATATTTTACTGGCAGACTTTGTATTGAATCCATCATTTTATAAATGCCCGAATTTATATTTAATATCAGTTGTTCGGTTTTTATGTTCTCTTTAGCGGTGATTTCATCAATGATTGTTTTCATGTATGTCATCAACTCAGATTTCAAAGAATAATCTGCAGCTGTATAAAAGCTTAACCTGCCATCACCGTACAATTTATAAACATTGTCCTTCATCTGCTTCTCAGGATCATATACCCCTATAGAATACCCCCCACGACTCTTTACCAGTCTCATACACGGAATATCTGTCGCGCTATCACCTATATAGACGATATTTTCATACGGAATATAAAGTTCGGAATCTGACATACTGTCATTAACACGGTCATCATATTCCTCAAAAATACCTTTAGCAATTCTGAATATATATTGTGTCTTATTGGTATAATTTATAGCCTGTGCTGGCCACTCTGCAACTCCGTCAGTGGAATAAAGATAGGATGATGCATATATCCTCTTGAAATTATCCGCGATTACACTTCCTTCAATTATTTCCTTAAGTCCGGATGAAATAATATAGTGTTCAACTTCTATATTATTTTTCAGGCCATAGCGATTCACGTAATCAAACCATTTATCAACGCCCTTGTATAGAGGTATACTCTTGCCAACCTCTTTAAAGTATTCCCTCTTTATTGATTTTCTTTTTGCTTTCGAAAGAGTAAGAAGCTGATACATCCATGCCAGATTCTTATCCATAGAGTTTTCTTTAGCCAATTCGTTTGATTCATTCCAAAACTCTTTCTTGTCCATTTTCAAAGAAGGGATCAGGGTAAATGCCTGCATGTCATCCGGCGACAATGTTTTATCAAAATCGTAACATATTGCCATACGGCGTTTTCTGCCTCTTATTTCTTTTATAATATCTTCTTTAGCCATCTAAACCTCCCTATACATGCAAACTTCGTTCATTGATTGATTGTGTTTGTAAACCACTGTGAACTTTTTTCTTAAAAAGTGCTTATTTATACAATATTACTTCCTACAAATCTATAATCTCCCGACCTATATCTCCAAATACCAAGATTATAACCTTTATAAAATGAGCAATACCGTATTCCATCTATGTTAGAATCCTTTTTTATGATATCACAGATTTTATTTGATATATTATAATACTCATCACCGCTATCGAGAATAGTTAATAGTTTTTGCACTTCAAAATATAACTTCATAACATATAGATGATAAATTTTATTTATATCAAAATAGGCTTTTGTTCTTTAAATAATGTGCAACATTATCAATTTCAGGGAATAACGTTGATTCATTTATTCCTAAATTATCCAATTCTTCTAGTATTATCTCTTGATTGTGTATTTTTAATTTTTTCCAGCACAATTTCATATTCTTTTTTTCTGCTTCATCTGCATCTCTCGATAGTCCATTTATAACAAACGAACCATCTTGTTTAAGTAATCTAGCATTATCTTTTACTGGTTCAAATAATACCGGAGTCAAAAAATCCAATGGATCAATATCGTTTTTAAATGCCGGAAGTTCGGTTTGTATTAATTTAATTACCTTTTCAACAACAGTCTTATTTCTACCAATATTAAATCTTTTTCGCTCTCTAAGTTTTATAATACATTCCTCATATAAAGTTTGTTTATCTGAAACAGTCAATATCGGTAAAACAGATAAAAGCTTTACTCTTTCTTCATCAAAAAAACTCACTTCATCAGAATAAAGATCAAAAAAATATACAGCCCCTTCCTCAGCAATATTACATTTACTGCAACCGAAGTTTGCACAGGCAAAGTACAATGCAACAAGTGGATTTTGTGTAACATCAAGAAGCCTTGTATTACATCCATGATGTTGCATCATCGCTAACTGTTCCAGAAAATTTTTTGACATAAAACTCTCCGGACATTTAATTTTAATATTGTGATAATAATAATCTTCCTTTACAATTTCATCATCTCTCATAATACTCGGAAGTAATCGATAATCAAAATTAAACTGTCCTCGATAAAAAAATGAATGTCCGGGAACAGAGTGGTATTTTGTATATATTTTCTGCCAATCGTCTTCATTAGGATTATCATGCTGTAGTTTTGTTAGATAATTAATAATTCTTTCAGAGTTCCTTATTTCTAATGCATTCTCATATACTTCATAATCTGATTGATTTGATAAGTCAACCCCTTTTAGACTTTGAAGTCTATTAGTATACGATTTAATGCTTTCTTTTATACTTCCATATCTGTCATTGTATTCTTCATACATTTTTGACTTACAAAATAATACAAGTTCTATATACTCTGTCAAAGAACTTATTTCATCTTTCCATAGTAAACTTGACATTCTTTCTCCTTTAATACGTAGTTTAATAGATTTCACTCTTGATAATCACCTTCAGCAGCATAGCTATATGATTCATCACCGAACTCACCCTCCGGTTCAAAATCATACTTCATACCTTTACTGCTTTGTTTTTCTTCACGTAAACTCTTATATATTTCCTCTGTGAATATCCCCAGTACCTCTTTCTTTATCTCATCATTCTGTAAAAGTAATGAGAAAAAGTCCTGATTCTGATTAAGACCCTCAATAAGAGCTTCATCAATATTATCAAAGTATGCAAATTCGAAATCTTTTACTGTATTATTTTTCGCACTTGCTTTGAGTTCATCTGATTTCATCAGAATGTCTTTAATCTGAAGCATAGCCTTTACAGCAACATCATTATCGTAAGACTTTCCTGTTTTACTGTTGATCTCAGCTATTATTGCAGAAAGCCTCTCTTTTTTAGCAGGGGTAAGAACAATTTGCTCTGCTACCGGAAGCTTCACTATAGGATTTGGATTGACTTTCTCTCCTTTGTGAGTCTGGCCCTTCTTTTGTACAAATCCAGTTGCTTCAATAAGACCATTAATGTTAAAACCACCACCATGGCTATTCATTTTAAGATATGCATTCAATGCACTAAGGAAGTAATATTTCTTGTGAAGTTCTACATCCTCGAAACATGTGGCCTGAAGAAGGAACTCATAGCAGCGGATGAAGTGACGAATTGTCAGGATAATCTCATCCTTTTCTTCTGCAGGCCTAATATTCTCAATGGTGTGTTTAGTTTTCTGTAAAAGGAACTCCATAGCTTTCTTGTCAGAAGCGGTAATATTATCTTTATGCAACAGATTGTTATACTTATCAACATCCATAGGATCTATTACATAATACCCATCCAGTTTTGCTTCAATATCATAAACTGCTGAAGAAGACACTGAATTTGAAAGTTGCGTAACTGTATAGTACTTTGCGAAATCATGTTTTATCGAGTCATAATCGTTAGCAAAATCAAGCACGAAAGTCTGCTTCGCATAAGGAGGACATATACGATTAAGCCTTGATAAGGTCTGTACCGTTGATACCCCATGAAGTTTCTTAAGAATATACATAGCACAAAGCTTTTTCTGGTCAAATCCGGTTTGGTATTTGTCTGCCACAAGAAGTACCTGGTATTCATCCTTATCGAATTCTGATGGCAGCTTATTTTCAGCAAATCCATTCATCCCAGGTTCAGTATACTCAACTCCGTCAACATTAACCTTTCCCGAAAAAGCAACCAGTGCCTTGATATTGTCATAGCCCTTACGATTAACATAATCTTCAAATGCCTGACGGTATTTAACCGCTGCTTCACGAGAAGCTGTAATTACCATGGCTTTAGCCTGTCCGCCAAGTTCCTGCATAACAGTTGTTCTAAAATGCTCTATAATAACTTCAATTCTCTGAGAAATGTTTGTTTCATGAAGATCTACAAACCTTGCTATCTGTCTTTTGGCAGCATTGGTCTTAAAAATGGGATCCTCTTCAATTTCTTTGTTCAAACGATAAAATGTATCATATGTAATATAGTTTTGGAGCACATCAAGAATAAAACCTTCTTCGATAGCCTGTTTCATAGAATAGATATGGAACGCCTCACGTTGGCCTTTCTTATTCATACGCCCAAAAAGCTGTAATGTTGTAGGCTTGGGCGTTGCAGTAAATGCAAACATAGACACATTCTTCTGCTTTCCTGTGCGAGCTATCTCGTCCACTATAACATCTTCCATATCGGCAGGTTCTTCTATAACCTCACCTTCGCTGAGAACATGTGTTACAGCAGCCATATTCTTGCCGGCTGTAGATGAATGTGCTTCATCTATTATCACTGCAAATGTTTTATTAACTAATCCCGAAACTGCTCCAACTACATATGGGAACTTCTGAATAGTAGTAACTATCACTTTAGTATTACCCATAAGTGCATCACCAAGATCAGCAGATGTACATTTGTCATCCATTACACGAATAAAGCCTGACTTATGATCTAATGCAAGTACCGCCTGCTGAAGCTGTCTGTCCACTACTACACGATCGGTACAAATAATAATATTATCAAATATGATCTTATTATCATCGTCATGAAGAGACGCAAGCCTATGTGCAAGCCATGCTATCTCATTTGTCTTGCCGGATCCAGCTGAATGTTGGAGCAGGTAGTTCTGCGATGATTTATTTATTTTAACATCTTCAAGGATTTTTCTGAGGACATCAAGCTGATGATAACGAGGGAATATAACCGTTTCCTTCGTATTGATTTTACCTGTAGCCTCATCCTTATTCTCCTTGATCTCAATAAACATGAATTTTGTGAGTATTTCTATAAGAGAATCCTTTTTAAGGATATTATCCCACATGTAATGTACGCTATACTCGTCCTCAAGTACAGGGTTTCCTGCTCCAGTATTTATACCTTCACCATTACCCATATTGAAAGGCAAGAAAAATGTAGACTCACCCTCAAGTTTTGTAGCCATATATACCTGCTCAAGATCCATAGCAAAATTAACAAGCGAACCTGCCTTAAACCGAAAGAGACGAGTTTTGGGATCTCTTTCGGTACGATACTGGTAAATTGCATCCTGGTAGTTCTGCCCCGCCGTGTTGGCCTTTAGCTCAAAAGTCATAACTGCCAGACCATTAAGGAAAACCACAAGGTCTATACGTTCCTTATCTGAAGCCCATACTTCTTCTGATACAGAGAATATATTTTTCTCATATAGCTCATTCAATTCTTTATTAAATGTAGTTGCAGGCTTGGTATAGAGCAAATCAAGGTGATTGTTCGATATGTCAATACCATTTTTAAGCACATTAAGACGGCTACCTCTTGCCTTTGTTTCTTCAGCATTGATAGCTGCTACTATGGTATCTTGCGTTTCGGATTTATAAATCTTATTAAGAGCTATCATCGTTTCCGGCTGTGTAGCGTTCAGAAACCTAAAAAGTTCATCTCTATTAATCGCAAATAATCGGTCAAAACGTGTTGCCGGCCATATCTCATATCCATTTTCCTTTAACCTCTCCAGTATGAATTTCTGAAATTCTTTCTCGGATAAAACCTGATTCATGTTTATGAAACCTCCTCTACATTTACTATCACGCTATTATTTTAAGACCTATTACTCCCAACCAGATTTGTGTATGAGTTCAAGTATCTCTTTAAAGATTTTAATATTTTTCGATTTATCCCATGTCCCGTCTTCACCCAAACTAGAAAACAGTTTTTCTGCCAGGCAAGAATAGTCCTTGTTATCCCGTAAGAATGCGACTATTTCAGCCAATATTGCCATATAAGTATCTTTATCATTTCTAACTTTGTCATGACAGTTTTTTTGCCACGCCTGCTTTGTTTCCCATCCTGAATACAAATCGTTTAGTTCAGGGACCATAAACTGTAGGATGCCTCCTATGCCAACTATTTCCCTTGGTGCTTTTTCCGGCGAAGGATACTTACAAATGAGAGTATGCAGCCATAGATGTTCTAACAAATCACAATATATGATATTTTCCTTCTTCTGCCATTCAAAAGGCCATTCTCTAGCATATTCAGGAGTTCCAAGTTGAGCTACCCGATCTTCCATCTTATGGTGTGCATATAAGCCTTCTCCGGTTCGCGTAATCCCCCGCTTTTTATTAAACGTAGGGGTCATATAGTCGCAAATACCACAGCCATACTTATGTTGAAGATAAGCACAGTATTCGAGATAAGTCATATTCTTGACATCAAGGTACTCTGTCATATTCATATTAGATGACCTCTTTTTTCCCTGTTACATACTCATAAATAACTGACTTCTTATAATCAGCAAGTACTTCAAGTTGTTCTTTCTTATAATCTAAAACTTTATCTATCTCTTCACATTTATCATTAAGGTGTTTTGCGATACATTCCTGTTCTTGCAAAGGTGGATACGGAATAATTATTTTTTTCATATCTTGCCACCCGGTAGTCCATAAATCATCGACTATGCCGTGTCCCCACTTATAAAATTCATCTGCAAATTGTACTGTATGAAAAAGCCATCCATAATATTCTGCATTCATTTCATCTAAAGGTGCTAATACTGTATTTATCAAAGATACAGAACCATCCAAAGAAGATATTCCACAAGAACCTCTTCTATCAGACCTACTATTTATAACAAAATCTCCTTTTCGTACTAGCTTTCTGTCATCGTGAGCATTTGTTTTTGCTGCAGTATCAAGTTGTGGAACAACACCTTTCATAGTTACCGATAGAGGTTTATAATCCCTATCATTTACTTTAGTATTTCTTAAACGATATATAGAACCAATACGAGATATATCCCAATGTTCAGGAATCTTTCCCAACCACTCTACACCACTCTCTTTCATAGAAACATTCCTATCCAATCCCTTTGTCACGGCTTCAGTAATGTTGGAACGCTTATAGGCTTCTAAAATCTCTATTTCAGATTGGATATCTGCAGTCAGTGAGTCTATTTCAGAGCATTTTTTATCAAGGAATTCAGCAATTCGTTTTTGTTCATATAAAGGCGGCAGTATAATGTTAATTTTTTTAACATCGCTTAAATACAACCCCATCTGTGCTGAACCATGAGCCATTAATGCTGTCGAATCTTCAGATATCTTAGACATAAGTATATATTTTATATACTCTGGAACACACTTATTAGTATCACATCTTAAAAAAGCTACACTTCTTTGAAAAGCTAATGGTTTGTTTTCATTATATACACAACAACGTCCAATAGTACCTACGATGCACATTAGAATATCCCCTTTTTTAGGGTATCCATTACTAACTATAGCGTCATAATCATTCACTGAGATAAGACTTTCTTCTTCACTTAACACGATACCTTTTTCTGTAATATTTTTAGCACTCAGAAGATACTCACCTTCAGCGGTTCTTAAAAATGTACCATGTGTACCATCTTTTATTCCAACCAATACGCGTTTTAATACACCTTTCTTCCAACCAATAGGTAAATTATCTATCCATTCTTTTTTCAAGACTTTACTTTCCCCCATTAGAACTCTCCATCAATATAACATTATACTTTTAATACGTTTAGCAATATTTTTTTCAAGTTGGTTAAATTTTTCTGCTAACACTTCACTTGCCTCGGGTTGTTGATACTTATAAAAATATCTTGTAAATGGTATTTCTGCCCCAATCTTAAGTATAGGCTTCTTTATTCCGACATTCTCCTCCCAGAACCATTTAGCATCGGGTATATGGGGTAGAACTTCACGAGCCATATAATCTTCTATTGTTTCGTCCCATCTTACTATTTCGGTATCCTTTGTAGCCTTATCATAGATAATCTCGCCCTTATCCTTACCCTTCTGTACTCTCTGTATTTCAGCTTCCTTATCCATGACCGATAAGCCGTCAGCTATCTTTTCCAATAGCTTTGTATCTAACTTCATTTCCGAAAGGATCTTGGTAATTACAGGCATAAATACTTCCGGTGATAACCACTTCTCCTCTGTAACAGAATCATTAAGTTTTTCAAGGATAGTATCATATACCAGTTTTGTCTCGTAAAAATCTGCTAGAACCTTCTGTTCTTTTGCATTGGCAGTAGTCCCTTTTTCTTCAAGTTCCGCCACCTTTGCGTCATCCCACAAGGTCTTTAATGCACCGGACTGAAGCATATTCTGGATACGCTCTTCAGTAAAGCCGTAACTACGTTGTAAGGGTTGCATTATAGTATATTCACGGTAGATAAACTCAGTATTATCATAAATCTTACAGACCTCATTCTCCTTGAACTCCGCATAAAGCCTGGTGATCTCTGCCCTGTCATCCGGGCTAAACTCATTTTTCTTGTTTCCCATAGGTTTACGAAGCTTATGATATATCTGTGAAGCGTCAATTAACTGAATTTTCCCTTTACGTTCGGGTCTCTTATTCTTTGAAAGCACCCATACATATGTGGCAATACCGGTATTGTAAAAGAGGTCTGTGGGCATAGCAATTATGGCCTCTATAAGGTCGCTTTCAAGAAGCCAACGTCGCACCTGTGACTCACCAGATGCAGTTCCACCGGTAAATAAGGGTGAACCATTTTCTATGATAGCTGCACGCCCAACTTTTTCATCCATCTTGGCAACTGCCGACTGCATGAAAAGCAACTGAGAATCACCACCTGACGGAAGACCCGCACCCCAGCGTCCTGCCATCCCTTTATTATACTCTTCTCTTACTGCATCTTCCTGACCTGCCTTCGCATCCGAGCCTGACCAGGGTGTACCAAATGGCGGATTTTCGATAAGGAAGCGCATTTTGACATCCGGAAAACAGTCTGTCTTCAGAGTATCTGCTCGCCTAAAATTCTCAGCATTCTGACCTTTAATAAGCATTTCTGCAAGACCGATGGCATAAGAAGGCCCCATAAATTCCTGACCAAACAACCTAACATCCGCAGAAGGATTATAATGCTTGATATACGAGTATGCAGTAGAAAGCATACCTCCGGTTCCACATGCCTGATCACATACTGTGATTATCTTCTTGTCATCAAATATGTCATCACATCCCTCTGCAACAAGAATCGATACAAGCAGTTTTATTATGTCACGTCCGGTATAGAACTGTCCGGCATCTACATTCTGATAGAATCTACCTATCAGGTTTTCAAAGATGTATCCCATTTTGATACTGTCATATGTAGATGGATTAAGATCAAGTTCCGAAAACGCCTTGACAACATTATACAGACAGCCATCCTTATCCATTTTTTCGATATGCTTCTTCATCTCGAGTTCATTCAGTATATTCTGAACATTGTCCGAGAATCCGGAGATGTAGGCTTTAAAGTTCGATGCAATATGGTCTGCATCATTACAAAGCTCTTTAAGTGTAAATTCACTCGTATTATAAAACTGATACCCTGAAATCTTGCACATAGCCTTATAAGGGTATGTCGGCATCTTTTTAAACATATCAACCACAGCGTTCTTAGTAGGTTCCAGGGTACACTCAAACCTACGAATAATAACCATAGGGATTATGACATCGCCATACTTATCCGGCATATATGAGCCACGGAGCTTGTTTGCAATATTCCATATAAAGTTTGCTTCCGCAGTTACGTCTACAGGTGTTTCTTCCCAAATATAGTTTAATATATCTGACATATTACTATCTCCAAAAGTGTTTTATTCTCGTTATCAAAACCTTTTATGCAACTATGCTGTTATCTTTTGCATATGACAAAGCTTCTCTAAAAGAGGTTTTCGTTATTTTCAATGAATTTGATCCCATGCGTATTACTGGAGGATAACCCTCTTTGTTTTCTAATGATGTAATAATACTACTGTAATCAGCCTTAGCCTTACCACTATGTGGCATTGGTCCTACGAGTATACAGCTGTATTTTTCATTATACTGCATTTTCCCAAAATCATAAACTTTGGCTTTATCATAATCCAATACAAATTCAAATCTCTCTTTATCTATGCTAAAATCATTCTTAGCAACGGCACGAAGTACTTCTTCACTTATTTCAGCCTGACCTATAACAACGATTTTTCCATCATTTGAATAAAAAGTTTTTGAATTCCCTGTTAATTCATGTAATCCAAGCATTTCTAAAAATCCTTCAAGTTGCTCTGTCCGATTTAGCCTTGAAAGAATTTCTTCTAGACTATTATCAATTTTAGCTTTTACTACTTCTTCTATTTCGGCCAGCTCATACTGATCCATCATATTATTCATCACCTCCTTCATCAAGGATATGTGCTATTCTATTTTTGGCTTTTTCCATTTTATATTGTAACAGTGCTATTTCGTCTTTAACTGTTTTATACCGCTCTGCGATCTTCCTTTGTTTTTCAATCGGAGGAACAGGTATTGTTAAAGAAAGCAAGGCTTCAACCCCAATATTTGGCATAGTAGTCCCGACCGTAATACTCTTAAGCAATGCAGTTCCTTTTTCACTCCCCAGGAAAGCCGCTAGATAATAGGGGTCAACCTTTTCTTCATCAAGTTCCACTATATAAAGGTTACCATTGGCCAATATTCTTTGCCCATCTTTTATCTCTGCAACAGCTATTTTATAAGGATATCCGTTCTTTGAAAGAATTAAGCAGTGATTTTTTAAACAATATTTATCAAGCTTTTTTTCTATTTCTGAAAGATATGGTAACTCTTGATCTATCATTCCGTCTTTGACATTTGCTAACATCAAATACCTTAAGTCTGTGGGAGTTTGCAATGAAATCTTATCAAGCTCTTTAGCATTCAAAGGAGCTCCTCGGGTAATTCTGCGTACAACATCTTCAAACTTAGTTCCCCACTCCATTTCTTCGTGATTTGTTACGTACCTGCTGGAGTTTAAAACGTAGTCGTTTTCTCTCAGTTTCTCTTTAGAAATAAAGGAACTTATCTCACTATCCTTAGTCATGGCTGTAAGCACTTTCTTACATTGCTCATCGTCCATCTCATTGCTGCGTCTTCCCTGAGTATACAGGTTGGTTGCGTCTACAAGACGTACGCCCTCATTATCATGACTAAATACTATCATTGATGTCTGAATAGCAAGCTGAGAAAACATTTTTGAAGGCAATGCGATTACGCACTCCACAAGACCATTTTCAATAAAATACTTCCTGATCGGTGCATCTATTCTATTCCAAGTGCTACCATTTGTCATTATTGCAACTGCCTTACCACCATTTTCAAGAATATCTACAAGAAGCATATTATATAACCAGTCAGAAGATGTTGCCTTTGAAATCGAAGGTATTCTTTCTTCTAGCCAATCAAGATATTTTTTTCCTGATTCTAATTCTCTCAAATGCATCGCAAAAGGGTAATTTGCAAATACCTTTTTAAATTTTCTTTTACTACCCTCTTTACCTACAAGATCAAATACATCCTGGCAAATGTATTCAATTTTATCATCCTTAAGATTATTTCGTAATTTAGCTACAGCTATAGCGTTTTTATCATTATCAAAACCTGTAGCTGAAATACCCGGATTTAGTTGTTTGATTGCTTCTATCACTGTTCCGGTCCCACAACAAATATCTGCAAAGGAATCCGACTTTTTTATTTTAAGTATTTTATTTGCGAGCTGTTGAATGCTTTCGGGTGTAGATAATGGATTAGACATATCCCTAAGATTCGCAACTAATCTGAATACATATGGTTCATATTCTTTTAAGAGTTCCGTCAGTTTTTTCCAGACTTTCCCAAGATTTAAATTGTCTGAAACAAACTTTATTTCATCCATTTCATCAGATAGCAATGTTTTTAAACTGACTTCAAATGGATTATTATATGCACCGGCTTTTGATAAAAGATAAGCTGTAACAGGTGCATCTGCAGACTGACCCCAGCTTCCTTTATTTGCAATTCTTATATTGCCTCTTAATATACTTGAGATCTTTTCATGGCATTCAAACATTTTATTCCATGCACTCTTCTGTTCCGGAGTAAAGTCCTTTACTTCTTCACTATCATAGTAATACATTTCTCTGCTATTTTCTAACAAATCTATCACTCCATTTCTGTTTTGGTTTTTTCCAACCATGTTTGATGGTTTTATAATACCAAACTCTTTTCGACTTGTCAAGAACTTTTTTGGTTTTTTTAAACCATATTTACGAATTAATGTATTTTTTATTAATTAATGTCTTCAAAATTAGTGTAAAAATGTCGTTATTTTATATTATTACCACAATTACTTATTCCATACGAATACCCAATATGTATTATTATCCATCTTAATATTTTTCCTACTTAAATATAAACATAGTATTTTTACTACTACTTCAAATCTACCACTTTAGCTGTACCATAATCACGCCTGACACTCAGAACATTTGTGCTTTTTTTCAAAAAGCGCAGGGATAAGATTTAGTCTTACACCTGCGCTTACAATTATATTATTGTTCTAATTTTTTGACAAGGGGGACGGTTCTCTTCTCACACCGCCTATTTTACATAAAGTTCGGCTCCATGATAAAGTTCAATAAGTTTTTCATCAGCCTCGCTAAAATCATTTGAGAACGATTCAAGACTCCCGTCACAGCGTATAACAATATTGGTGAACGAAATATAGGAATTATACATGCTCTCCAATGCCTTAAAAGCATTCTCATATCCTTCAGGGGGATTGAGCATACTCTTCATCTCATCCTTAATACGCTGCTGGTTATTGGACAATTTAGAGGCATTCTTACTGAACTCCACATCATCGAAAAGGTTCCTAAGTGCATCATTAAAGTCCGAAACGAACATGCCGTTTACCTTAGTGAACTTATCCGTTGTACTATCCGATGTCTTCCATATTGCATTGTGCCACACACTTATGATAAGATTGCCAACCTTCTCTGCCAAAACAGCATCATTAAGCATATATGATACCAACGTATTATATGAAGCCTGGTATTCATCAGCTTTCTGTTTATTCTTTTCTTTTTCTTCCTTCGCAGCTTGTTCAGCCTTCTGTGTTTCTTCCACAAGATTTTCATAGGAAGTTTTATACTCTGCTGCTTCCTCTTCTGCTTTGGCTTTTCCTCGCCACATTATTATGCTCAGAACTGTCATGCCGATCAAAAGAACAGTCAAAACAACGCACATCACGATCAGCAAGCCGGTTTTTTTATCTTTCATCGCAACACCTCATGCTTTGTTCGCCTCAGATTGCTTTAAGAACCTGTACATGGAATCGATCTGCTTTTTCTTTGAACCCCTTGGTAAAAGACATAGTCCTGGACCCGGACATGAATCACTAAGCATACATGTTTCGCAGATCATCATTGATATCTCCTGCTTGATCAATTCTTCATCACTTGGCAACTCATATGGTTCAATCTTTTTGATCTGTTCCGGATTCCGAAGCCCAAAATCTATGATCTTGCCATTACCGGTTTTCAGGTATCGGTAGATTTCTGCCCAAAACGAAACTGAATCACCCGGCTTGAATTGCTCAAATCCTTTCAAGTCCATCCACACATGATCTTCTTTTCCTTCAAAGCATAGTCCGTCAGGATACATCCCTTCTACATAGATATGCTTAAAGCATATTTTAGAGTCGGTGCATCTGTCAATCTGCCCCTTAAAGCCTAGAGGAAGGGTGTAATAACACAGTTGAAAAGATCCTCTGACTTTACCCTCAGATTCCTTCTGAATAGCAATGTACTCGTCATATGAAAGGGTCTCCCCACCGACTATATCCTTTATCTTATTTGGATCATAATCGACGATTCCTCTCTCGTCTTGAACAGCTACATTCTTTCTGTAATTGGCGTCTTTAATTGTTTTCTTTTTAGTCATTTTGACCACCTCCGTTAATAAGTGCTGCCTCATGGCAACCTAACATGTTAACGGTGACGCTAAGTTAAGTGAGCAACTAACTTTTTCACAATAAATATCCTGTTTCACGAATTTTAACATATACCAATCCAAAAAGATTACATATTCTATTATAACCAAATACAAATAAATTTACAATTTTTTTCTTTAAATATTGTCTCTGTCGCATAATCACGCCTGTCACCCGGAACATTTTTGCTTTTTTATACAAAAAACCCGTTCCTGCCTTCCGGCAAGAGCGGTCTGAATTTATATATATTCAATTTGTGACAGGCGAACCGTCCCCTTATCACACCCGTTAGTAATACATATCAAACCCGGTCTCCAGGGTTTTTGCATATGTTTTTCCGGCTGCTTCAAGTGCTCCTAATATATATTCTTTATTATATCTCACTACGGATATCCGGTCATACACTCTCATTCCCATATGGCTGAGGCCTCTCTCGAACTGTGTCAGGCATTCCAGGGTTCCTCTGCCTGTCCCACCCGCGCATGCCACTAGGACACATCTTTTATCTGCCATAAGATGATTTTGGGTAGCATCACATCGGCGCAGTCTGTCGAAAAATGCCTTGAAGGCTTCCGTCATATCAGACCAGTACACCGCACTGATCCATACGATCCCATCTGCTTCTGCAAGAGATCTGTATATATCTGCAAAATCGTCTTTTATGACGCAGCTTCCGGTTTTATTACAGGTGCCCCATCCGTTTCCGCACGCTCTGCAGTGTTCAACATGCTTCTTGTTCAACTGTATTTCTTCTACTTCAGCTCCTGCTTCCGTAAGTCCTTTTATTACCCGGTCCTTAGCGGAAGCTGTCAGGCCA
>JAEEGK010015380.1_pt1 | contig 16971 bp, 11 predicted proteins | sample 8958771 | NCBI WGS metagenome assembly JAEEGK01 (sample SAMN16246547, study PRJNA631951) | gut metagenome | biome: gut microbiome; feature: rumen; material: SC-attached | host: Bos | place: Iran: Karaj | collected 2018-10 | reverse complement strand
AGCTGATTTATGGACTATTGGAATTATTACTTATTTATTAGTTGCTGGATTTTTACCTTTTGATGATGAAAATTCTGAAAAAGAAATTGCGAGACAAACTGTTTATGAACCTACTCCTTTTCCTAATAGTGTTTGGAAAAATATTTCTAGTGAAGCTAAAAGCTTTGTTGATAATTTACTTAGTAAAGATCCAAAAAAAAGAATGAATATTAAAGAAATTTTAGAACATCCTTGGTTAAAAAAATTTAGTTCCGAGAAAGATGATGAAATTTTTATGAAAAGAGGTATTGGTAATTTAACTGGAGGAGAAGAATTTAAAGTTTTTAGTATTGCTGGAATTGATGGAAAAAAATAATTATTTATTTTTTTTTTTTGATGTTTTTATTTTAAAAAGTATATTTTTAAAATTTATTTTTGCGAACAAAAGAATTTGATATTTATTTTATATTATTTTTATCTTTTATTTTAAATTTAAAAATATTTTATACTTTGATTTTTTTAATAAATATTCTTTATTAATTTATTGAAAAATATTTTTAATAATAATATTCAGTTAAAAATTAAATTTTCATCTTTTTTAAAGATGTAAAAGAAATTATATTCCTAAAGAATCAATATTTATAACAAATAATAAAGCATTTTAGTTTTTTTATATTTAAGCAATACTTTATGAAGATGATATTAATGAAGAAGAAGAAGTAAAAATTGATAATAATTAATGATTATTAATAGATAATTAATATAATTTATTAATAAAGAAAATAATGAATTATATAAATAAACATTTTTTATTAAATCTTTAAAATAATTAAAATTTTATTTTTTCTATGAAAATATTAAATAAAATATTTTAATATTATTTATTAAAAAATATATAAGTTCAATTTTCAATCAATTTTTTAAAACATTTTTAACAATTTATGTAATATTTTTATATTAAAATAAAAATTATTTATTTTTTATATAAAAATGAAAATAATAAAATAGAATATTATATATTTAAAATTCAATACATTCATCTACTTTCTTACAATTAAATGTCTTCCTATTTCTCTTCTTCTTAACATGTTTTTAATTATTTATTTTTGGGCTTTTTCAAGTTAATTATTATCTATAAAAAAAATGAATATTAAGTATTATCTGATAATAAATAATATTTTAATTAAAAAAGAAATTTTATATTTTTATAAATTCAATATAAATACATTTTAAAAATTACTTTAAATGTCATTTTTCTAGATTCTTAAAATTATTAATATCTATTGCATAATTAATATAATTCAAATTATAATCACTTTATGATAATAAATTACTAATATATTTTATAATTTTCTATATTTATTTTGTTATTTGAACATTTTTATTCGTATATTCATATTTTTCTCCTCTATAATATTCTTTTGAATCTTAATTAATTTTTATATAGTGTTTATATTATTTAAAGAATATTTTTATTATTATCAAAAAGCTTAAATATTTGAAATATAAATAAAATTCTAAATTTTTAAAAAATATTAATTTATATTAAAAAAATAATTCAAAAAATAAAAAAAACGTTCTTTTAATTAATAATATAATAAAAAATTATCTTTAATTGAGAACTTCACAACTTTTAATATATAATTAATGATTTAACATTTCATATATTTGTTTATAAAAAGGGATAAATTCATTAAATTCAAGTAAATCATTTTTATTTAAATCAAGTTGTTTAAAACCTGCTTCAATATCTTTATCAGAAGGATCAGGTAATCCTAATTGTTTAGAAATTTTTAATAATAAAGGTTTTAATTCACTTTTTTTAATTACTCCATCATGATCTGTATCAAAAGAATCAAATATTTCTCTTGCTGTTTGGGTCATTTTAAGGATATTTGAACTCATTTTTAAATAAAGCAAAATTTATTTTTTTTTTAAATATTATTTTTAATATTTATTTTCAATGTTTGTTTAATATATTAAAATTGAGTTTAAATTTTAAATAAAAAATATGTTATATTTTAAAATATTTGATTTTAATTTGTATGCATTTTTTTTAAAATTTCAATTTATTAATTTATTTATTAAAATTAAATATATTAAATGGATAATTCAGAAAGAGAAAATTATTTTTCAATATATATGAAAAAAAAAGAAAATAATAATAAAAAAAAGAATTCTACATCAGGAAAACCAAATAAAACATTAAAAAATTCTGGTTTTTCTAATTTACATATTGGACAAGGTCAATCTTTTAAAAAATTAATTTTTGGTTCAGAAAAAAAAGAAAAAACTCCATCCTCTTTCATAAAAAATAAATATTCAGATAAAAATTTAAGAGATGCAATAACTAGAAATAAAGAACACATTGATAATGATAAAAAAATTGATATGTTAGAAGCAAAAATTTTTGATATTTTAGATTTAATAGATAATTTTAAAACTGAATATATTAATAAAAATGAAAGAATCTCTTTTAAAGAAAAAATAAAAAGTCATTTTGATAGAACAAATTATTTAAATAAAATTGATATTATAAATAATAATACTGAAAAGAAAGAAAATAAAAAAAAAAAATTAGCTTATCGTTCAATATCATCAACTAATACTGAAAGAAAACAAAAAATTTGTATTACAAATGGAAATATAAACTTTAATATAAATAAAAAAAGAAATTTGAATAAAATAAAAATTGCAAATACAAATTCAATAAATAGTAAAAACAATAATAAAAATAGTTCTAATAAAAATAAAAATAAAATTATTAATAGGAATATTAATATTAACATTAATATTAATAATTTTATTAATCAAAATCAAAATAAAAATAAAATTCATTTTAGAAATTTACCTAATACAATTCATCATAAATCAAATTCTCAATTATTAAATTCAGAAAAAAAAATAAAAGAAACAATTCTTCAAAGAAGAACTGATTATGCGAATTTAATAAGTCAAAAATTTATAAAAAATAAAAAAAACCAATTATCACAAAGTCAAATTTTTGTTAATAAAAATATATTATATTTTAGTCCGAAAACAAAAAATATTAGTTCAAATTTAAATGTTGAATTAGGAAGTGATAATTCTTCAACAAGAGAAATTTCAGAAAAAGTTTTTATTGGTGGAAGTAAAAGGAAAAAGAAAAATAAACCTTTTATTTATTCTAATATTAATAATAAATTTTGTAAATTTAAAATCAATAATTTTAATAAAATTAATAATGAGAATTTGATTAAATCTGATTCTGAAAGAACACAAAGGTTAACTAATATTACTAAAAAATATAAATTTGATTTTGATAATATTTAAAATTTGTATTTATTTTTTTCAATTTTATATATATTAAAAATAATTTATATTTAATTTTTTAAGTATAATTTAACTTATTTAATATTTTATTCAAATTAAAAACTATTATTTTTAAATTTTTATTTATATAATTCATTTTAAAAAATAATGTCAGAAGAAAAAGAAAATGAAAAAAAAAATAATAATGAAAATTTATTACATGAAGAAAATGAAAAATCAAAAGAACAAATAATAAATTTGAGAAGAGAAATAGAAAAAATTAAAAATAATTATGAAGAAGAAAAAAAAGATTTAACATTACAAATATCACAATTAAAAAAAGAAAATGAAGAATTATCAAAAGAAAATGAACAATTTTCTAAACAAAATAATAATATAAATAAAGAGATAATAAATCAAGATGATAATCAATTAATAAAATTATTAAAAAATTTCACTAATAATATTTTAGATATGAAATTTGATATAAAAAATTTTGAAATGAAAAATAAAGAAATTTTCAAAATAAATTATATAAATTTATCTGCAGAAGAAATAAAAAAAAAATCAAAAAATTGGATTGAAGAAATAAATCAATTTCATGAAGAACAAATTTATAATTTAACAAATAATTATGAAAAAATAATTCAAAAGTTAAAAGAAGAAAATGAAAATTTACAATTATCATTAGAAAAAAATTCACTTTCTTTAAATGAAGAAATAATAAAAAATAATGAATTAACAGAAAATATAACAGGAATAGAAAAAAGAATTGAAGAATATGAAAGTATATTAGAATCAAAAGATAAAATTATAAATTCTCAAAAAGAAAATATGCAATTATTAAATAAAAAAATAAACGAAATTCAAAGTTTAAAAAATGAATTAGAAGATAATGTAAATAAAAGTTATTTACAAGCAAAAATGAAAGAAGATGAAGTAGATACTTTAGTTATGATTCTTGATGGGATTTTAGGAAGAAGAAAAGATAAATACGAACATAATTTAAATAGATTAGGAAATGAAACAAAACAACAAATTGAAGAAATTGTTGCAGAATATGAAGTTTTTGAAGAAGAGTAATTTATAATTTATATATTTAATTTGGTTATTTTTTTACGGTGATTATTTTTTTTTCTTTTATAAAGAAAGAAAAATTAAATTAAAATATAGAAATAAATTGATTTATTTAATTGATAATTTTTAATTTTTTTATTTAGCAATAAAATTTTATTATCAAAATATTTAAAATAAGTTTTAAAAATAAATGAATAATAGATCAAGAAATAAAAGATATGAAGATAATGATTGGTTTCATATTATTGATAAACAATATTCAACAGTTCATACTAAATATGATAATTTAGAAAAACAAAAAGTTCAAATAACAAAAGAATCATTTATACTTTCTTTAATAGAAAATGTTAACGATAAAAAAAAATATGATTTAATAAAAGAACAAATGCAAAAACAAGAAATAAAAGAATTAAATAATCTAAAAAATAAAAGTTATGATGTAAATAGAAATAAAAATGGTTTAATTTATCCAAGTGTAAATATAAGAAATTATAAAGATTACAAACCACAAAATAAATTAGCAATGTCTGAACATGAAACAATAATTTCACTTTTATCAAAATTTGATAGAAATAATAATAAAAAATTAATTGAACATTACACACATAAAAAAATAATTCCAAAAGGATTTAAATTAAGTGAAACTAATTATTCAGTAAAAAATAATTTTAATTCTTTAAGTTTATCAACTTTAGAAACTGATGATTATCAAAATTATAGTTATAGAAGTATGAAAAAATATGAAAAACCAAATTTATTTTTTAAACCTTCTTTAAATAATATTTTATTTAGTGTTTTACAAAAAGCAGATAAAGAAGAAGAAAAATCTGAAAAATATTCAATTGATCTTATTCAAAATTTAAAAAAAAGTCAATATAATTTATTAAGTCGAGAGAAAAAAAATGATACAAATTATAAGACAAAATATAATACCGATTCAAATATTAAGAAAACAAAACCAAAAATAATTGATAAAAATTCACTTGTTGATAATGAATATCATTATCCTATTATTAATAAAGTTATATTAAAAGGGAATAAAAAGAATATTTTTAGAATAGCAAAAGAGAAAATGTATGATGTATATTTAAAAAATAAAAAAGCTGAACCTGGAAAAAAAATAAAATTAATATCGTCAAGAAGAAATAGTGAAGATGATGTAAAATTAAATCGAAAAATAAAGAAAATAATAAAAGAAAAATAAAAAAATAAAATTATCACATATATAAATAAATAATTTTCCCTTATAAATAATAAAACAAATAAATATAAAAAACCAAAATTAATAAAACAAAAAATCAAGAAAAAAAAAACTAATTTCAAACTTTTATACAATTATTAAATACTTCTTCAACCATTTTAACACAATCATTTTTTAACAAATATCTATATTCATTATCAATAAAAATAGAAAGATTTTTTTGTAAATCGTCATAAAAATGTTTAACTTTTCCAAATAATTTTCCAATATGTAGAATAGTAGTTTTCTTAATTAAACTAACAAATTTATAATCATTACAATAATCAATTGGTTTATTACCAAAATTATCTTTAATAAAAGGAGAAGCGCCATATAAAAGTAATATAACAAAAGTATCAAAATTATTATTAATAATACTTAAATGTAAAGGAGTATATCCAGTAAAATCAATTGAATCAATTATTGCACCATAACTTAACAATTTTGGTATTATTTGATAGAAATTTCTTTTACTTGCCCAATGAAGTGGAGTTTGTTTATTTATATCATATAATAAAACACTTGTTTTATATTCACTTAATATATCTAATGTTAATTGAATATTTTTATCTTTTATTGATTGTATTAATGAATTTAATATTTCTTTTCTTTCATATTTTGGTTTTACATTTAACATATTTTCCATTAATTCATCTATTGTTAAATCACATCTTTTAAAATGTGTTGCTGCTTTTAATATTATTCCTTTTAATTTTGAACGTATCATTTTTTTATATGATGTTTCATCTTTTTTTATTTTTCCTTCTACTTTTAATTTATGTGTTGTAAATATATTAATTGCATCAAATGAATGTATTATTTCTTCATTATTATTTATTTTGTTTTGATCAAAATGTAGTAATTTATTTTGGAATTTTAAAGAAAAATTATTTTTATTTACTAATGAAAAAGGGGTATCAAATATATTTTCATTTTCTTTTATTAAATTATTTATTAATTTTTTATTTGTTTTTATAATATTTTCTGGTAATCCTTTATATTTAATTGGTAAAATTGGATGATTATCTATTTTTATATTATATTTTATAAAATTTACCAAATTTGATCTATAAAGAGGATTCGTTAAAGGATTTCTTTTTATTTTTATTTTACTTTTGCTTTTTTTACTATTTAATGTTCTTGATAAGGAAGTACTTTGATTTATTGTTCTATTTGTTGAATCATTTTTTTTTCTATCTGAAGTTTTTCCTGATGAAACAATAGTTCTATTTTGTGTATTTAATAATATATTTCTTTTTATAGCTTTTGTCGTATTTAATAATGGAATTTTTATGCTATTTTTTGAATCATTCAATGAATTTAAAACATTTCTATTTTTATTTTTTTGTATAATTATTCGAAACCTTTGAAAATCCATTATTAGTTTTTTTTTTCAAAAAAAAAATTATAAATAAATTTTGATCTTATTAATGTATATTTTCAAATAATAAAAATAAAACTAAAATAAAAAACAAAATAAGAAAATAAAACTAAAATTTAAATAAGATGTTTATATAAATATCAATAATAAAAAATCTTGTTATATTTATAATCCCAATTTTTTATAAAAAATATTATTACTACATAAGAAAATTTATAATTTAATAGAAATAATAAAAATCCTAAAAATAAAATTATTTATTTTTAATAGTTGTTTCAGTTTTACCATTTAAAGTTGATTGAGTACTTTGAAATTTACTAGAAATATTATCAACTAATATTTTTCCAGCCATAGAAAGTTTTCTTGGCCCTTTATTTTTGTGATTTTTATTATTTTTATTATTTAAAATTGATAAAATCTCTTTTTTACAAAGATAATCTTCATCTTCATATTTACCTAAATCAATATATATTGCTTCATTAATTTTATTTAATAAAGAAATTATTTCTATTTTTTCAATTTCATCTTCGAAGTAAAAATCAAAAGTTGAATTTGATAAATTACACTTTTTTAAATCTTTTTCTCCTTGATTGAATATGAAATGTAAATTTGAATTTTTAAAAAATACATCTTTTTCTGGATTAAATGAATCTTCATTTGGTTTATAAATATAGGTATTCATATTATTAGTGAACAATTTCTCTATAAAAAATTATTGAATATATATATTATTATTAATTTTTTTTTTGGTGAATTTTTTTTCTTCAAAATATAATAAAATAAATTATCATTATATATCACAATTAAAGAACTTAATGAAAAAAAAATCAAAATTAGATAATAATAAATATAAAAAAAAAATGAAGTTTCTCAAATAAAATATATTTTTATAAAAATTAAATAAAAATTATAAATAAATAATTAACCCCATTTTCATTTAAAATAATAAAGAAAAAAAACTATTTCAACCCAAAAAAAAAATAATTCTAAAAATTTTCATTAATATACTTATCCAAATCAACAAAATCAAATCTTTTAGCTTCTTCAAACTCAAGCATACAACAAAGCAATTTAATAAATTTTTCAGTATATTTATTTTTAAAATGTCTTTGTAAAATTTTTTCCATTCTTCCCATATCAGTAACATCTCTAATTTCATAAATAATATTAAAATTTAAAAAAGCAGCATAAACTAAGCAAAAACCAAGTGAAAAAACATCACTTTTATAAGGATTATGTCTAACATCATCTTTATCTTTTTTTAATCCATCATATAAAACAGGACTCATATATAATTCAGTTCCTCTTAAAGTATTTAATTGTTTTGCAATTTTTGCTTCTTTTGCTTCACCAAAATCAGCAACTTTATATATTTTATTTTTAAATATTAAAATATTTTGTGGTTTAATATCTCTATGTGCAATTTTCATTTTATTTTGTAAAAATAATAATGCACTTACTAATTGTTTTAATATATTTATTAATTCATCTTCTTTATAATTTTTCCTTTGATCTAAATGTTTTTTTATCTCATCATTCCAATCTCCTAATGCAAGTTCCATTAAAACATATAAAGCAAATGTTGTATTATCTAAAATATTAATTGATATACCATAAATTTTCATTACATTTGAATGATCACATATGTAAACTAATTCTAATTCTTTTTCAAAACTTTCTAATTCTTCTATATCATGTGCAATTATTTTTTTCATTGCATATTTTTTTCTATCTTTATTATTATATGTTTGATATATTACTCCATATGATCCTTCTCCTATTTGTTTATATAATGTATAATCATTTATATCAAATTTTGGTAATTTTGTTTTGTTTAATATTTTATCTATTTGATTTTGAATTATTCTATTTTTACCTTCTGTTTTAGCACGAGAATGTCTAAATTTATAGTTTAATCTTTCCTCGTCTGTAGTTGTTTGTTTTCTAATAAAAAGTTTATTATTTTTTTCATCTATTTTGGAATCATCATCTTCTTCTTCTTCAGTTTTACGATAATGGAAACGATCAAAAATATTTTTTCTAATTAATCTATTCCTTTTTTCTCTTTCATTTTCTTCTTTTTTCTCACGTTCTTCTCTCTCACGACGTTCTCTTTCTCTTCTTTCTCTACGTTCTTCTCTTATTCTTTCTCTTTCTTTTCTTTCATTTTCTTCTCTTTCTCTTTCACGTTCTTCTCTTTCTTTTTTTTCTCTTTCATATCTTTCTTCTCTTTCTCTTCTTCTTCTTTCTCTCTCTTCTCTATAATTAATAACTCTTTTATTATTATTATTATTATTATTATTGTTATTATTGTTATTATTATTATTGCTTTCATATAAATCATTTCCAAATCTTCTTCTTACATCTCTTTGTACTTCTCTTATATTTTCTTCTTCATCATCTTTATTTTTATATAAATTACTCCAAAAACTTGTTTTGTGAGTTTCATTATTATCTTTATCTAAACTACTTAATTTACCAGATGATGAAAATTTAGAAGATCTAAAATGTTCTAAACTAGTTCTTCTTAAATTATAATCATCAGAACTAATTTCTTTAATTTTCTTATCTTTAAAATGAGAACCACATTTTGGACAAGTCCAAATAAATCTATCATAAAAATTAAAAGCTTTACATCTTTCACAAACAACAATAAAATTACTATTTAATTCTCCAAAATATAAAGTTCCTTTACAATCACTTTTATGTGGAAAATTAGTAAAATAAATATTTAATTTACAACAAGGAACTTTATTCGGATGTGCTCTTCTTTTAATATATAAAGCTTGTCTTATTATTTTTTTTAAATATTCATTTTCTAAAGGATTATACACAATTGCATCACTTCTAAAATTTGATTTACAAACTGTACAAGTCCATAAAATTCTTTCTGGTTTTGATTTAAAATTACATCTTAAATTTAAACAAACTACCATTTTAGTTTTTAAATTTAAATAAAGTGTACAATTACATTTTATACATTTCATTTTTTCATTTATTACTTTTTCACAATGATATTTTTTCCATGTTGCAGGTAATAAATTTTTATCTTCATTTTTTGATAAAGTACTTGAATAATAATCTTCATTACAATTATTACAATGACATAATATCATATTACTAAAATAAACTTTTTGACATTCAATACATATTACATAATCAATTTCTCCATTTTCTTCAATTGAAACTTGATAAAATTTACTTTGATTATTTTGACAATTATGATAAGGAATATCATCAGTTTCTGCACAATGTTTTCTAAAATTATTTAAAAAAGAATTTTCATTTATTTTTCCTCTTCTATTTTCTCTTTCGTAATTTTTCCAATTTTTACTTAATATATCATAATGATATTTGTATTCGTCATCAAATTCATTTTCACAATTTTTTAATATTTTACTTAATGTATTATCATTTATTGCTTCTTCAGAATACATATCTGATAATAATTGATTTATATTATTTGTAATATTTGACATAAAATCTTCTTTTGATAATGTTAATATGTCTTCAAATATTTCGTCAAATTCTGATTGAAATATATTTTTAATTTTTTTAGAAAATCGTCTTTCGTTTTTTATGTCCTTTTTAAATTCGGAAAATTTATTTGCTTCTTCTGTGGAGTCCATTAATATTTATATTTTTTCATTTACATAAATTGATAAAAAAATTATAATTTGTAAATAGTAAAATTACTTATATTTTGAGTTTTAATTTGTAATTTATTTAAAAATGAAAATTAATTTGTATTTTTCAGAATAATAAATAAAAATAATTTATTATAAAACTCATAATAAAATAATCAAAATTAAAAAATCTCAAAAAAAAGACAAAAAAAAAATTAAAATAAAATAAACAAAAAAAAAATAAAAAACCCAATATAAAAAAATAATATTAATTTTAATAAACAATAAAATGAGTTACTCATATAACTCAACCAATTCTTACTTAAATAAAAAAAGAAGTGACGATGATTCAAAAAATTATCGTTATGAAAGATATGATAAATATGATAAATTTGATAAATACTCAAATCACTATCACAAAACATATCATAACATAATGCCAAATAATTATTATAACTCAAATTCAAGATACAAAAATTCATATTATCCACCATCAAAAAGTTATCATAATTCAAATTATTTGAATAAAAATGATATAAGAAGAGATTATAAAAGTTCATATCAAAAATATTCAAATAATGATGAAGGAATTAGAAATTTATCTCATATGGAAATTCCTTCTCCAAATCATAAAAAAGAAGATAAAATTAAAAGTCACAATGAAAAAGATAATTTAATTAAGAATTATCAATTTGTTTCTAATATTGTAAATTTGCCTAATCAACAAGGTTGTCAACATATTTTTCAAAGTCAACAAAATATAAATATTAAAATTAATGTTAATTCTAATTCTATTAAATTAAATAGTGAAAAAGAAAAAGATAAAGAAAAAAAAATAGATAAAAATAAATATTCTAATATAAAAGAAAATTTGAAAAAAGAAGATTCTTTTTTATTAAAAGTTCCAAAACCAACTCCTAAAATTAAATTGGAATGTTTTAATAGAAAATCTATTATTATTCAAGAGAATCCTATTTTTTCATTTGAAGCTTATCCAAATAGTTTATTTGATTTTTCGAAAAAAAATTATATTTTAGATAATGATAATATTAATAATAATTGTAATAATAATAATAATAAAGATTGTAATTTTAATTTAAATTCTTGTTATTTACTTTCGAAAATTCCAAATTGGAAATTAGTTTCTAATTTTGTTTCTCCTAGTTTTTTATCTGAAGAAAAATTTGAAAATATTCCAGTTGAACAAAATTTAAAAGAAAAAAAAAATTTTATTATTTATGATTCTAAATATGAATATATGCTAGAAAAGAATTTAGTGACTGGAAGAAAAAATAAATTATTAAATGAAATTTATGGTATTAAATATTCTATAGATAAAACTGATAGTGATATTTTGAAAATTAAAAATAAAATTAAAGAAAAAGAATTTAAACTTAAATGTTTATCTATTAAAAAAGATTGTATTGATAATGCTTTAAAAGATAATAGAAAAGAAGATTAAAATGTACAAAAAAAATATTTTTTTGTATAGTCGTTTTCAGTTTCGATATATAAAAATTATTTTATTATCTTTATTCTTTTATCTTCATAAATTTTATATGTTAAATTTATTTATTAATTTTAAAAGTATAATATGTTAATATGAGTATATTTAATAAATTTAGTAAATTAATATTTATTTAATAAATAGTAATTTTTATTTTTTTTTTGTTTTTTAAAAATTTAAAAAAATTTCATTTTAAAATGATAATAAAAAAAAATATTAATTTTTATAAAACTAATAAAAAATTCATGAATAGACTTATTATTCTTTTGCTAATTCTTTTTCCTTTTCCTCATAAAGTAAATCAACTAATTGTTTATTCTTTTGAGTGTTATAAGTTTTATTTTCATTATTACTATATTTATTAGAAAAATTAGAATTATTTAAATTCGAATTACGAATGTCATTTTTTCTATTACTAATGTTAGATGAATTATGAAAACTATGATAAGTATTATTAGAAATATTTTGTATTTCATTATTATAATTATTTGAAGGATTTAAATTAAACTTTTCATAAATTTCTTCTTTTGTCATTTCATTACCATATTGTTTAGTTGATTTTGTTGAATATTCATTACCACTTGAAATTTTATTTATATTTTTATATACTTTAGAATTTAATTCATAATTTTTATTATTTTCAATTTTAGAATTGAAATTACTATTAATATTTTTATAATTATTATTTATATTATTCATATTATTCATATTATTAATATTATTCATATTTGGAATTGGTTGAGTATAAGTTTCAACATTATCATTTTTATAATTATCTTTTTTAGAATATTTATTTGAACTTCTATTATTACTTTTCATTCTACTTGTGTTAATTTTTTTATTAGGATTTCCATTAATTTCATTATAATCATCAATTAAATGATTAATTTCAGGATTATTTGGAAACATTTCTTTAATAGTATTTAAAGTATTTTCATCAATATTTTTCTTAGAAAAAATTTGATGAAATTTTTGTGAATATTCTTCTTTTCTTCTATTAATTTCATTAGCAATAATTCTTTGGTTTTCATTTAATAATTCTTTTTGTCTTTTAAATTCTTCAACTTTTGCATTTTTATCAAGAATCCATTGTAAAGTATCTTCTCTTTTTTTTTCTTGTTCTTCTGCAATTTGTTTTATTTTATTTTCTTTTTCTATTTTTTTTTCTAAATTTTCTTGTTGTATTCTTTCATTTTCTAATTTTCTATTATTTTGTTGTTCTAACATATTAATTTCTTTTTGTCTTATTTGATTCATTATTTTTTCTTTTCTTTCATTCATTATTAATTCATTTTTATGTAAAGCATTTTTTATTCTTTCTTCTTTTTCTTGGTTTTTCATTTGTTCAATTTCATTTTTTTTAATTTGTTCAATTTCTAATTCTTTTTTTTTTTCATTTATTTTTTTTTGTTTTTCATTATATTCATCAACTTTTTTTTGTATTAACATATTATTTTTTTCTTGTATTTTTCTAATCTCTTCTGCTTTTCTTAAAGCTTCTTCTTGTCTTAATTCATTTTCTTTTTCTCTTTGTTCTTCAAATCTTTTTCTTTTTTCTTCATTTAATTTTTCTTTTTGTAAATATAATTGTTTAGTTTCTTCTCTTTTATTTTCTAAATTTAACATAGTAATTCTAATTCTTTCTTTTTTTTCATTTGCAATTTCTTCATTTGCAATTCTTCTTTCTTCAGCTTTTTTTTCCATTTGTATTTTTCTTTCTAATTCTTTTTTTTCTAAAATTTTTTCTTTTTCTTTTACTCTTCTTCTATTTTCTTCAAGCATTCCATTAATTTTATTTTGAAATTCTATTCTTCTTCTTTCTTCTTCTAAATGTTTTTCTTTTGCTTCTTTTAATCTTTCTTCTTCTCTTTTTGCATCTTCTTTTGCTTTTCTCATTTCTTGCATATATTTCTCATGATTTAATCTTCTTTGATTTTCTTCAATTTCTCTTTGTTTCATTTCTTTTAATGCTTCTCTTTCATTTTTTAATCTTTCTTCTTCTTGTCTTTTTTCAAATAATGATTGTTGATATTTTCTTAATTTTTCTTCTTGTTGTTTTATTTTTTGTTCTGCTTGTTTTTTCATTAATTCTCTTTTTAATTCATATTGTATCATTCCTATTAATTCCATTTCACTTTTATTTTTCATTCTTTCTAATGCTCTCATTTGATTTTCTATTGCTGTACTTTTAAATTCCATATTTTTTTTACTTTCATTTAATGATTTATGTGAATTATTTCTTCTTTTTGATAATGAATTATTTGAATTGTTTAAATTATTATTATTTGAATTTGAAAATGTATTATTGTTGTAATTATTATTATAATTTGAGTAATATTTTTTATTTGATGTATTATAATTTATATTTGTATAATTATTATTTGAATTATTGTTATTTGAGTTATTATTGTGAGAATAATTATTGTTTGAATCTATGAAATTATTATTTGAATTTGAGAAATTATTATATGTGTTATTGTAATTATTATAATTTGTATTTGAATAATTGGAATTAATATTTGAATTTATCATTGGAATATATGATGGTTGGTAATTTTCATTTGATTTTTTTTTTGAATTTATTCTTGATATTGTTTCTCTTACTGATTTTATTTCTTCTATTCTTTCTTTTCTTATATTTTCTAAATATTCATATCTTTTTTTTTGGATTTCTGCTGTTGAATTTGCTAAATCTGGATTTGAATTTAGAAAATCTGAAAATGAAATATAATCTAAATCTTGATTTGTATAACCTAATTGTTGCATTGCTTTTAAACTTTTTGGTGAAGAAACTCTTAAATTTTTATTTGGATTTTTTTCTACATCTATTATTGAATATGCTCTTCCTGTTATTGGTCTTTGTGAAATCTTTTTTTCTTCCATTAATATATATTTTTTTATAATAAGTTTTAATTTTTAATATATAAAATATGAATATTCAAATAAATGAATTAATTAAATACTTTTTTTAAAAATATAAAGTAAATGATTTATTTTAGATTAACAAAAACATAAAATATGAGAAATAGTTTTTAAAAAAAAATTAAAATAATAATTGCAATGTTATCAAAAAAAAGATTACTTAAAATTTATATAGTTTAATTCCCTTGAAATTCAATTATATATATATAGTTTTTAGAATAAAATGGTGAAAACAAGAATAATTAAAGAAAACTTTAAATTAAATCCTGAACTTTGTTTCCAAATATAATAAAAGCACATTCATCAGAATCTCAAACAAATGCATTATGAGTATAAATAAACCATGTTTTATTATTTTCTTTTTATTTCTATTATATCTATAAGCTTCATAAATAGGATCTTCTTCTTTCATTTTGTTTTTTATTTCTTATCCAATCATTAAATTGTTTAGTAGTATTTTCTCCTAATATATAATCATCTCCTAATTTAACAGTTTTTTCTGTTTCAGGAGTTTTTGAACATTGATTGTTATTGTCCCATAATCCAGTTTAACAAATTAATGATATCTATACTGTAGTTCCTTCTGTTGTAACTAAACCAATTTTAACACATTTCCTGAATTACAAATGGAACCTAGTTTACATGGATTATTAACAGGATCAAAATATGATGAAGAAAAAATAGTGTGATCATATGATAAATGACCACTAACATTTGTGACAATCACTATTATCATCAAAAGATTCTTGACAAACAAAATTACCAATTGTTATTATTCCATTTTTTTCTATTATTTCTCTTCTATAAAGGAATTCCTTTTTTACATTGACCAAGACTAATTTCACAATTTTGAACTTTTGTTTTACCTTTACATTTCATTCAATCCCAAACACCAAAACTACATTTTTTATCATTAACATATGATTCACTATCATAATATTATCTTACTTTTACTGAATACACACCTATTATTCCTTCATAATATTGTAATTCAACACATATTTGATATCCTTTATATTTTTTTAACCAAATAAATATATTTGTCCCTATTCTTCTGTTTTCATATATTGTTTTTCTTTAAATCCATCATCTTCATATTCATAAACATTTCTTCTACTGTTATTAATAATAATCTAATGAATTTTTTATTTTTTCATTTATTTATTTATTTTCATTTTTTATTTATAATATTTTGATTCTACAATTAATGTATGATAAAATAATTGATTCCCAATTATTTTTCTTTAATTTATCTTAGTTGATATTATATTTTTATTTAAGAAAATAGGAATAAGATATTTAGAGTTTATATTTATTCAAGTTATAAATTAATTAAGTTCTTTTTTTATTATATTTTAAATTTCTGTGAAATAATTTCATTTTAATATACTTCAAGTTTTAAATAACATTAAAATAAAAAAGAAAAAAATAAATTTTTTATTTTTTTTGGAATTCTATGATTTATTAATTTATATTTATTTGATTAAAAAAAATAAATAGAATTTAAATTATAATTTTGATAAAATAAATTTTTAAATATGAACAAAGAGAATTTATTTAATTCTCTAAATTTTGAATTGAAAAATGAAACTAAAATAAATTACTTCAACATTTTTAATTTCAATAAATTATAAAATATTAAAATTTATTATTTTAAATAAGTAAATACTTTTGAAAAAAAGTTAAATTTTAATTTAATGAATACATTTTAACTTCCGAAATATTCAAAAAAAGAAATTCATGACTTAATTTTCCTCAAATTTAAAAATATTTATTGTTTTATGATAAATATTTGTTTCATATTTTATTTATTATATACATTAGAGTTAGATCATATTTTTATTTAAGAAAAAATAATTAAATTAAAAATTAATTATTTTTAATAAAAAAACCTATTTTTTTTTTACCATTTTAAAAACTTATTTTGATTTATATATTAATTTTCAAA
>JAEEGK010015378.1_pt1 | contig 16973 bp, 9 predicted proteins | sample 8958771 | NCBI WGS metagenome assembly JAEEGK01 (sample SAMN16246547, study PRJNA631951) | gut metagenome | biome: gut microbiome; feature: rumen; material: SC-attached | host: Bos | place: Iran: Karaj | collected 2018-10 | reverse complement strand
CCTTGAATCCTTTTTTATCTGAAATTTTTTTGTTGGGGATTGGGGATTGGGCCCAATCCCCAATCCCCAATCCCCAATACTAAAAGTAAAAAATATTAAGTCATATTAAAATTATTAAATTTTTAAGAAAATTTAAAATATTTAATCAATTTTTGTTTGATTATTAAATTTGTTTTTTGTTAAATTAAATTATATTTGTATTTCAATAAAGAATTCAGTTTTCTTATTTATATTTATTGAATTATAAGAAAAAAATAAAAAGAAAGTTTATCCTAAGTTTAATTAAAATAATGAAATTAAAAGATTAATTATCAATTTGTGAAAAGAATAAATTATTATAAAAATTTATAAATGAAAACAAATAATCATTCAATTGAAAAAAGTGTTGAAGAATATCAAAATAAAATAAGTGAATATTTAAGAAAAAATAATCAATTAGATTTAGAAATATCAGATTTAGAAAAATCAATAGAAATAAATCAAAATATAATATTTTCTTATTTACCTAATAATGAAGAAGTAAATAAATTAAAAGAAGATTTATTTGAAACAATATCAAAATATTTATCATTAATAGATGAAAAATCAGAATGTGAATCTCAATTAATAAAATTATCTGAGATAATAAATAATTTACCTGAAGAAATTAAAATGTTAAAATTAGTGAATGAAGAATTAAAAAATGAATTAAATGAAAAAATATCTCAAATATATAAATTAGAGAAAGATATAGAAAAACAAAGAAAATCAGCATTATTTAAAGAGGCAATAAAAGAAATATATGTAATGAGTCCAACAAAAAATAATTTAGAATTATTTAATAAAATAATTACAACTCAGGATGATATAGATAAATTAAATGATGATAAAGGAGATAAAAGAGAATGTAAAATGTTAGAAGTAGCAGTTAAATGTTTAGAAGAACAATTAAATAAAATAAATAAAGAAAATAATGAAAATAATAAAGAAATTATTAAAACAAATACAAAAGAATATGATGATATTATTTTAGATAATAATAATTCTGAAAGTGAAATATCTAATAATAATTTAGATGATGATGAAAATTCTTCTGAAAGTGAAGAAAATAATTCTTTTTCTGAAGAAGATTTAACTTTAATTGAATCTAATCCTGAAACTATTAAAAAAGAAATTGAAACTTATAAAAATGAAATTAATCAATTAGAAAAAGAAAATAAAAATTATAAAAATCAAGTTGAAAAATATAAAAATGAATATAGAGATTTAAGAGAAGAAATTCATAAATTATTAAAATATATTAAAAAAAATACTAATTTAACACAAGATACTGCATCAACTTCAGTAATTAATTCATCAAATAATAGTAAAAAAATAAGAAAATAAAAATGTTGTGTGTAAAATTCTGAAAAAAAAATAAAATTAAACATTGTAAAAATACAAAATTAATTATCCCATAAATTATAAACAATATTATCTGTATAATAATTAATAAATTTATAATTTTATTAATATATTTTATTTATAAAAATATTTATAAATATATATAATTTAAAAAATTGAAATCTTTTATTTTTCATTTTTCATTGATTAATTATGTTATTTCTATTACATAATCAAATTTTTATAAATTTTTTTTTGCATATTCTTCTAAATTTTTATCTAATTGTTTTTTACATGGTATTTTTCCATGAGATTTATTTAAATCTATTAATAAAATGAATGATTATTTTAACATTTAACATCTTTTATTTTTTCATCTTTCCTTATAATTCGAACTTTTTAAATAAGGATATATTTTTTAATTGGATCATTTATAATATCCAATTTATATTTGAAATTCTTTAAAAAAAATTTAATAAAAAAAATGGGAGGAGAATTATCTAACATAGAAGGAGAAAAAGCATCAAAGACTCATAGAAAATCAATAGATAAAAATAACAAAGATTCAGCACGTTCAACAAAAGAAAACACTCCAGATCAAAATGTAGGTCATCATAAAAGAAAAAAAGAAAAAGTATCAGTAGTTGCAAAAGACAAAAAAAGTACAAATCATGAGAAAAAAAATTTAGAATTAATCCATAAAAACAATCCAAATAAAGAAGATTATGATTTAATATACAATATAATAGATAAACATTTCTTTATGCAAACATTAAATCAACAAGCAAGAAATGAAATAATAATAACAATGTCATTATGTAAAGTAAAAAAAAATACAGTGTTATTTAATCAAGGTTCAAATGGAAATTATTGGTATATTGTTCATGAGGGAAAATTAGAAAAAATATTTGATGAAACTAAAAAAATAACTTTAAATAAAGGGGATTCATTTGGAGAATTAGCTTTAATATATGATTCACCAAGAGATTCTACAGTAAAAGCAATTACAGATTGTGAATTATGGGTTTTGAAAAGAGAAGTTTTTAGAAAAATATTAGATTATTTATTTACTTTAAATTATGAAGAAAATAGAAAATTTTTAGATAGTATTAATTTACCTTTAGATAGTTCTTTTAAAGCAATTTTAGCTAATAATTTATTACAACAAATTTATAAAAGTGGAGAAGTTATTTGTAAAGAAGGTGATTTAGGTAATTGTATGTATATAATTAAAAGTGGTGAAGTTAATTGTGTTAAAAACGGTAAAATTATTAGGACTTTAAAAAAAGGAGATAATTTTGGTCAAAAGGCTATTTTAGAAGGAAATAGAAGAACTTTAGATATTGTTGCTAAAACTGATTGTACTCTTTGTTCAATTTCTGTTGAATTTTTTAAAAGTCAATTAGGTAATAATTATAAAGAAATATTACATTTTGGTTTTCTTAATTTAGCTTTTCAACATTCGAAATTTTTTAATAGTATTAATTTAAAAATGTTAGAAAAAGTTTTTCAATTTTTTCACTTTCATAATTATAAAAATTCAGAAGTAATATTTAAAAAAGGAGAAGTTCTTCATAATAAAATTTACATTGTTTTAGAAGGAAATATAGTAAATAAAGTAACAAGTAAAGTAGAAGCAAAAAGAAATCATTTTTTTTGTGAACATGATATTTATGAAAATAAAGAAATTCCAATACCACAAGATTTTATAGCAGATCCAGATTGTTTGTTAGCATATATTGAATTTGATAAACTAAAAAATGAATTAGGAGGAAATATGCAAAATATTCAAAAAAAATCTAATCAAATGTCCTCATTTGATCAAATAGCCTTATTTAGAAACTTAAGTGACGACAAAATTGAATTATTACAAAGTAAATTAACAATAGAAAAATTTGAAAATGGAAGAAAAATTATAACTCAAGGAGAACAAGGAGATAAATTTTATATAATTAAAACAGGGAGAGTAGATTTTTTCGTTAATTCAAAATATGTAAGATCATTAAATGATAATGAAGAATTTGGTCAAAGATCATTAATTATAAATGAAAAAAGATCTGCTACTGCAATTGCCAATGGTCCTGTTGTTTGTTATACATTAACTGCAAATGTTTTTAAAAGTATATTAGAACCAAATTTATTAGCATATTTCCAAAAGAAGTTTTATTTAGAAGATAATACAATTGAATTAAAAGATTTAGATAACATAAAAGAATTAGGAAGTGGGAATTTCGGTTTTGTTAATTTAGTTAGAAGTAGAAAAAATAAACAACTTTATGCTTTAAAAGCATTAAATTTATATCAAATAAAAAAAGAAAAATTAGAATCATGTGTAGAATTAGAAAAAAATACTTTATTAAAAGTAGATCATCCGTTAATAATGAAAATGGTAAAATATTTAAAAAATGATAATTTCATATTTTTCATAATGGAATATATAAAAGGAAAAGAATTATGGGAAGTAATTCGTGAAATAGGTTTATTAAACAAAGAACAAACTCAATTTTATGGAGCAAGTATGTTAATAGCATTAAATTACTTACATCATAAAAAAATCATATATAGAGATATAAAACCAGAAAATATAATGGTAAATGATATGGGATATATAAAATTAATAGATTTTGGAACAGTAAAAGAAATATCAGAAAGAACAACAACAGTAATAGGAACACCTCATTATATGGCACCTGAAATAGTAAAAGGAGCAGGATACACATTTCAAGTTGATATATGGTCAATTGCAGTTTGTATGTATGAATTTTTCTGTGGGAAATTACCTTTTGGAGAAGATTATGATGATCCTATGGATGTCTATAAAGCAGTAAATAAAGAAGAACTTAAATTTCCTCCTTATATTCATGATAAAGAATTCATTGATTTAGAAATGAAAATGTTAAGAAAAAGTCCTACTAATAGATTATGGAAGTTAGAACAAATTAAAGAAGAACCTTATTTTAAACATTTTGAATGGAATAAATTAATTTCTTTATCTTTGAATCCCCCTTATAAATTAAAGTTTAAAAATGACAAGGATAATAATACTGGTATTCCTTATTTGGCTTATTTGAAAGAACAAGACTTTAAAAAACTTAATACTAAGAAAAAATTGAGTGTTAGAGGTGCTGAGTTTGAAAAATGGGTTAAAAATTTTTAATTCATGTTATTCATTTTTATTTTTAAAGTTTTTTTCTGTTTGTATTTTTTATTTTATTGATTTTTCTTTTTATTTGTTTTCTAAGTTTAAATTTTGTCAGTTTGTTTTTGAAAATATAGTGTTTTTGATTTTATTTATAAAAATATGATTTTATATGTTATTTAATTTATATAAATTTATTTAGATTTTATAAATATTGTAAAAATAAACCGTTTAATATTTAAATATTTTTTTATCAGCAAAAAATTTTATTTTTAATATCATAACATTTTAAAATTCAATAAATAAATCAGAAGTAACTTTTAGAATTGATCAAACTAATCTATATTCTAAAGATTTACTTAAATCATTTTTTTGAATTTCTGAAAATTACTTCGAATCAAAAAGAAAAGTAATTAATCATTAATTAATAATTATCTATAAACGGAAAACGATAATTGGATTAAACATAAATTTTAAAATAAATTGAAAATTTAATTCTTTATTTATAACAAAATAATTCTAATTTTTATGAATTAAAATTTAAAAAATACACATAAATGATGAAATTATTTTAATTTCTTTTTTAAAAAATAATTAGTTTATTTTTATATGAATACAATAACATTGATTATTTAAATTTTTTTTAAATTTTAAACACAATAAAATATAAAAAATCTAAAGTTAAATGAAATTAAAAAATAAAAAAATATGAATTGTGGAAGTATTTGTAATTCAAAAAAGAAAAAGATAAATCAACTTATACAAAATCAGGAACTTCTAAGATTAAGATTATCACAAGAAGAAAAAGAATATTATACAGATTTATATAATAATTATGCAGAAAATGGAAAAGTAACTTTAAGAAATTTTCCTCCATTATTAGGAATGTTTGGAACACAAATAGCAAGAGATTATGCTGATAGAATATTTTTAGCTTTTTCTTCAAATAAAGAAGATATAACTTTATCAGAATATTTAAAATATATTGATATTTATCATTATGGTGACGACAAAGAAAGATGTAAAGTTACTTGTAAATTAATTGATAAAAAAGGAAATGATAAAATTACTTATGAAGATTTCAAAGATTATATTCAACTGATTTTAAATACTATTAAAAAAGTAAATTCAGGTTTTAAGACTGAAAATATGAGTGAAAAAGACATTAAAACTCTATTTTATCATATATCTAAAAAAGGAGAATATTTTACCACAAAAGATTTTGAAGAAATTTATAATGAAAAACCTGAATTAGTGTCTTGGATTGACTATTTTAAAAATAATTCTAGTGATGTTTTAGTTATTATTAATGATAATATTGTTTCACTTTTAAAATCTATAAATTATTTTTTTGAAACTTTTAAAAATACTCTTGTTAAAATATTAGAAAAAGATGATTTAGATTTACAAGTTATTATTGATGAAATGAATGAATATAATTATTGTTTTCAAAAAAGGCAAAAAAAATTTCTTAAAAAAATTCAACAATTTAATATTAGAAATATGTTTGATAAGTTAACAAACAATGAACATGAAAAAAAAAAAAGAGAATTAATTGAAACTATAAATATTAATCGTCATGATAGTAAGAATAATAATTATAATTTAAATAAATCAATGACTAAAATTGAAGGAAAAGAAATAAACAATAATCCTTCAATAGATAAATTTTTCAAAAAACTTAAAAAATTTTTAAATACAGAAAATGATTTACAATCAAGTCAAGAAAATTATTTTTCAAATGAATTGGAAAATTCAGAAGAAGAAGAAGAAGAAGAAGAAAGTGAAACATTCAAAGAAAAGCCAAAAATAGCACATGTAAAAAGTGTTACATTTTTAAATGATAATATAAATAATCATACTAATTATAATAATAATAATAATGATATTCATTCAATTAATAGATTTAGATCATTAGAAACAAATTCACTTAGAAAACAAGAATCAAGTACTCCAAAAGAAGAGTATGATTCTTTTAAAGATAATATTGAAAGTAAAACTAGTGATGAAGAAACTATAATTCAAAATAATTCTGAGTTTGATTTAGAAAATGAAGATATTTCAACTAATAATTATACTAAAAATTCAGAAAAACTAAAAAAAACAATTTCTGAAAAAAAAAAAAGACAATCAATAAGAACAAGAAAACTCTTAGGAGAAATTTTCACTGAAAAATATTATTTAATAAAAGGATTTTTAAAAGGTTTAAAAGATTTTGTAGAAAATGCAAAAGATACTATTTTAAATATTCAAGTATCATACCATTATATATGTGAATCATATTTAAATTCTCATATTAAAAAATTATTAAAATTAAATGAAAAAACTAAGATAAAAAGTTATGATAAATTTGCTACTGAAAATGTTCCTGCAAAAATTAGAAAAGTAAAAAAACAAATTATAAAAGCTCCAGATCAAAGTTTTAAAATATTATTAAATATGATAATGGGGATTCAAATTGCAGTTCAATCAACTCCAAATTTTAAAATTGATGAAAAGGATGATTTAAAAAAGTACTTAAATAGTATGTTATATTCTGTTCAAACAACTAATTTTAGTATAAAAAAACAAGAAACATTTTTTTTAAAAGAATATGCTGGGATAATATTTAATAATATTAGAAAATATTTAGGTTTTGAAAAAGAAGCTTTTATTGCGTCTATTTCTCCACAAGATTTTATAACTGAGTTAATGTTAAGTTCTCAAACTATTTTTGAAGAATTATGCACAACTGGAAAAAGTGGATCTTTATTTTATTATACTAGAGATGGTTCTTTTATTGTTAAAACTATTAGTAAAGGTGAATATAAATATTTAAAAAAAATATTACCTAATTATTTTAGACATTTAAAAGAAAACCCTTTAAGTTTATTACCTAAATTTTTAGGTTGCTATCAATTAATTAGAAAAATAAAAAAAAATAAACAAAAATTCTATTTTATTGTAATGATGAATGTATTTAATACTAGTAAAACAATTCATGTAAGATATGATTTAAAAGGTAGTACAATAGGTAGAAAAGTTTTAAAAGGAACTTCAGAAGATTCAAAAATTATAAGTAAAGGTGATATAGCTTTAAAAGATTTAGATTTAGAAGAAAGAAATGAAAGAGCATTTATAGGAGAAAAAAGAGAAATTTTTATGAATCAATTAAAAAAAGATACTGAATTTTTATATAAAAACGGAGCAATTGATTATTCTTTATTATTAGGTATTCATCATAATAATAAAGATGTTCAAAAAAAAATATCTTCAAATTTTCCTAAAAGATTATCTCATAAAATACATAAAATACATCATACACCAAAAAAATCTAAAACAATAAATTATGAAAGTGGAGCAAATAATACTACAAATATTTTAGATAATGATAGAGAACATACAAGTAATATGAAATTTTTTTGTGATGAAAAAAGTATTATTAATAATAATTTAGAAGAAATAAATTCACATCAATCTGCTACTATTAGAATGAACACTTTAAAATCAAATTTATGGGATTATGAAGATGGAGGAATTAATTCTATTAATTATAAAGAAATTTATTTTTTAGGTATTATTGATATTTTAACTGAATATAATTGTATAAAAAGTATTGAACATTTTTTTAAAATGGTAGGTAATTGTTCTCAAAAAATGAGTTGTGTTCCTCCTTTATCTTATAAAAGAAGATTTGATAAATATATGGAAGGGGTTATTTTAAGTAATAATGATGATTATAATTATTCTGAAAAAAATAAAAAAGTAAAAAAATAATAAAGTGAAAAATTATAAATATGTCACATTATATTTTTATATAATTATAAAAAATTTAAATGTTTTAGATTAGAAATTTTATATTAAAAAATTATAATTAATTTTCATCTTCTTCTCTTATTATTGTTGTTATATTTTTTGTATTATTTATTTCCAATATATCTTTTTTAGATTGAAATTTTTTTGAAATTTGCAGTTGTGTTTTTGGAAATGGAATTTTAATTTCAGAATTTGATTTTATTACTTCTGAACTTGATATTTCATTCTTTGAATTTTGGATTAATAAATCTACTTGATAACTTTTTTTAATTATAGATTCTGTATTTATTAATTTTTTTGTAATTTCTTCACATGATAATATATATTTAATTTTTTTATTATTTTGATTTAAATATTTTATTGAATATAAAAAACTAGTCCATAAAGTAATTATTTTTTTTGAAGTAATATGCTCCTTTTCTTCAATTTCAACTTTTAAAATATTTGAAAAATCTTTATCTGATTTAGTTATTGGGATATTTAAAAATAAATTTGAATTATTCAAACTTTGATTAATCGACAGTGATTGACTTAAATTAGAATATTTTTTATCATTTAAATCGGTTTTTTTCATATATTTGCTTATATTTTTTTGACTTTCAATAACATTACTTATATCCATTAACTCAGTAAACATTACTCCTTTCACAAATATGTAATTAATAAAAAAAAACAATTTGTAAATAATAAAGGAAATACCTATTATATTACTTATATAGTCAGAAAATTTTATAAATGTCATTTCTATAATATGTATATAATCTTTATTAATATCAATTTTTATTGACATTAAGCTATTTGGATAATATGCTTGGTAATATTCAGGATAAATTTGGAAATCATTATTAAGAATATCTAATATTTGAATATCATTTTTAGTATATCTAGGAATTAAAAATCCCTTGTCTTTTTTATACAAAAGTTTTTTATAATTAAAATTAAAATTATAAAAAAATCCATTGATAATATCTATTTGTTTTATATAAGGAGATAAAATAAAAGGAATATTTTCATAATTTTTAATAATATAATTATTCATTATAGTTAAAATTTTTATTTCATTTTTAAGTAAATAAGAATTAATATATTCTATTGGTAAGCAATGGTTATGATTCTCTGTACTGTTTGAACATTTTGAAACATAAAAAATAATAAATGAGGAATAATTTCCTGCTTTTGAAATTGTTAATTCAACATTATTTTTTGATAAGCAGGTATAATCTTCGTTATTTAAACCATTATCTGAAATTAAATTTTGAATATCATTTAAATTACATGTTGAAGTATTTAATTTCGTTATTTTATTATCATTTGAAAAATTAAAGTATAATGCATTTATTTCAATTATTCTTTTACTAACAGATATGTCATAATTATTTATTATTTTAAACCTTACTGAATCATTATATAACGTAAAAGAAAAATTCCCTTTCTTTTCAAAATATTCATTTATGTGTATCTCCTTATTTTCAATATAATCATAAAATAATAATATACATAATAATCCAATTAAGAAAAAACATATCATTGATAAAAATAATCCTATTATTGTTTTGAATCTTTGCTTTTTTTTTATATATAAATATGGAGTTGGTCCTAAAAAATCAAAATCAAGAAAAAAATTTATCATTTTTAAATTTTAATAAAATTTTCATATTCAATTAAATTAAAGTGAAGTAAAATTGATTTTATTTTTTTATTTTTTAATCATAAATTAAAGTATTTTTATTTTCTATTAAATAATATTAAGTAAATTAATAATTTATTTAGGAATTATAATTCTTTATTATTTATATGTTTTAAATGATCTTATTACTTTTTTAAATTCAAAATCACAATTATTAAAATAAAATATTTTATGTGTTTATTATTATTATTAAATAAATTAAAAGTAAATACTATCATTAAACCAATAAGAAACTATTAAATATATCAAATAAAAACTAATTTTAAAAATACCTTAGTTATCATTTGAAAAAAATTTTTTATCTAAATTTAAAATTTGATTTTTTTAAAACGGTCTAAACTTAAATTAGTCGATTTAATCATAGGAGAAGGAACTCTATAACCTGCAGGATTTAATTTTTGAGTTCTATTCATATTAACATTAATATTATGTGATTGAATCATAGGAGAAGGTGCTCTTTTTATTGTTTGTCCCATATAATTTCCATAAATATTATTTGAATTTTTTCCCTTTATATTATTATTATTAGTGTTATTATTATTTTTTTTATCTTTCTGAGGAGCAGTTGATGGTCTTTTTATTATATCATTACTTTTTTTCATTGAATTTGGTCTATTTAATAAATTTATATTATTTCCATAATTATTATTATTATTTAACCTCATATTTCCTGGTCTAATTAAATTTTTATTTATATTATCTGGAGTAGTTGGCTTTTTAAAGTCTTTTTGAATTTTAATTGGACCATTGTTATTATTGATATTTTGTTGTCTTGAAAATAAAGGAGTTTTCGTCTTCCTAACAAGAGATGGATTAAAATTATTTAATGGTGCATTAATATTATTATTATGTAAAATATTTGGATTTTTATTTCCTAAATAATTTTGGTTATTTTGTGTAGTACTTTTTTTTGGATTATAATTATTAATTAAAAATTGGTTTTTACTTTGAATATTTAAGTTACTATTATTTATGTTTCTTTGTTGAGGATTATTCATCACATTTTTCATTAATACATTACTTGGGTCATATCCTAAAGAATAATCCATTGCATTATTTTTTCTTAAAGGCTCTTCTTGAATATTTTCATTGTTAAGATAATTATAATAATTAATTGGTTTTTTTACTGGATAATTATTATTATTATTTAAGTTATTTTTTCTATTATTTTGAACTTTTTGATTTAAAGTTATTGGATTATTTATATAATTATTCAATTGTTGTTTTATTGTTGAAATTTCTTGGTTAATTAAATTAACATTTAAATCTTTATTATTTTGTCTTTGATTTTGTTGGAGTGAACTTCTTTTATTATTTTGATTAATCATTTCTGGATTTTGAATATAATAATTATTTATATTATTAGTTACTATTTGTTCATAATTTTGTGTAAAAATTATTTTATTACAATTATCACCCCCAAAATTATTTTGGTCTTTGACAATTGAATAATTTCTATAATTAAGAGTGTTTGCATTATTAATTTGATTAGGGAAATGAATATAATTTTTAATATTTTGATTTTGACTATTTGAACGTTTTTGATGTTCAAAATTAATATTTTCTTTTCCAATAAAATTATTTATTTTTTTTAGATTTTGATTTATATTTTGATTAGTATTTTTACTTGGCATTTTATTATTCATTGGATTTAAATTATTAGAAACTGGATTAGAAATATATTGAGAATTTTGATTAACTGGTTTTTGAGGTTGAATAACATTATTAATAATAGGACTTTTTTTATCATTATTTTGATTATTATTATCTTGACTATTATTAATCTGATTATTATTAATTTGATTACTATTATTCTTTGGTATTGTTAAATTTTTGAAATTATTATTAATATTATTTATCTGTTCTAAAATATTATTATCTAAACTAAAAGGAAATTTCTCAACATTTTCATTTTGAAAAATTTCATTTTGTTTAATAGGTTGAATATTATATATTTTATTATCTCCCTCTTTATTTTTTTCGATAATATTATCTTTCAAAGATATAAATTCTCTATCATTATCGATGCTTTTACTTTTATTTTTAACACAACTTTTACTAGGTCTCATTCTAATATGATTATTAACAGGTTTAATATCATTCATTAAAAATAAATCTTTTTGCAAATTACAAGAAAATAAATAACTCTTTTTACCATATATATTATTATCAGCCCACCCTACTCTTTTTTTCCTTTTATTATTATTCTCACTTTTAACATTTTTATTTGAAGGTAAACCATTAACAAAAGTATTTCTCATTAATCTTTCATCAAAATCAACATAATTATCATCATCATTCCAATTTTCTTTCTTTTTTCCTTGATTAATTTTCTCTAATCTAATACCAAAATTATATAATTGTTCCAAAAAAAATTTTGGAATGTCCACATCATGTTTTTTACTTTGTAAAAATTGAATACATTTTCCAAGAGACCAATTATATTTTCTCATTAAATATATAATAACAACAATACAAACTCGATTTTGTCCTCTTACAGAATGAGCTAAAATTCCTTCTCCATTTTTTAATGATTCATCAATAAATAATACAATTCTATTTGCTATTTCATCTTTTGAATCAAATAATATTTGTTTTGGATTTTCACTCCAATTTAAAGTTAAATATTTTATTCCAACTGATTCAAATTGATTTATTATTTCTGAACCCGCTGCATTTATCATATGAGTTATTTTATATTGTAAAATTACATCTAAATTAGTTCCTGCTATTCTGTCTCCTATGAAAAAGCCTTCTCTTATTTTTGATATATTTATTATTTCAAAAGTATAATCCATGTTGTTTTTTCTTATTTATTTTTTTAAATTTGATTAATTAAAATAATGATAAATTTCTGAAATTTTTTTGTTTATTTTGATTGAAATATTTAATAGATTTATTTTATTTTTAATATTATAAAAAATTCAAATAATTTTTATTTTTTAAATAATGAATGACAATAATGAATATTATAATAAAAACTTATTTCATAATTTAAACAATCATCCTCATCAAAAAATTTCAAAAATAAAAGTATTAGTTCGTAAAAGACCAGCAAATCAAAGAGAACAAATTCAAAATGATATAGATATAATAGAAAAAAAGGGAAAAGACACAATAATAGTAAAAGAACTAAAAAATAAAGTAGATTTAACAAAATATATAGAAGAACATCATTTTACTTTTGATGCAGTTTATGATGAAAATTCGACAAATGAACAAATATATAAAGAAATAGTAAAACCAATGATAAAAGCAGCTTTTGAAAAAACAAAAATAACTTGTTTTGCATATGGTCAAACAGGAAGCGGAAAAACATATACAATGATGGGAAATAATTTTATAGAAAATGATACTGGTCCAAAAGTTCCTGGATTATATTTATTATCTGCAATAGATATGTTTAATTATCTTTCAATGGATGAATATAATAATTTAACTTTCTATGTTTCCTTTTATGAAATTTATTGTAATAAATTATTTGATTTATTAAATAATAAAAATTTACTCCAAGCAAGAGAAGATGGAAAAGGAAATATTCATATTGCAGGATTAATTGAAAAAGAAATAAATAATTTAAATGAATTAATGAAAATAATTGATTTTGGTTTAAATGGAAGAACAACAGGAATAACAGGTGCAAATTTAGATTCAAGTAGAAGTCATGCTATATTACAAATATCAATTAGATATAAAGAAAGTAATACTAATTATAGTAAAATATCTTTTATTGATTTAGCTGGTTCTGAAAGAGCTGTTGATACTATTGATACAAATAAACAAACTAAAATTGATGGAGCTGAAATTAATAAAAGTTTATTAGCTTTAAAAGAATGTATAAGAGCATTAGATCAAGAAAAAAGACATAAACCTTTTAGAGGAAGTAAATTAACTTTAGTTTTAAGAGATTCATTTATTGGAAATTGTTTAACTTTAATGATTGCTAATATTAGTCCTTGTTTATCTTGTTCAGAACATACTTTAAATACTTTGAGATATGCTGATAGAGTTAAAGAATTAAGAAAACCTAAAAGTGAGAAAGATAATAATACTAATAAGAAAGATCCTAATGATGTTTTAGCTGATTTATTAATGATGCCAAGACAACATAATAAAGCTTTAAAATATACTGTTGAAATTAAGAAAAATAGTTTAGTTGGAAATGTCAGTAATTATAATTATAATCAATTTAAAAATAATCAAAAAGATTATGATGGAGGGTTTAATATTCAAAGTCCAGCAAATGATATTATGAAAATTGATGACTTGATTAAGAATGAAAATATTCCTCTAAAAAAAGATTTAAAAAATAATAATAATAATGGGAATAATAGCTCTTCTAGGAAAAATAATTTAAAAAATAGACCATTTTCCTCAAATAATAATTATAATAGTAATAATAATAAAATAATTGGAAGTAATAATTATAGTAATTATCAAAGAAAACCTATTAATAAAGATTCAAATGAAGATACAATTAAAAAAGATAAAGAATTAAATGCTGATGAATATGTAAGTAAATATAAGGATATTAAAATAACATCAGATGAAGAATATCAACAAATTTCAACTTTACATGAGGATTTAATAAATCAAATATTAACTGAAGAAGAAAATTTTATTTCAGAACATAAAAGTCACATTGACAATATGGTTGATTCATTAAAAAAAGTAAATTTTTAAATTTAAATTATTTAGGAAATGGAATATATACATAAAGTTGATAAATTAGGAAGTGATATTAATTATTATACTTCTTCTTTAGACAAATTATTATTAGAAGAAATGAATAGAATACAAAAGTTAAGAAATAGATTAACTAAATTCAGAATAATGTTAAAAGATGAAGATACTTTAGAACAAAAATTTCAAAATGAAGAATATGATTTCGATAATGATAATATGGATGATAATAATAAAAATCCAAATGGATTTAGTATAGAATTATTACCTGAAGATTTTCTAAGAAAGAAAAAATAAATTTGCTTTTTTTCTATAAAATTCAAATAAAAAGAAAATAAGGTATTTTATTTATAAATTAGTTTTTTACTTTGATAAATTTACAACCAAAAAAAAATTAAAAAAAAATAAAATAAGTAAAAAACATTAATTATCTTCATTATCTCTTAAAGAAGATAAATTTTTCGAATCATTTTCATTATAATCTTTCTTAGATGAATTTTCTTTTTCATTTTCATATTCATTAATGTTATCAAGATTATTATAAACTTTAGAATCAAGAGTAATAATAGTTTTATTCATTTTTAAATTAGCAACATTTATATTTTGACTTCTTAATAAATTATCATTTCCATTTATAATTCTTTGTTTTTTATGAATACCATTTAATTCAGTTTTTCTATTTTTATATTTATTTGTTATGTGCTTTAATTCTTTATCTCTTTGAACTTTTAACAATTCAAAATTTCTATCTAATTTTTCTCTTAAAACTTTTTTTTCATTTTCAAATTTTAATCCAAGTGCTTCTACTTTTTTATGTATTTTATCATTTCTTTCTTTATTATATTTTTCAGTTTCCTCTTTTTCTAATTTATCACATTTTGATTTATAATAATTTGCTTCTTGATATCTTTCTTGTTTAACTAAATTTTTTTCAATTTGTTTTAAATTTAAATACTCTTTTGAATATTTTATTGTTGGATAATTACTTGTTAAATGATTTATTAATTCTTCAAGTTTACTAATTTGATTTTGAGCTAATTCATCTTCAATTTTATTTCCATTTTCAATAAAAGATAATAATCTATTATCCCACATATCAGAAATTCTTTGATATTCTGAATTATAATTTTCTTCTAATTCTTCATTTTGTTTATTTTGAATTAAATTTAAAGTTTCTGTTCTCATATTTCTGTTTGAATTTCTTAATTTATCTATTTTTGCTTTTATTTCATTTGCTTCTAAATATTTACCTTCAGACACTAATTTTTCCTTTTCTTGTATCAATTGCATTAAAAGTAATTGATCTTCGTTGAAAGGGTTATTTATTTCTTCTATTGATTGATTATTGTTTATTTCTTCGGTCATTTAATTGTATTTAAATAATAATTAATATTTGAATTATTCATAAATGAAAAATATTTATTTATAGTTATTTATAATATTATTGTGTTCACACATCTTTTACATTTTTTATATACTGTGATTAATTTATTATTTTTAAACTTTATTGTTTATTCTTCAATAGTCACAAATAAACATTATTTTGTTTATTTCATCCTTATGAGCTTTTAATTTAAGTTATTTTTTTGAATTACTTAATATTTAATATTTAATATTTTAAAATAAAAATATTTAACTTCCACCAACGACAACTCCTTTTCCGGAAAAAGCTTTAAAATTTGAACTTGGTTCATTATTCCTTTCATTAAGTTCCTGAGAAAAATTATTAGGTCCTCCATTATCTAATAAAATAGCTTTCATTTCTTTATAAGTATTAAATACAATATAAATTGAAAAAATATAAAATAAAAAACTAATAATCCCAAAAATTAAAAGTGTTTCTTGTATTTCTTCATTATTTAAAAAATATCTTTGAATTGTTGTTCCTAATGTTACAAATGATGTGATTACATTAAAAAGACTGAAAAATATATAAAAAACAGCATATATATAAAATCCTGTCATTATAGCTAAAATTAGAAATAAAATATTAAAAAAGTCTGTAAAAGAAGGAGGAATTTCAGTAATATAAGCTTGAAGTATTAAAAGAATAATATTAAATATTATAATAAATTTCAACCAAATATATAATCTTTTTAATTTTTCATTAGGTTTAATAACTTCTTGGCAACAATCCATTTAACAATTCACTATTAAAAAAAAAAATTAAAAATAATAAATAAATAAATAAAAAAAATAAAATTAATTATTTAAAATAATTATTTTCTTATTGAAGATATTCATTGAAAAATGGGAATAACAAGAAGTTCAAAAACAAAAAGGCGTTTAACAGGAGGAAGAATGCCA
>JAEEGK010015376.1_pt1 | contig 16976 bp, 12 predicted proteins | sample 8958771 | NCBI WGS metagenome assembly JAEEGK01 (sample SAMN16246547, study PRJNA631951) | gut metagenome | biome: gut microbiome; feature: rumen; material: SC-attached | host: Bos | place: Iran: Karaj | collected 2018-10 | reverse complement strand
CTTGCTTCCCGACTTCCTCGACATCTCTATAAGCCCGAGACCCGCGCCGCCCTTTTCGGAGATTGAGCCTCCAGTGAGGACTTCGCGGTGGTACTTTTTGAGTTCCTCCTTGCCGAGGGAGTTGATGGTGTCGAGCCTCGTCTTGAGGTCATCCACCTTGTCGTTGGCCACGATGTTGCCTGTGGTGATGAAGTATTTGTCGCCGCTTTTCTGGATTGCGAACAGTCCGGGATACTTGTCGAAATTCTGGTCGTTGGCTATCTCGTCCTGATGGTGCGTGATGTTTTGCAGGCCCTCCACCATTATATAATATATACGCTTCTGCAAGGTGGCCTGCGTGTCGCCGGTCACCTTGGCGATGCTCTTGTCGGCGAGGACAAGAATCTTCTTGGTGATATTGTGATTGAAATATCCCCGATAGACGTACTCAAAGTCGCTCTCCCCCAACCTCTTGAAGAGGTCGTAGGCTGCGCCGAAAAGGCTGTTGGTGGATTCTTTTGCCATAATAGAACAGGTTAGATGATACAAAAATCTATCATTCTTACTTGCAATAAAAATGCCAACTCACGTCTTTATTCTTCCGAAAGTAAAGTTTTTTTGTATTTGACGTCCTGCGGATACTTGCCGATATTGAGTTTTACTGACCTTCTGACGTATGCCGGGGTGGTTTCGTATTCGTCGACATCAATCTTGCTGTAATCTATCGGCTTGAAACTCTTGTTGATGATGCCAGCCTCATCTTCTTCCGGCTCTTTGTCAGTCTCCTGTGCCTGCTCGTCTTCGTCGTATTCGATATTAAACTCCACATCGTCGCCAGCGGTATGGCCGTCGGTGGCTGATGCGTCGATGGCGGCGTCGGCAGGATTCTCGGAGGACTGCGCGGCGGCATTGTCGGCAGCACTGTCGCCTGTGGCAGCCTGATTGCCGGCAGGAGCAACCTCCGGGGCAGGCTCAACGACTTGTTCAGGCTTCTTGTTGGAGACTACAACGACGTCACCGACGTTGAGACCCCCACCATTCTCAAACGGATTGAGGATTTCGGACGCGCTGAATCCCGACGCTATCAATGTGACATTCACCCTGCCACCAAGCGAATCGTCGGTAGACTGACCCCAAATCAAGTCGGCCTTGCATCCTGCGGCGTTCTGTATGTAATTGTTGATGGCGGCAAGTTCGCCGAGCTTGAAGGCGGCCTCCTCGCTCGAAAAAACGTTGATGAGGATGTTTTTGGCGCCGATGATGCTGTTGTTGCTGAGCAGGGGCGAGTTGAGGGCCTTCTTGATGGCCTCGATTGCCCTGTCTTCGCCGTCCGCCATGCCGGTGCCCATCAGCGCGATGCCCGAATCCTTCAATACCGTCTTTACGTCGGCGAAATCGACGTTGACGTGTCCAGGCACGGTGATGATTTCGGCGATGCCCTTTGCAGCCTGCGTAAGCACGTCGTCGGCAAATCCGAAGGCGTTGGTCACCGACTCGTCGGCGTACTGCTCGAGTATCTTGTCGTTGTCGATGACCAGGAGCGAATCCACATTCTGCCTAAGCTCGCCGAGACCTTTGATGGCCTGGTTGACACGCTTGGGACCTTCGAACCTGAACGGCACTGTCACAATAGCAACAGTGAGGATGCCTTGCTCCTTGGAATGTTTGGCGATGACAGGTGCCGCGCCGGTGCCTGTGCCGCCGCCCATACCAGCGGTTACAAAAAGCATCTTGGTATTGTCGATGCCGCCAAGCACACGGTCGATTTCTTCTATGCTCTCCACAGCAGCAGATGCACCATGCTCGGGGTTGTTGCCCGCGCCGAGGCCGTTGGTGAGCGAGGGGCCAAGCTGGATTTTGATTGGCACTTCGCTGCGTTCGAGAGCCTGGTTGTCAGTATTGGCTACAATGAAGTCCACATCCTTGATTCCTTTCTCAAACATGTGATTGACAGCATTGCCGCCGCCACCGCCCACGCCTATTACCTTAATGATATTCTGCTTCTTGGGTATGTCCCATTCAATGGGTTCTTCGTTATCGTCAAACAGGTTCTTAGCCATATTGTGCTCAAATTAAATGGTTAGTGATAGATTGTTTTTTTGTTAAATTTTGGAAGGTTCTTCGTCTTCGGTAAAGAAGTCCTTGAGCATTGAACCAAGCTTGCTAAACAAGCTGGGCTTTTTCACGGGCTTTTTGTCTGGTTTACCGTCGTCTATTTTCTCCTTGCCATCGGGGGTTGGTTTCTTCTGGTCGTCGTCCTTGCTGTCGTCGGGAACAACGATGTCATTCTTTAATCTTTCGTTGTAGACCTCCATGTACTCAATTCCCTTTACGAGCAGACCCACAGCCGTGGAGTATTCCGCGTTGAACAGCTTGGGATACGAATCGGCTGAGATGTTGCGCGGCTTGGTAAGCTGCACATCCCTGCAAAGTCGGTATTTGACAAGTGTGGAGAGGTTTTTGAGCCGCGATCCGCCACCTGTGAGTGCTATCTGCGAAATTTTGTCACCGTATTGAGATTCGTTGAGCACGTTGGCAATGCCCGCCACGATTTCGTCCATTCTCGCATTGGTAATAGCGGAGATGTCGGCAAGGGATACTTCCTTGTCGGAGCGTCCGGCAGCATTGTTGAGCACCACGAGGGTCTTGTCGAACTGGGATTCGGGGATTGCCGAGGCATGCTGTATCTTCAGGGTTTCGGCTTTGCGACTCAATATCTGGCACGCCGACTTGATGTCGTCGGTGATTGAATTGCCACCAAAAGGAATTACCGATATGTCCCTCAGCAACATGTCCTGATATATGGCGACGTCTGTAGTGCCCGCGCCAATATCGGCAACCAATGTGCCTACCTCCTTGTCGTCGTCGGTGAGCACGGCATCGCCAGAGGCTATCGATTGCAATACAATCTTCAAGACCTTCAAGCCAGCCATTTCTATCGACTGACGGATTTTCTGTACAGCGTTGGCGCGTCCTATCACCACATAGAAAGTGCCGCCGAGGCTTTTGCCCGGACATCCCACAACATTGAGCCCGACGTCGCTGCCATCCACCATATACGACTGAGGTATTACATGTATGACTTCCTCTCCCGTCTCCTTATTGAGGTTATAGACTTCCTGCGTGAGTTTGTCTATATCGCTCTGAGCAATGAAAGATTTGTCGATAAATTTTGTGTGCGACGTCACTATCGTCCTGATATTCTGTCCTGCTATGCCTACAAAAACACTCTTGAACACGACACCACAAGCCGATTGACAATTCTTGACGGCCTGCGAGATAGCTGCGGACACATCGCCCACATTCTGCACAGACCCCCTGATGACGCCGTGTGAAGGGGCCTCACCATATCCGAGCACACTTACGTTGCCCTTTTCGTCTCTCGTGCCTACGATTGCCACAATCTTAGCTGTGCCGATATCAATCGCCGCAATTACTTTATTATTTGACATATCGAATAACCCTATATTTTATTGTTCTTTATTTCTTTTCTACGTTTGCAGACTATCTGATTGTTGTACTTAACAGAAATCTGCTGGTATGTATTCCATCCCAATTTTGGCAATGCCTTGAAGAAAAACTGCTTGAGCGTGTACATCTTCTTGTCGTAATCCTCGATGGACCCGAGGCTCAACACAAAATTCCCCACCATTGGCACTATCTCGTATTCGCCCAGCTGGTTGATGAATATCTGCACCACCTGGTCCGACCAGTAGTCGTCGTCCTGTATCAGCTGCGCAAGCTTAAACAATTCGCCCGACTGACTGCCCTCTGCGTATGGATCCGCCTTGTAAATCTTGTCGCCGGTAAAATCGTACTTGTCCTTTACATGACCATTCACCACAATGCATTGGCAGGCGTCCTTGTCGCTGGCTGCGAATATCATCCCATCACTGTCGATATAGTAGTCTTGCTTGTCGTTCAAGACCAATAATATCGGCTTGCGCTGCTGTATGTCGATATTAAGTATGCCCGTAATCGACTTATAAATCGACACGTTGCGTATGTAGGGGCACTTCCTCAATTGCTCATCAAACAAGTAGGTGTTGATGCTGTCCATCGTGTGACCTTCTATCTCGCCCATCACTGAGTTCAACATCGTGCGCACATCGTTGACATCCACAAACTTGACGTCCGCAGAGTCTTTGATGGTGATGGACACCACATTGCAACGGGTATCGTGAAACTTGCTGAGCGACAGGAACACTGTCACCAACAACGCTACCACTGCCACCGCCTTGAATATTTTGTTCTTTGAATATTTCATCTTCAGCCCCTCCTTTTTTTATGCGCTCGCTGGCAATGTTTTTTTACTCAATGCTTCTGTAATGGGCGTCACAAGCTGGTCTACGCTTCCTGCGCCCAACGTGAGCACCACTTCCACCTTGTCGGACAACAATTTTGCAATGATATTGTCCCTGCCGTCCACCAGACTCACCTTGCAACGGTGCATCTGCTTGGCTATCAGCTGCGAATCCACGCCTGGAATCGGCTTTTCGCGGGCGGGATAGATGTCCATCAGCATCAGCTCGTCGAGTGCGTCGAGGCTTTCGGCAAATTCGCCCGCCAAATCCCGCGTCCTCGTGTAGAGGTGCGGCTGGAATATGCCCGTGAGCTTCTTGCCGGGGAATAGTTCCTTCACCGAATTGATGGTGGCGGAAAGTTCCCTCGGATGATGGGCGTAATCATCGATGTACACCACTTCGGGCGTATTGACATGGAACTCCATGCGACGCTTAACACCCTTGAAAGTTGCGATGCCCTCCTTTATATATACCTCATCAATGCCAGCCGCCTGTGCCGCTGCAATACACGCCATTGTGTTTTCCACGTTGACGCGCCCCTTTGCACCAATCACCACGTCGCGGATGATGCCAGATGGTGTCACGGCGTCGATGGTGTATGTGCCATTGGCGAGCCTTATATTGGTGGCATAATAATCACAAGTCTTGTCTGACTCTGAATACGTCACCTTGCGCAATGCTTTGCAGTCGATGAGTGTATCTATTTTTTTATTGACAACAACAATGCCGTCCGGCCTGCATTTCTGCACAAACTGATTGAAAGTGTCAATAATATCGTTTCTGTCCTTGTAGATGTCGAGGTGGTCGGCGTCCACGTATGTGACAATTGTTACCGCCGGGTTGAGCCAGAGGAACGACCTGTCAAATTCGTCAGCCTCCGCCACGAGCAATGTGTCGGGATTGTTGTACTGCGCCTTGCCCGACGGCAATACGAGGTTGCTATCGATATTGCGCGAGATTCCCCCAAGGAAGGCAAAACCATCCTTGCCGGCGCATTGGACGATATTGGATATAACACAAGAGTTGGTGGTCTTGCCATGAGTGCCCGACACCGCTATCGTGGTGTAATTGTTGGCAATCATACCGAGCACCTCGGCGCGCTTGTGCATATCGTAGCTGTTGTTTTTGAAGAAAGTGAAGATATTGTTGGTGACAGGTACGGCAGGGGTGTATATCACCAATGTGCGCTCCCGATTGCTGACAAACGGCGACGGCACGGTGGCAACATCGTCGGTATATGTGATGGACATTCCTTCGCCTTCGAGACGCACGGTAAGCTCCGACCTGTGTAGGTCGTAGCCAGCCACGGTCTTGCCAAGGCCATTGAAGTAACGTGCAAGCGCACTGATGCCTATACCGCCGATGCCAATGACATATACATTGTCTATCTGCTCGAACTTGTTCATTTTTTCTTGTTGATTTTCTTAACGGCTTGTTTTACAATTAACATTCTACTCCCTGTCTGTATTCATATTATCACCTGCACCAAACAGGAGTTCGATACGTTTGAGATAATTGAGCACCACATCGTTGTCGCCGTTCTTCTTCACAAACTCCGTGAGTGCGTGTTGCAGATACTGAAGCGCGGACGAAACATTGATTTGCTGCTGGACGAGGGAGTGGAGCATATTGCGCCTCTCCTTGATGAGTTCAATCTTGTAAATCTCGGCGAGGTTGTGTTTGCCGTTGTAAGGAGCAGAGACGTGCTTGGCGAGTTTTTCCTCGTCGAAGGCGTCGTCAGGTATAGAGGAAAGCGCAGCCTGATAATCTTGGAACGAGGTGCCGAGCTGATTGCTCAATGCGTCCACGTCCTTAGCCCACACCGATGCGAGGGCGTTGATCAGCTGTTCCGAAACAGAGTTTTTGTCATAACGGGAAGCCCTGACAAGTGGCATCACCTGCTTATTGAACGAATGAGCGAGAGCGGTATCGAGCTGCTCGTATGTTTCACCGATAGCGACACAGCAATTGCCAAACAATCCCGACTTGCTCTTGTAACTGTCGTCCACGAGCAATGCGTACTCGTGTATGGCCTGCTTGTAGAGGTGTATAAGCTGCATCCTGAGCTTCAACGAATCGCTGATGAGCGGCGAGGGTTCGTAATCGCCACCGTTGGACGACAATATGCCAGCCACCACGCCATCAAATTCGGTCTCGAAGGAGAGATCCTGCACCTTGGTGTATGTATCCGCCATATTGTCCAACAGCAATTCCGTAGTAGTGGCAATACGGGTCTCAAGATTGCTCTTGGAAAGCGACAGAGTATCGCTAATCCTGCCGCCACAGCCCTGCAACACTACCAACAGCAACGCCGCAGACGCTATCTTTATGTATACAAAAACTCTTTTCATAGTAACAAAATTTTTAACCGCGTAAAATTACTAAAAAATTTCTTATCTTAGATAATTTTTGTAAAAAAAATGTTTATTTTTTTTTACTCAAACTTTACTTGACCATTTGCACAATCTCCTTTGCAATCAAATCGGCTGAATTTTTCACAGCGAGCTTGGAAATGTTGTCGGAGAAAGCCTTTTTTTTGTCGTCGTCAGCTACGATAGCCGACACTACGTCAAAAAATTTTGCCTCTGCCTCCGCATCGGTCAGCAACGCCGCAGCATCCTTGTTGACAAGTGCCATGGCGTTCTTGGTCTGATGGTCTTCGGCGACGTTGGGCGACGGGATAAAAATCACCGGCTTTGCCGCCAAGCACAATTCAGACACCGACAACGCACCCGACCTCGATACCACCACGTCCGCCGCCTTGTAAGCCAAGTCCATCCGCTTGACAAATGCCATAGGATGTATGCAGGTGTATGTTTTGCCCGCAAGCGACGCCATGATGTTGTCGTAATAATATTTGCCAGTCTGCCAAATCAATTGGATTCCGGCTTTCTCAAATTCGTCGATGTGCGCCATAATGCTCTTGTTGATAGTGCCTGCGCCAAGACTGCCGCCCACCGACAATACCACGGGCTTGTCGGCAGTGAGTCCAAAATGTTCGAGAGCCTCCTCGCGTGTGGCGGTGATTTCGGCAATGTCGGAGCGCACAGGATTGCCGGCAAAGAAGATTTTGTCCTTGTCAAAATACTTCTCCATGCCGTCGTATGCGGTGAAAATCTTCGACGCCTTCTTCGCCAATATCTGATTGGTGACACCGGCATGTGAGTTTTGCTCCTGCAATACAATCGGCACTCCCTGTTTGGCAGCGGCACGGAGTATTGGTCCGCTTGCATATCCGCCTACGCCAACAGCGATGTCGGGCTTGAAGTCCTTGATTATCTTCCGCGACTTTATCATGCACGTAAGCAGCTTGAAGGGCAGAGAGAGATTCTTGAAAAACTTCTTCCTCTGCAGACCAGCCGCCGGAAGTCCAATTATATTGAACCCCGCCGCCGGCACCTTCTCCATCTCTATCTTGTCTTTGGCACCCACAAACAATATGTCAATCTGCGGATCAACACGGCGCAACGCCTGCGCTATCGCAATGGCGGGGAATACGTGTCCGCCCGTGCCGCCGCCTCCTATCAACACTTTCATATTATAGTCTTTTACTTTTTTTCTTTTTGATAACAATTATGTCCTATGCCTCATCACGTTGTGCAGCCCATCAACCCGCCATAAACGGATAATCGACAATCTCATCCATTTCGTTGTCGTCCTGCTCAATCTCCGAGACAGTCTCCTTCTGGTTGGCATACCGCGATATATTGAGTATTATCCCGACGGCAATACTCGTGCTCACTATCGACGAGCCGCCCATGCTCACAAATGGCAATGGCTGACCAGTCACAGGCATAAAACCAATTGCCACAAGCATATTCACCAAGGTCTGCAACATTATGTTCATCAGGAAGCCCATCACCAGCAATGCCGGGAAGAGCGTCCCTACATTCTTGACTATTTGCACGCACCGGTAAAAAATCACCATATAGCAAATCATCACTCCCAATACGCCCCACACGCCTATCTCGTGCGCAATGGTGGAGAATATGAAATCCGAATATGGATGTGGCAACGAGTTGTTTTGTATACCCGAACCGATGCCCGCGCCATGCACACCTCCAAGTCCTATCGCCACGAGAGACTGCTCCGCCTGGAAGTCCCTATTGAATCCGCCGCCCGTAAAGAATGTCTCAATGCGGGATGTCCATGTATCGAACCTCGAGCTTATGCCGGTGACCTTCACTACGAGCACAAACATTATGAAGCCAACTATCGCCACCCCTATCAATCCTAATATCCACTTGCGTGGAAAATTGCCGAGGATAAGCATGCCAAGGCTCGACAAGCCGATGAGCAAGGCTGTGGAAAAATTGGCTGGCAGCACCAGCGCACATACAACCACTATCGCAATAATGCTCTTGAAGAAACACGTCTGCCGGTTTTCCGGCTCCACCTGCGCAAGGGCAAGCATCTTGGCAAGATATATCACAAGAGCAAGCTTGGCAAAATCGCTCGTCTGAAACGACAATCCAATCAGCGGTATGGTAAACCAACGTTTGGCGTCGTTGGTGGCATGGCCAGTGATAAGCGTGAGCACAAGCAGACCGACACAGACCCATAAAAAGCCGTCGGCAATCTTGGCAAACCGCTTGTACGGTATCCAGCTAAACAGACACATCATTATGAATCCCATAATCAAGTACGCAATGTGCCTCAGCGGATAATGGAAGGTATCGCCGCCCTGAAACTTGTACGCAATCATCGACGTACAGCTGTAAACCTCCACGACGCCTACTGCCGCCAACAAAAACACGAAAAACCAAATGGTTCTGTCGCCTTTGATCATACTCTTGAAACGCTCCATCTTCACTCCTCCATCTTTTTGTTTTTTTACAATTACTTAGCCATCATCTTCTTGACAGCCTCCTTGAACTGCTCGCCCCTGTCCTCGTAGCACGTAAACAAATCGAAACTTGCACACGCGGGAGAGAGCAATACAGTGTCGCCAGCCGTAGCAAGAGAACGGCAAGCCTCGATGCACTCAGCCATGCTACGCACATCCACTATCTTCTTGCGACCGTCAAAGGCCTTGTGTATGGGCGTATTGTCAATGCCCATGGCAACAATAGCCTTCACCTTCTTGTCCACGAGTTCGTACAGCTGCGAATAATCGTTGCCCTTGTCAACTCCGCCAAGTATCAGAATCACGCTATCGCCAACAGTGTCGAGTGCATACCATACGGCATCCACGTTGGTGCCTTTGGAATCGTTGACGTACTTAACTCCATTGACTTCGCCACACGGCTCCACGCGGTGTTCGAGCGGTTGAAAATCCCTTACGGCATCTCCAATCCGAGTAAAATGCACGCCCACAGCCCTTGCTGCAAGCACTGCCGCCATGATATTGCAACGGTTGTGCCTGCCGCGCAGAGGAATCCCGATGAAGGGCAACGCGCTGCACAAATAGCCGTCCAAAATCTCTATATAACCGTCGTCCTCCGGGAAAAACGCGCCCGGATCTTGTCTCTTTTCGAGAGAGAAGGTCTTCACCTGCTGCTCAAAATCCCTCTTTTTGGCCTCGGCTGCAAGTATCGGGTCGTCGGCAAAATAGATGTACACATCGTCTTTGCCCTGATTGCGCGTGATTCGCATCTTGGAATCGGTGTAATTCTGCATCTTGAAGTCATAACGGTCGAGATGGTCGGGCGTTATGTTGGTGATGACAGCCACATGAGCGCGGAAGTCGTACATATTGTCGAGCTGGAAACTCGAAAGCTCCAACACGTAGTATTTATAATCGTGATCGCCAGCCACAAGCATAGCAAGACTGTTGCCGACATTGCCTGCCATAGCCACGTCGAGACCAGCTTTCTTCAAAATGCTGTATGTCAATTCGGTAGTGGTGGTCTTGCCGTTGCTGCCGGTGATGCAGACAAACTGCGCATCGGTGTAACGGGCGGCAAATTCTATCTCCGAGATTACGGGGATATTGGCGTCAACGAGTTTCTTAACAATAGGCGCGTCGTTCTTGATGCCCGGCGACTTGATTGCCTCCTTGGCGTCAAGGATTTTTGACTCAGTGTGTCCGCCTTGTTCGTATGCAATATCGTTGTTCTCCAACATCTTGACATACTGCGGCTTAATCGTGCCAAAATCCGACACGAAAACCTCAAAGCCTTTTTTCTTTGCCAATATCGCAGCACCTACGCCGCTCTCACCTGCTCCCAAAACTACTATCCTGCTCATGACCTTTCAGTTGTTTTATTCATTAATTATTTACTACCTAATTTTCAGCGTCAACACTGACACAACGGCGAGTATCAACGCAATTATCAAAAACCTTGTAACAATCTTAGCCTCCGGAAGACCTTTTTTCTGGTAATGATGGTGCAACGGCGCCATGTAAAACAAGTGCCGACCCTCGCCGTACTTCCGCAATGTGCGTTTGAAATACCACAATTGCAATATCACGCTGAGGTTTTCCATCAGGAAGATGCCACAGAAAATCGGAATCAACAATTCTTTCCTCACCAATATCGCGAGCACAGCGATAATTCCGCCGATAGTAAGGCTGCCGGTGTCGCCCATGAAAATCTGAGCAGGATACGAATTGTACCAGAGGAAACCAAGAGTTGCCCCGATGAACGCCGATGTGAAAATCACAAGTTCACCCGTGCCCGGAATGTACATTATATTAAGGTATTGCGAGAATACTACATTGCCAGATACGTATGCAAACACAAGCAACGTCGTTGCCGATACAGCCGAAGTACCCGCCGCAAGTCCGTCGAGACCGTCGGTAATGTTTGCGCCGTTGGATACCGCTGTGATTATGAATGTTACAATTGCAATATAAATAATGCCCGCAACCCATCCATAATTGTCCATATCGAGGAACCAAACGATTTTGGTATAATCAAACTCATTGTCTTTCAGGAAAGGAACGGTGGTTTTGAGGGGGTTCATAATGTCGTCGCTCGTATATACCACAATGCCGATGACGATGCCAAGTATTATCTGCCCAATCAATTTGGCGCGGCTGCTGAGTCCGTCCTTGTTATGCTTGAACACCTTGATATAATCGTCGGCAAAACCTATCGCACCAAGCCACAACGTTGTGAATATCAACAACATGACATAAATATTGGTAATATCGCACAATAGCAGCACAGGCACCAATATCGAGGCGATAATGATGATGCCGCCCATCGTAGGCGTACCGGCTTTTTGGTTTTGTCCCTCCAAATACAACGACCTGACGCTCTCACCAATCTGACGACGGCGTAAAACCTCAATGAGTTTTTTGCCGAAAATCATTGTGATAAGCAGCGAAAGAATCACCGCCATAGCAGAGCGGAACGAGATGTAGCCAAACAACCTCGCTCCGGGAAAGTTGAAATCCTCCAAATAATGGAACAAATAGTAAAGCATCTTCTAATTACCTAAGTCTTAAAAGTTTAGTTATTAACTTGTTGAGCCGCCTGCATCTGCAAGATTTCGGTGGCAATTTCCTTGTCGTCAAAGTGGTGCTTGACGCCCATCACGTCCTGATAATTCTCGTGTCCCTTGCCGGCGATGAGGATGATGTCGCCCTTCTGTGCAATCATGCAGGCGGTCTGTATTGCTGTGCGGCGGTCGCTGATACGCAATACGTTGGCCATATTCTCCGGCTTCAATCCCGCCATCATCTCGTCGAGGATAGCCTCGGGATTCTCGGTGCGCGGATTGTCGGACGTAAGGATTACCTTGTCGGAATTTTTTGCGGCTATCTGCGCCATCAAGGGACGCTTGCTCCTGTCGCGGTCGCCGCCACAGCCACAGACGGTGATGAGCGTCGTGGGCTGCATGTCGCAACGGATTTTGTTGATTGCCTCGATTACATTCTCCAATGCGTCGGGCGTGTGGGCATAATCGACGATGGCTGTCTTTCCGGCGAGGTTCACGATGTCAAACCTTCCTGCCACTGGGCGCAGACCGCTCAAAACCTGAAGAATCTCCTCGGGCTTCTGTCCAAGCAGCACCGCCGAGCTGTACACCGCCAATACATTGTAGGCGTTGAACCTGCCCGGCAACAAAGTCCACATCTCCTTGCCGCAGATATTGAGCGACATACCCTCAAATCCACATTCCAAGATGTTGGCGTTGAAATCGTTGAACCCTGTAAGGCCGTATGTCTTGACGGTGGATTTGGTGTTTTGCACCATCACCTTGCCGTTTTTGTCGTCGGTATTTACGAGCGAATATGCGTCGGAGGGCAAATTGTCAAAAAACAATTTCTTTGCCCTGATGTACTCCTGGAAAGTCTTGTGATAGTCCAAGTGGTCGAGGGTGATGTTGGAGAATATGCCCAACTTGAACTTCAAGCCCGCAATCCTTTTTTGCACTATCGAGTGCGACGACACCTCCATGAAGCAATACTCGCAGCCCTTCTCTACCATCTTTGCCATCAGACGGTTGATGGTAATCGGGTCGGGCGTGGTCTGCTGTGCGGGCACTTGTTCGTCGTCCACGCAGTTGACTACCGTGGAGAGCAATCCTGCCTTATAGCCAAGTCCACGAAATAGTTTGTACAGCAATGTAGCCGTTGTAGTCTTGCCGTTGGTGCCAGTGACGCCCGACAATGTGAGCTGTTCGGACGGATAACCGTAAAACGCCGAAGCTATTTTGCCAAGTGCGTCGGCGGTGTCGTCCACCTTGACGAAAACCACGCCCTCAGGCAGCGGCGACGGCAACTGCTCACACACGACGGCGGCAGCTCCTGCCGAAACTACAGCGGGAATATAATCGTGTCCGTCGAGCTTTGTGCCCCTGACGGCGACAAAGAGTGTTCCTCCCGTCACATTCCTCGAATCGGATGCAATGTCGGCAATCTCGACATCGAGGTCGCCATAGCTCTCCGTTATGGAGATTCTATTGAGTATTTCAGATAGTTTCATTGCCGTAATGTTTTTTTATTATTCTAATTGACAGCGAGTTCAATGGTGATTTTGTCGCCGCTTTTTATCTTAGTATACGGTGTCAACGACTGTTTTTTCACAGTGCCTCGTCCAACAACCGTCACCTTGAGGTTCTGTTTTCGCAATAAGTACATGGCGTCGCGTAGTCCCATGCCAACCACATTTGGCACGGTGGTTCTTTTAAATGGCACTGGCTCCAGATTCACGACATCATTTTCATTCTCAGCGGATACAAAAAGGGATTGCTGTGCCTGCTCCACATTGCCCAGCTGGACATTGAAATCAGAAAACAATCTGTCCAACACCATCTTGTCGCCACTTTTTGCCACGGGGAGCTGTTTCTTGTCGCCGTAAGACAGGAGGTCGAAATTCTTTGTCGTGTGGAGATCCCTATCCTGAGCGCACAGAGCATCAACGATTTCCTCAAACACCGGCACAGCCACCGCGCTGCCGTACATAAAGCGTTTTACTTTGGGCTTGTAAACAACAACAATGCACGAATATTTGGGACGGTCGGCAGGGAAGAAACCCGCAAACGACGCACTGTGCCCCACACATTTGTCGCCCTCAAATATCTGCGCCGTTCCAGTCTTGCCAGCAATCGGGAAAGGCTTTTTGTGCATTCCGCTGGCAGTGCCTTTGTCCACAACTCCCACCAACAGCTCTACAACTTTTTTCAACGTGGTCTCGTCACATATCGACCAATTGAGCGTCACGGGCTCCACAACCTCGGTGACCACTCCATGCTTTCTCACTTTCTCCTTAAGATACGGCCTCATCATCTTGCCACCATTGGCGACGGCGTTGTACAAGGTGAGTATCTGCAACGGCGAAAACTCCGTCTCGTATCCTATCGACATCTTCTCCAATGCGCCGCCCCACCACAGGTCTGACCCTGCATCACGCAAAATGGGTGCAATCTCGCCATCGATGTCGATGCCGGTAGTGCATCCAAGATTCATTTTGCCAAGTCTTGCAGTGAATTCCTTCTCGTCTTCGCTGGTGGGATACGCCATCCTTGCAAGCGTAGCCACGCCCACATTGGACGACAATTCAAAAATAGTCCTTATTTTGGTGGGTCCCACCATAATATGCGGCGGTTCGTCTTCAATAGGCTTGGTACCAGCGCCAGGCAATTTATAGTATTGCCCCGGCATATCTATCTCGTCGTCGATGTTCATGCCGGTCTTCTCCAAGACGGCAATCATCGTGGGGAGCTTGAAGGTTGAGCCCGGCGGCACTTTGGAGCCGATGGCATGATTGTACAGCTCCAAATATCTGCCACTTTTTTCGTCGTACTGGAGATTGGCCATTGCGCGTATCTTGCCAGTAGCCACCTCCATCACTATTGCAACGCCCCATTGAGCCTGGCTCGTGTCCATATATTTCATCAAACTCCTTTCGGCAACATCCTGTATGCTCACATCGAGCGTTACAATCACATCGCTTCCGTCCTGCGGTGCTTTGTCATTGTCCACTGTACCTAACGCATACATTTCGCCGCCAGCCACTTTGTACTTGCGAAGCTTGCCCTTAGTGCCAGCAAGGTTAGCATTGAAAGCCAATTCCATACCTACCTGCGTCGTTCCTTTGACATAGCCGATGCACCTTTTGGCAAGTTCGTTGTGCGGATATTTTCTATTACGTATCTCGTTGATAATGAGTCCGCTCTTGTTGCGTCCGAGCTTAAACAACGGAAATTTGCGTACAGCCTCCTTCTGATTGTAAGACAAGTTAGTTTTTATAACTAAATGCGATTTTTGCTGCTCGAATGCCGTCCTAAACTTCTTGGCATACGCCTGCGCGGAGCTATCGCCAAACAGCTGACTCATACACGCTGCAAGCGAATCTACATTATTTTCAAACAAATTGTTTTTCTTAAGATTCGGCACCCTGAAATCCCATACTAAATCGTACGAAGGCACCGACGTAGCGAGCAGACGACCATCAGAAGATATGATGTCGCCCCTTACGCCTTCTTCTTCCTCAGTGATAATGGACGCCGACTTGTCCTCCCATTCCTTCTCGTCCACCATCTTGAGCTGAAACACGCGCACCAACACAATCGCCATCGCTATCAGTACGATACCATACAGAATGCGAGCCTTGTTTACGATTCCATTTTTAACCTTGTCCACCATAGCCCTTCGTTGATTTAATTACCTTGAATATAATACATAATCATCGTCGTACAACTCGCCCTGCCTATGTGAGGGCTCGTCTTTAATGAGAGAATCGGCGCGTTCAAACTTATCGATGTAAAACTGCATCGGCGGCACTTCGGTCTTACGGATTTTGAGTTTGCGTTTTTCCACAAGATTGGACACCGACGATACTTTGCTGATGGCCATTAGTTTTGCGGCAATGTCGATAGACGATGCCCTAAGATTATGGACTTCTTTTTGGAGACTAACTTCTTCACGGATAAGGCTTTCGGCGCAATTTCGATTGGTAATATGCAAAATCGCCAATACAAACAGCACCAGCATAAAACGGCGATTGTTGGAGAGCCAATTGCGGATGAAGCTGCCGTTCATCAATTTCTTGAAGCTAACGCCATCCTCAGTCGAAGCTTCCTCCGTATCAGTAGCAGCAGTGCTGTCGGTGGCGGTCTCCACGCCCAAACCAGCAAAACCTCCATCACCAGACGACGGGAAACCTCCCATAGAATCGTCTGAATATACTGGATCGCCAATTACCATTCCAAACGGATCCGACGACGCCCCCAAGCCATCGGACGAATGATTGACACCTAAGAACTCCTCCAACGAAGGCATCTCCCCGCTGCCCGACACGCGGTCGTAGTCGGGATTGAGCACCTCGTCGGTCTCGTCCGTCATTGTGTCAACGTCTTCCATATATTCCCTGTCCATCATCTTTTTGAGTATTAAGTGTAAACCAATCAGAGTCTAATATATATATTATAATGTATTCCCTTGCTAATCGTAATCATAAATCGTGCGTTCCGCCACCCTGAGTTTTGCGCTGCGCGAGCGCGGGTTTTCTTCAAGTTCCTCGTCCGACGGCGTTATCACCTTGCGGTTGACCGCCGTAAACGGGGCGATGACATTGCCGTATGGGTCTTTGTGTTCGCGCCCCTCGAAGTTGCCCGCCTTCAAGTAGTTTTTGGTGGGGCGGTCTTCGAGCGAATGGTAGGTCATCACCACAAGTCGTCCGCCCGGCTTCAATGCCTTGGGCGTACTTGCCAAGAACTCCTCCAAGACGCTTATCTCGTCGTTGACCTCTATCCTAATCGCCTGAAACATCGTGGCGAGGTACTTATTGTCGTTGTACTTGGGAATGCACTTTGAGGCTGCCTCCATCAACTCGCCAACTGTCACGATAGGCTTGTTGGTACGGTAAGCCACAATGTCCTGCGCGAGCCGCCAAGCGTTTTTGATCTCGCCGTAGTCGCGGAATATCTTGCTCAACTGCTCCGCGCTGTAAGTATTGACCAACTCCCGCGCCGAAAATTTCGCCTGCTGGTTCATCCTCATATCGAGGGGAACGTCAAACCTGAACGAAAATCCTCTCTGCGCATCGTCAAAATGGTGGCTCGACACTCCGAGATCCGCCAACACGCCGTCCACCTTGGGGCATCCGGCAAGCCGCAGAAACTGTGCAAAGTACCTGAAATTGCTCCTGAAAAAATGTATCCTCGGGTCGTCAGGCACGTTGTCGATGGCATCGGCGTCTTGGTCAAACACATACAGCCGCCCGTCGTCGTCGAGACGCGACAATATGGCTCGCGAATGTCCGCCGCCGCCGAAGGTAACGTCCACATAGACTCCCG
>JAEEGK010015374.1_pt1 | contig 16977 bp, 15 predicted proteins | sample 8958771 | NCBI WGS metagenome assembly JAEEGK01 (sample SAMN16246547, study PRJNA631951) | gut metagenome | biome: gut microbiome; feature: rumen; material: SC-attached | host: Bos | place: Iran: Karaj | collected 2018-10 | reverse complement strand
CTTATACTGATCATGCTCCTTGGTTTTATTACTTTCTTCTGAAGAGGTGGATCAATTCCAGAAGAATATTTAAGAATTGTTTATAATCAAAAAGCTGATGCTTTCTTCTTAGATAGAGGAAATACTAAAGTTCAATGGGTTCATGATAATCCATTCTTTACTGATAAATTAACAATGACTGTTTATGGATCAAAAACAGGTAACTCACAAACTCAAATATTAAAATCTATATTTAATACAGAATCTAAAACATATTTAACAGATTATACTGGAGAATGTGATGAAATTAAATTTACTGCTCATATTATTGTTGACGGAAATATAGTTGAAGTTTTCTTCAATCAAGATGAAAAAGTATATAGTGCTATTATCAAATAGAGTAGAATGAAATTAATATGAAAAATATGTTGAAAATATAGAAGAAAATGAATTAAAAAAAATTCTCATTTTGCAATTCCAAAAATTGCAGTTAATGATATTACAATAGATAATATAAATGAAAATAAAGAAAAAGGAAAGGAATCAAATAGAAATAATTTTAGAAAACAAAATAATACAAATACAAAATTAAGAGATTTAGATTCTTTAAATTTGACAAAATTTGAATGTGTTAAAATTATTAATCTTGTTAATGAAAGATAATATTAATATTGAATTTTTATGTTTGGATAAAATTAAAGATCCTCTGATGAACAATTAGAAAAAATCATTAATTTCGAAAAAATCAAAATAAAAATGATAACATCAACTCTAGTTTTTATTAAGAAAGTTCCATTCATAAATTGTAAAAATATTTCATCAATAAAAAAAGATTTACAAGCGTTGAATTATTCAAGTGAAGGAAATAATAATAGTATATTTCAAAATATGCATATTACATTCAAAATACATTTTATCCTTTATTTAATTCATTTTTAGAAAGATAATCAAAAAAAAAAGTCAAAATTTATGTTCAAATGCAATTCAAAAAAAAATATAAATGAATTAGAAATATTATTATCTTATGCACTGAAAAATTCAAACATTCCAAAACCAGAAACAGAAGCAAATTTAAAATTAAAAATAGAAGAAATAAAAAAAAAAACTGGAAAAGAACCTTCAATAGAGAAATGAAGTAAAATTGATAATGATGATTATAAAACAAAAATGTGGAATTATTAATAAATGGAAAGCTGATATAAATAATTTAATTGAATTTGAAAGAGAAGTTCTCAAGGTGATATAATGGAAGAAATAAGTTTATGGAGAGATTATGAAATAACTTTAATTACAAAATTAAGAAAAGAAAAAAGTTTAATTGTTTATCCTAAATCTTTTGAACATGATAATTTATAAAAGAGTTTGAAAGAATTAAAAAAATTTAGTGTAGATCATGAAATTTAAATGATATAATAATTAGTTTAAGTGGAGGAAATGAGATAGAAAATAATGGATGTTTAGTAAAAGAAATTCAATCAGCATATGATAAAATATGTGAAATTAATATATTAGATTTATGTAAAAACTAAGAAATTAATTGTGTAAAAGTAAAATTACAATATTCTTAAGTTACTGAAAAAATAGAAGGTCAAATTTCTAATTCTTTAAAAGTTCAATTAGCAAGTACTCAAAGTTTAAATGATAAATGTCAAACTCAAATCCCAACATCAACCGAAAAAAATTTATTAGAATTTAGAGAGAAATTATTAAATGAATATGAAAATGATTCAGCTTCTCAAACAAATAAAAAAAAGGAATTCCTAATGTTTCTGGGAAAACTATTTGGTATCAATTTAAGAGAAAAACTAATATTTATAAAAAAAGAATTGAAGTTATTTTAGGTGAAAATAGGGAAAGCTCAAATAGCGGAAAAAAGTTAAAAAATTCAAAATCTAAAGATTTAGATAATTTAATTCTATTATTCAACTTGATTTATCAAATTATAATCGTTTGATTCAAAAATTTAAAAATATATCAACAATAGTAATTTCTCGTTCAATGAAAAATAAAACAATTTATCCTTTTGCAATTTCATTAGGAGATGCATTCAGAACATTTGATGATTGTTGTGAAAAAAAAAGATTAGACCAAAAATAACTAAATTAATAGTAAAACAAAAATGTGATATTCAAGAGTTAATTACGAATAATGTTTAAACAACTTGGTCAAATTTTCCAGAATCATATAAATTAGCCAAAGATGCATGTGAAAAATTATCTTCTTTTTGAAGAAACAGTTGGTGATTTAATATCAAAAATATCAAAGAGAATCTTTATTTATTCAAATTCAAAAATCTCCATTTCAGAAAAATTTAATAAGTGAATAAATACATTATATTCAAAATAAAATAGATGAAATAGTGACATCTTCAAATATGAAAATATGGATAGATACAAAATAAGAGGGAATTTTAATAAAGAAATTAGAACAAGTAATTTCAACTTAGATTGAAGAATTTAAAGCTACTAAATCTTTAGAAAATGCCATTTTATTAAATGAATATGAAACACTTAAAATTAAAATTACTGATCAAATTATTAACATTCAACCTTAATTACAAGAAACAAGAGAATAGTATAATCAATTAAATCAAGCAATTCAATTATATTATCTAATAAAAGATTAAGTTATAGAATTGTTTCTCAAAAAGAAATTAATTTAAATAAGGAAACTATTTATAGAGATGTTGTCAAATTAATTAATATTAATGTATTGAGAAATAGTTACAACGATAATGAAAATGAATTCTCAAAATGTAAAGAATATTTTATAACTTGGTTATCTTTTCAAGATTTATGGAATTTCAACATTAAACCATTTATATCAACTAGGTGATGATATGGAAAAATGGCAAAATTAATGACTGAGTTGAAAGAAGAAAGAAAATCTTTTGACGATTCAGAATCAGAAAAAATATTTGGTACTATTTCAACTGATTATAGTGTAATTCAATCAAAAATTATTAATAAATCATGACATATTAATGAATAAATCAGAAACTACAAATGAAAATTTAAAATCATTTTATGCAAAAATTACAGAAGCAAAAACAAAATTAGAAAATTGAAATATTGATATAATAGAATATATAACGGATATTCAAGAAATAAAGAAAAATATGAATAGAATTGGAAAAATGTTTTAACAAGATAAGGAAAAAGTAGAATCTGAATTGTCAAAATTACAACAAAAAAAAAATGGTGGAAGAACAAACACCAATATGACAAGGAAGAATTCAAATAGATGAAAATGAAAGAATAAATTAGATAATTATTGGAACATAAAAAATCCAGAAAAATCAAATTCATATTCAGAAACATTAATAATATTAAATGAAGGAAGTGCTCAATTAGTTAACGTTAAACATGTTTATATTAAAAATTGTAAAACTAAAGAATTATAGATTTGGATGTTGGAGATCCTAATAGACTAAATCCTATTGAAGAACAAATTTCTAGTTTAAGAGAAGTTTGGAAAGCTTTAAATAATATTTTAAGTTATAAAGATAATCTTTTTGTTGCTGTTAATCCTGAAAAAACTAAAAAAGAAATTGAAGAAGCTTTATTTGAAGTTAATTATTTATCTCCTAAAATTAGAAATTATGAAGCTGCTGAAATTGATAAAAAAGATTAGAACAAATGAAAAAAGAAAATAATATTATTAGTGATTTAAGAACTGACGATGATAGACAATGGCCTCAAATTTTAAAATTATAAAGAAAAGTTATATAAATAATTTAATTTTAGAAGATCTTTGGAAATGAAGTTGGATTAGAGGATAAAAGGATAGAGATAGGGAGGAAAGGAATAATTTAAAAAAAATAAGAAGAAAGAATGGATTTAAATAAATTTAAAAAAGGCCTATTTCAAATGAAATGAATGGAAATTTAAAGTATTTTTCTTCTTTTTATTAATTAGGCAAGAATTGAAATTGCAGATTAGCTTATGAAAAAAATAAGAAATATATTTAATTTTTAAATAATAGAAAAAGTTCTTTTATTTCTTTTTTAATAATAAAAATAGACAGAATTTTTTTAATAATTTAAAATTTAATATTTACTAATTTAAGAATATATTATTCATAAAATTACTATAAAATTTTTTTATAAAATAGTGTTTTTGAAAAAGATCATTATCTATAAAACAAAAAAGTAAAAATTAAATTATAAATCTTTATTTAGTTAATAATAATTCACAATTATCATTAAATATATTTTCTTTTTCTTTAAAAAAATAACTAAGATTGTTCCAAAAAATTTTCCATATTATCCAATAATTCAATTTCTTTTTTCAACTGAAAAATTTTTTCATCTAATTCTTTCAAATAAAAATATTTTTTTATTTTTTTTATATGATATTTTTGTTTAAAGAATTCAATTAAATTTTTAATTTATCTATTTCTAAACCAATTACATTTATATTTTTTTTCATCACATTCTACTAAAATTCCATTATTTTTATTTAATAAATTATTTACAGTTTTTTCATAATCTTTTTAATGCATCTTTTGCTCTTTTTTCATTAATTACTTTTAATTAAAATCAATAGGAGGAAAATTACTTTCTTTTTGTTTGATTTATTCATTTTTGAAGTTACTTTTGATTTTTTTGATATCCCTGATTTACTTATTGTAGATTTTAAATCATCATTTTTTGTTTTTTAATATTGTTAATTTAATCAGATAAATTTTTTTTTGAAAGACTTACTAATTTAAAGGAAAATTATTATTTGATTTTTCTTCTTTTTTTATTGATTGATTATCCATTGTTCTTAAAACTTTTTGTTGATATTATATTATTCTTTGTTCCACTTCTTATTCAAGATTTCTTATTAATAATGGTTAGAGTGATTTTATCCATTTATTTATTGAATTTTTTGATTTCTCTTTCAATCATTTTTTTTATCAGTTTTTTTTCTTTTTTCTTTATTTCTGACTTATTGGTTTTGATTTAGATTTCATTTATTTAAATATATACATCAAAAAGGATTAAAGAAAGGAAAAGTGTTTTTTTTATTTTTTCAAAATTTGAAATTGATAAAGAAATAAGATATACAATTGAGATAAAAATAGAACTAGGAGAAATAATAATAGAAGTAATTATAAAGAAAGTGCACTAAAATAGTTATTTGCATTCAATATATACGTTACATAAGCGTTTATTGTAAGGGATTATGTAAATAAATTGCAATTAATGAATTATCATATGTATCTTTCATTTGTTTATTTAATCTTAATGAATTTTTTATTTAATATAATGAAATTGCAATAAGTAAATCTCATAATATGAAAAAATAAATATGTAATCTTTAATTAAATTCAAAAAATGAAAAAGATAATAATATAAAAGAAAAATCAATGTCGGATGATAAGAATTCAAATTATTGAAGAAAATACAGGAGAAAATTCACAAGAACATTAACTTATATTTTTATTTATTCAATACTTTTTTTATATTAATTTTAAACCAAAAATAAAAAAAAATCTTTGACAAAAAAAAACAGAAAATTCAAAGAAAAAAAAAACCTCAGAACTTAATTACAAACAACGATATAATTAGAACCAGATGAAGAAACAGTAATAATGACTTTTTCAAAATTAAAATATGGAATTCACAAAAGAAAACTTCTTTTATTAACTCAAAATGAAATTATTAAAAAAACTATAAATTTATTAACACAAAACAGATATAACAAAAGAAAAAATCATGAAGTTAAATAAATTCATTAAATCAATTAAATGGTTAAAAATTCTTAATAGGAGAATTTCTACTTCAGAAAAACAACCTTTTTCTGTTATCATATCAAAAAGTTCTCCTCTAACATCAGAATTTAAGATTAGAATAATACTTCTTCCCACAGTTCTTACATATGAATCAACTAATCCAATATAAAAACATCTATGGAATGTATTGAACAACTCATTAAAAGTCGGATTCATTAATACACTTCTTATGAACAAGGCTCAATATGGTCACGTCCCAAGAAATCATTTCCTCCTTTAGACATTACCTTTTCACTAAACTCTTCTCCAATATTCCTGTTGACATTTTTCTTAAATCCATTGAAAATATCAGCTTTCAGAACTTCTGCCCATTTATAAGAAGAGTTCCCATTAATAAATATATGAGAGAATGCATATATTATCTTCTGACATTTTTCTGACAACTCATATCTTTAAGATTTTAGCACATCATCAAGCTTATCATTAATATTGCAGACTTTATAATCTTCGTACTTTTGACAATTCAAGATAATTTTAAGTAACATAGTTGAGTCATCATGCTAGACCTTTATAGATGGTTATGTGCAGCTAGATTTTCCGGAAAGGATCTTCTGGAATTGAAGCATTTGTTACATATTGCTGATGAAAGTGTCCAAACTTGCATGAGTCCAACAAATATTTTCCATCAACTGTGATGACATTTCAACAAAATCCCAAGCAAGCCATCCACACAGTTCATTGATTCATATTTTACAAGTGCAGGGTGTGTCTGAACTGGTGGAACAGCGTCTCAACTTGTAAATGAGTTAAAAATGATGGAATAGTTGATGTGTGTGGAGTCAAGTTTGTATATATCAAAACATTTTGGGATTGCATTTGTCATCTTTTCCAAAATACCCTATGCGTATTCCACTCATCCATCTGCCTGCTTTTTATATTTCACACTGATTAATATCGAGATATAGACTATCTCCTATATAATACACATTTTCAGCTAATGGTTCAAAATATTTTACATCCTTTTGCCAAACTAGAAAACTTCATTCAGGAACGACAGTATCCTCTTCTTTCAAAAAAAAAGTTTTCAGTTCAATAAACTTCACTCTATACAATCTCCTTGACACCTCTGATGCGTTGGTCTCTTTCATCTGAATGATAAGCCCCACAATCTTCTCCGCCAGCTCCTCCTACCGCTCGTGCATGTAGTCCTCAGTGATATATATGGATCTCTGCACCGTGTCTGAGAACGTGATGGTGGCGTTTGCCTTCGGCTCCCCTTCGCTCATCACCACATCGAAGTAGCAGTAAACCTTATTCATTTTTATATTTCTTTTAATTAATATTAATATAACTACTATTGTTATAGTAAAAAATTAATGTAATTCAAAAAATAAATATTTTTAAATAATTAAAGAAAAATGTTGCAAAACAAATGAAAGATAATGAAAAATTAAAAGCCTTCAATGTCAAATTGAGGAAATAATGATTTTGAAGATATGAAAAATGGAAGAGAAGAAGAGAGAAGAATATTAGAAGCAAAATATCAAGATATATATAAAAGATTAGAAGAAATAAAAGCTACATTCGAAAAAAAGCCAAAGATGTAAACATAGAATGAACAAAATTTACAGATTTATTAAATAATTGAAGATGAAAAAACTTTTGTGAAAATTAGATGAACATGATAATTAATTAGTTGATTTACAAGACCAAATAAAAAAGAAAGAGAAGAGAGATTAAAACAAAATAATGAAATGCATCTTCCATTAAAAGAAAAAATAAATGAACTTTTTACTAAATTAAACAAGAAAAAAAAGAAAGAGAAGATGATGAAAAAGAAATTATTAAAAATATAAATGGAGAAAAAGAAGATAGAACTGAAAAATTAAATGAATTTAATGACAACGAGAACTAGAAAAAAGAGATAAAATGATAGAAGAGTGTTTCTCCAAATATAAATGAAGAACTTTCAAACAAATCAAAAAAATCTAATGAAGAAATTATTAAAGGACTGAAAAATGATTTAAAAAATAAAAATATTTTAATTAATGAAAAAGATATTAAAATAAATGAATTAGAAAATAAATTAAAAGAAATTAAATTAAAAAATAATATAATTGAAAAAAATAATGAAGAATTAGAAAATATAATTAATTTTATGAAAATATTATAGGAATTGAATTAGGAATAAAAGAAATTAATAAAGAAATTACAATTATAAATAGTAATAATCCATTCAAAAAAGAAAATACAATTTTATTTATTAATAATAATCAAATAGTTTTTAATAATATTATTAAATTCGAAAAAAAAGGAAATTATAATTTAATAATAATAATAAATTAGAAAATTTAGATAAATTATTTTATGAATGTAGATAAATTAAAAAAATAAAATTTTAAAAATTTAATACTCAAGATTTTACTTCAATGGAATCTATGTTTTCTAGTTGTTTTAACTTCAATTGAGGCTTCAAAATTGAATTCAGAAAATGTTAATTAAATGGATTATATATTTGTTGATTGCTCTATTTTAATTTTAATTGATATTTCAAAATTTAATATTCGAAATGTTTCATCTATGATATCTATGTTTCAAAATACTAAATTAATTTCAATTGATGTTTCAAAATTTAATACTCAAAATGTTAATTATATGAAGTGTATGTTTGATGGTTGTTCTAATTTAACTTCAATTGATGTTTATGACATTTAATTTTTTTAGAAAATTTTTTAATGAAAATCAATTAAATACAATAATAATTTTAAGTTTTAAAAAGTAAAAATCATTTGAAGATAGAATTGGTGTTCCTATTGTTTATAAAGGTAATGAAATAGTTTTAATTTTTGGAAGAAAAATTAATAAAAATTCTTGTGAAGTTTCTTAGGGTGTTAGTCATGTTTCTATTTATATTAAATAAGTTGTTTTATTAAAAATGTATTTATTTTTTAAGTCTTTTTTCATTTAGTTTTTCTTTATTTTAAATTTAGTTTTTTTATTTATTTGAATTTAGTGTTTTATCATTTTTTAGTTTATTTCATTTTTGAAATTTACTTTTTTATTATTTAAATTTGGTTTTTTTTAAACATTTTTTTTATATTTAAATAAAAAAAAATCTATTGTTTATTTAATTCAAAAAAGAAAACAAATATAAAAACTCTAATTAAAAATCATATAAATTAAAAAAAATTTAAAAAAATTCAAAAAAAAAAGAAAAAAACATTTAACTAAACATTTCTTCAAAATTTTGATTTTCTCTTTTTTTCTTTTCAAACTTCTTAGTACAAGGACCATAAGTTTTAAATTTTCTAAATCTCAAATGAGTATCATCATTTTGAGTAACAGGAACTTTCATAAAAGGTTCATTGAAAACACATTTAGGACAATAAAAAGTTTTAATAGGAATATTTATTAATAGTTAAATGATAAGTACTATATAAAATTGATTTTTTTCAAAATTTTTAAAAATCTTATCATTAATTCTAGTATATATAAAACTCCCAATGCATCTTTCATATGATTTTTTTAAGAGCTTCATGTTTGAGAATAAATATCATCTTCTTTGAAAATTGTCATATTTTTTACTTAAATACTTTGATCTTATATTAGTAAAATTGTATTTTTATTATCTAAAACATATTTATTGTTTTTTGCAAGTACCATAAGTTCATTTATTATTTTCTTAGTGAAATCAATGTTTAAATCAAATTTAATCTATATGTCATTGTTAATTCATTACATGTTCTTTTGTTAATTTAGGCTAAAGATATTTATCTGTAAATTCACTTATTTGGATTTGATCTGATGTTAATGGACATTATTATTTTTTTGAAGTAATACTGCATGAAGATATGGGTTGAATGTGTCATATGGTATGGACAACAGACCGACATTTTTTTTATTATTTTCCGAAAAGTTAATTTTTTTTAAAGGATTTTATTTTGAGGTTTTATTTTATAAATTTAAATTATTTATTCAATGTTAAAATTATTTTTTTATTTGATGATAAAATTTTTTTTGGAAAGGATTTTTAAAATAAATATTCTTTTTTTATAAATAATATTGTTTAACACTTATAATTAAATTTTCATATATAAATAACCATATTTATTATTTAAAAGAATTTATCTTTTTACTAATAATATACATTTATTATTCTAACTTTCTAAAATTTCATCCATATGAAATCTTACTTTATCTCTATTTAAAGTCATTTCATTAGTCAAAGCTTTAAAATATAAAAAGAAGTATATTTAACTTAAAATGTTATTAAAAGTATTTAAATTTGTTAATTTTAAATCATAAATTGAAGTTAATATCTTTAATAATTGCCTTTCAATTCAATGTTTTTTATAATCTCAAGTTTAAAAGAAGAATGGAAAGAAGTTAAAAATAAATTTCAATTTCAAAACAATAAATCTAAAAATCTAAATTTTGATATTCATATAAAATTTTATTTTAATTTATTTCTATTATATAATATATAAATGGTTTTTAATCTCCCCATATTTCTTTTTAAGTTCCTCATCCTTCTCTCTTTTGATTCCTTTTATTTTCCCTTTCAAATCATTGTTTTCATACTTCAATTTCTTATTATTCTCAGATTGTTGATTGAGTTTCTCCTGTAATTTCTTAATCTTATCATCTTAATCTTTAAACTGATTCTGACAATTATGATTTGAAGCACGAACTTGATATCTTTAATTAATAAGCTTGAAATAATGTTTTATAGATTTTACAAAAATTATAAATTTTTCAAACTACAAAAATATTATTATTTTATTAAAAGATCATATGGAGAAAATTGAAATAAAAAATTTGTGTCCAATGATAGCAATGATTTCTGCAGGAAAAACAAGTATTTTAAAAGTAATATTTGATGTTGATTTTTTGGAAGCGACTGCAGGAATTGGGACAAAATTTGTAAATATTATTAGATATAATCCATCAGTTGGTAAAAACCCTTTATTTTATCATTTAACTGTTCAAAAAACTCAAAATGGAGATTATGATTTTTATAAAGATCCAAATTTTCCTGTAATTAGTGGAAGTGAAAATATAAAGAAAAAAAATGAAGAATTAAATGATGAATATAAAAATAAATCTGATGTACCATATGAAGATTTATTTTATATGATTGAGATTGGAGAAGCAAATTTTATTGAAGACAAAGAATATTTAAAAAACTATGATTTAGTAGATATTCCTGGAGTAAATGAATATAATCCTGAAGAAAATGAAAATAAAAAACCTACTAATGAAAATAATCAAGATTCAAATGCACCTCCTCCATTTCTCAAAGATGCGATTGAACAAATTGAAGATAATAATAATAATAATAATAATGAAGATAAGAATAAAAACAAAAATACAATTTATGAATCAATTGAAGAGGAATTAGATAATGAAGATGAAAAAGAACAAAAAAAAAATTATTTAACACAAATTTTTACAATTTTAAAAAATAAAATGAATAATGGGATTATTGTTCTTTCAATTGATAATTTTCAACATGTTGAAAATTATAGAATTATTGGTAGACTTCAAAAAGTAATTAATAAACCTATAGAAAATTTTTTAATTCTATTAAATAAAATAGATAAAAGTGAAAATAAAAAAAGAGATTTAAATACATTGAATAATAAAATAATGAAATATTTTCCAAGTTGTGAAAGATTTAATCCTACAAAAAATTTAATAATACCTTGTAGTAAACTTCAATTAGAAAATGAGTTAAAAATGGATAAATGTTTTAAAAATTTATTATATTTTCATTTTTTAAATTTCTCAATGAAATCAAAAGCAAAAACTCCTGATACTCCAACAACTTCTGGTACTAGTTTTATTGACTTTCTTAAACAAATATACTCAGAACAAAAAATTAAAAAAAAAAAATTAATTGAGAAAATAACTAAAGTTATTAATGATAGTCAATTATCTAAAATTTTAAAAGAAATAACTGATACCATAATATATATCAAAAAAGAACATCAAGATGATAACTTGAATTTAGGAGTAAGAGATGATGATTTTAAAGAAGAAGATATTGTAAATATAAAAAATGAATTTGAAATAAATGAAAATGAAGAACAAAATGAACAAGAAGAGGATGAAGAAAATGAAAATTTTAATTTATATGATTTAGAAGGTAATGTAATAATATTACTTTATTATTCTGATTTTAAAAATAAAAAAAATATACCTCCTAAATCTATGGATACTCAAAAAATTATGAATTATTTTACAATGGAAAATATGAATAAAAAAAAAGAGGATGAGATTGATAATTCTTTAAAAGAAGAAATAGAAAAGAAAATGAAAGAAGAAAAAAGTAAAGCTGAAAAAATAGATGATTTATCTAAAAAAATGATGGGATTATATTACAAATGTAAAGAAGAGAATTTAAAACCTCAAAAATTAGAACAATTACAAAAATATCTTAATTCTTCTATTGGAGTTTTAAAAACTTCAAAGCAATTATATATTCCAATGTTAGGTTTAAGTAATGCAGGAAAATCAACAATATTAAATGGAATTGTAGGATGTAAAATATTACCAACAGAAAAAAATGAATGCACAAAAAAAGGACTTTTAATTAAACATTGGAATAAAGAATATCCTGTAATTCGTAAAACAAGATTTATAAAAGAAAAATTAGGAGATGAAGAAATTTATTATTTTGAATCTAGTGAAAAATTTATTACAAAAGGTTTACAAAATATTCATCATGTTTTAGAAGGAACAAATGGAGAATTTACACAAAATGAAGAAAATTTTTTTTATGAAATAAATATTAATATTAAATTTATAAATGATTTAAAAATTGATGATAATTTAAAGGAAAAAATATGCTTTATCGATCTTCCAGGGTTTGGAACTGGTAATGCATTTGAAAGAAAAGGGGTTTATGCTCATTTAATGAAATCTTGTAATATATTTTTATTTGTGGCTTTCAATTTAACAATAAAAGAAAATAATAATAAAAAAATGTTAGATAATTTATATAATCAAATGTCTCAATTTCTAGGAATACCTACTCAAGCTTTTATTAAAAAATGTATATTTATTATTAATTGTGATAAAGATCAAGATATGTCAAATAAATCATTAAATCAAGCAAAAAAAGATATTATTCAAATTATTAATGGATTAGATGAAAGTAATTTAAATGATATAAATGTATGTTTTTTTAATGCAAAATATTATGAAAATTTCATATTTAAAACATTATTATATAATGCAACACAACTGTTGATTTTAGATATATATGAAACTTATAATCAATTAAAAGAAGGAAAAATTAAAGGTTTGATAAATACAATTAAAGGAGGGACATTTATTAAACATTTAAAGGAGAGACTACTAGATGATGTTAAAAATGATATAAAAGAAAAATTTGATGAAAAAAAAGTTACTCAAAACTCTGATATAGAAAATGATGTTAGTAGTATTTTATCATACAATAAAATTAAATGTACTAAAAATGAAATATCATCAATAGCAAAATGTATTACATTTGAAAAAGATAATTTATATAAATCTAATTTATTATCTCAATCTAATATTGATATTTTTAGTAAAGAATTATTAATTGGAATAAACAAAGCAAAAGACAAAGAAGAAGAAGAAATTAATAAAAATTTAAAATATTGTTTTAAAATTTTAGATAATGTTTTTGATGTTGATCCTAACACTAAATTTGGAGAATTTAAAGATGCTCCAATTGAAAAAATTATAATACTTCATGCTGAAGCAGATTTAGAAAATATGGTAAATGAAGTTGATAAATTATTAGATTCAATAAAAAGAGTATTTTCTGAATATGATATTGTAAAAATATTAAAAACTTGTTCTCAAGATATTACAAATAGTTTAATTAAAGAAAAAAGTGCAATTCAAAACAATTTAAAAAAAAAGGGTTGGAAAGATATTCAATCAAATTTTGAATCCGTGTTTAAAAATAAGACAAATAATTTAAAAGATGAATTATTAAATGCTTTAAATAATTCATCATCAGAAATTGAATATAATGTAACAAAATGTTATAACCTGTTAAACGACTTTTATTCTTCACCATTAAAATCTAATCAATCATTATATAAAGATTTTATTTCAAATTGTTTAGGAGAAACAAATATTGAAACAACAATAGAACAAATTATAAAGGATATAATAAATGGTTCAAAGAGAGCAACAGATTATGACAAATGTAGTGGATTATTTAATTGGTTAGGGAATAAATTATTTGATTCAAATTATTTAGAAAAAACAATTACTTATATGATTAATGAATCTCTTAAGAAAATAGAAGCTTTTTGTGACAAAATAGAAGAAGAGTCTAAAAAATATAAAACACAACTAATTGATGAAATTTCGGTTAGTGAAGAAAAAGTAAAAGAAGTGTTACTTGAAAAAAAGAGAGAAGAAGAATTTGCTAAACGGGAGGTAGATATAAAAAATGAAAATGAAAGAAGACAATGGGAAAGAGAAAAGGAAGAATTTGAAAATAAAAAGAAAAAATGGGAAGAAGTATGTAAAGAATATAGATTACTAAGGTATGAAATCTATAATCTCAGATTAACAAAAAATCAGGATATTTAATTTGATGTTGAAGATGGTGAAATTTTAAAATTACTTAAATAAGTTTATTATTCCATAAAAGAATTTCTAAAAACTAATGTTTTTTAATTTTTTTTTTTTTAAGTTTTTTTTTGCTTTTTTTAAAGAAAAATTGGTGATTAAACCAATTTCCAATAATGAATTTTTTAAAATGTTTTAAAATGGAAAACAAATAATTAATTAACTTTTGTTTCCAAAATACATATCATAATTAAAATATTTAAAGACATAATTCATTAAAATTAATTTTGTTATAATCAGTTGACTTATTTATTAAAATATTAAAAAACTCAATTTATATTTTATTTCCAAAAATATAATTATTTTACTAAATTAAATGACTCAATGTTAATACATTAAATATTATATTTATTTAATCTTTAATTGAAGGGTATTATCAAATAATTATTCCTCAAAAAAGACAGAAAATTTTTTAAAAATTATTTGGCTTTTTATTTATGACTTAAAAAATTCAAATATAATTTAAAATATTTAATTTATAAATTAAAAACTAAAAAAATGTTAAGAAGATATTAACATTCAATTTCTTTAGAAGGAAAAGCATAAATTTCATATTCAGCAGTTTGACCCAATTAAATTTCAAAGTGATTTTTAGGTAATAAAAATGGAGTTTTTTGTTCTTGTGAATTAGGATCTTTCTTTGTTGGTTTTTTATCCTTTGCTTTGGGATCAACATTAGCATCAAAATTAGGATCAGTTGATTGATTTTGGAAAGATAATTTAAAACCTAGATCATCGAAATTCATAGAACTTAAGAAATCAAATAAAAGTCAAATTCAATCTGTTCGAAAGAAGCTCGAACATAGATAGATGGATCAAAGCATGTATTATATCCAGAGCATATAACAGGATACGTAGGTAAAGTATCATGTATTGAACCAGCAGGAAAGAAAGGAAGTCCAATTTTTGGTACTTCATATGCAAAGCAACTGCTTTTGTTATTAAAGGAGATTACAATAAAGATGATGATATTCCTCCCAGTGAAAGATTCCTTAGTATACAAAAAGCTAGTTAGACTATTTCACAAATGAGAAGTAAAGATGATTTAGCTAGTTTACAACATAGGAAAGAATTAGAGATGAAGAAAAAAAAGCTATTTTATATTTTGAGTAATTAAATAAAGATAGTAATTCTAATTTAGAATGTGAAAAAGCAGAAGAAGGAATGAGTGATAAATTTAAAGAAGCTTGTAAAAATAAAAAAAGTTATGCTTGTGAAATACCTTATATTATTGGGAATAAAGGATTTAGGAGAGGAGTTGTTTGTGATAATTATTATGGCAAAAATTTCAGAGAAGTTGCTTTAATTAGTGTTCATAGAATGCATGAAGGTGCTTAAAAAATTAAATTATATTTTTTAGGATTTATAAAAGTTTTTTTAAGTTTTTCATGTTTTATTTTTTTGTTTATAAAAAAATGTTTATTTTAAAAATTATTTATAGTTTATTTTTTAATTTTTTAATGGTTATGAAAAAATGAAATCAAATGAATTAAAACATTTGTGTCATGTTTGTTATAGGATTGGAATGTTTGAGGAATGTAACAATTATTTATATCAGATTATTGAAAGGGATAAAAGATTAGATAGAGATTTGATTATTTTACTTTCCGGGAATTTTAGAAAAATTTATTTCAAGTTAAAAAAAAGAATAAAAATTCTGGAAAATGAATATAAGAAATTAATAGTATTTTCTCAAGAAGAGAGATCAAAAGAATATGATTTAGATAATAATAATTTATATAATGAATATGGTTTAAATTCAAAAGAAGATAGTGAATTAATTTCTTCTTTTAATAAAGATTTAATAAAAATAATATTTCATAATAAATTAGAACTTAAACATAAAACAGTAAAATTTATTGAATTAGTAGATTTTTTAATTAAAAATTCTAATAGTAATTTAGATAAAGCATTATATGATAAAATGAAAGGAGATTTTAATAGATATATAATAGATATAGTTAAAGATGTAGAAGAAAAAAATCAATTTTATGAAGAAAGTGAAGGTTCATATGTTAAAGGAATAGATAGATTAAAAGATTATCCTTATTCTGAACCTATAAAATTATCATTATATTTAAATTATGCAGTTATATTGTTTGAAGAAAAAGATTTAAAAGAAGATGCTTTAGATTGTTTAAATATTTGTATTAAACAATGTAGAGATTTAGAATTAAATGATGAAGGAATAGAAATACTTAATTTAATCAAAGAAAATTATGTAGTTTGGAAAACAGATAATTCAAAAAAAATTAAACCATCTTCAATTGATATTTTAGACCAATATAAACAAAATGAAATAAAGAAACCAATTGAACTATATAAAAAAAATCATATTCAAATTTCAATTCTAGCAGACGAAAAATTAAATAAGGAAGAAGAAGAAAAAAGAAGAAAAGAAGAAGAGGAAAAAAGAAGAAAAGAAGAAGAAGAGGAACAAAGAAGAAAAGAAGAAGAAGAGGAACAAAGAAGAAAAGAAGAAGAAGAGGAACAAAGAAGAAAAGAAGAAGAAGAGGAAAAAAGAAGAAAAGAAGAAGAGGAAAAAAGAAGAAAAGAAGAAGAAGAGGAAAAAAGAAGAAAAGAAGAAGAGGAAAAAAGAAGAAAAGAAGAAGAAGAGGAAAAAAGAAAAAAAGAAGA
>JAEEGK010015371.1_pt1 | contig 16979 bp, 6 predicted proteins | sample 8958771 | NCBI WGS metagenome assembly JAEEGK01 (sample SAMN16246547, study PRJNA631951) | gut metagenome | biome: gut microbiome; feature: rumen; material: SC-attached | host: Bos | place: Iran: Karaj | collected 2018-10 | reverse complement strand
AAAAATAGAAAAGAAAAAATATTATAAATAAAAAATGATTAAAAAAATGGAAATGAGAAAGTGAAAGAAATAATAAAATTTCATCTAATAAGAAAAATTTTAACACCGATTTTAAATAAATCAAGTTTAAAATTAAAAATAAGAGTTTTTAGTAATGATAATATTAATGGAAAATAAATGAATATAATAAAAAAGAAATATTCCAGTTCCTTCTTTATTATCAAATACTTTAAAAATAAAAGATAAAGTCATTAATGAATTAATTCAACATAAAAAAAATACAAAGTCAATTATAAATTATTGATTTTTGAATTAGATAATGATATTCAAAAAAAATATTATTCCTTCTAATAAACATATTTCAAAATAAATAAAAAATTATTGGTTATTTTAATTAAGATCTAATTATATTTAATTATAAATTCATAATTTATATATTTCATTTATTCAACATTTTCCTTTGAATATATATTTTATTTATAGTTTTTAATTTAGATTTACTATTTTTTTTCTTTATTTTATTTTCAAAATTAAAAAAGATTTCACAATATGGAAAATAAATAATTAAACAAAAAACTTATTACTTATTAGTTAATTATAAATTCATTAAATTAATTATATTTCATCTTTAAAATAAGAATTATCATTGAATAAATAAAATATATGGTATCAACTTGTCTTTTGACATTTAAAAAGGAAAATATTATACTATAGAAATAGATTTTAAAGAACTTATTAAAGATAAAATAGAATATGTAAAATATATTAAAAATATAAAAAGAGAAGAAAATGAATTAAAGTTATATAAATAAATATAATAAATACAATTCCTTTATCTATAAAAGAAAAGAAAAATAAAAAAGAACATATAAATAATTTTGAGCAAAAAATATTATTTTTATTTAAAAAATTAAAAAAACTAAAATTTAAAATAATTCAATAATATAAATAAAAAAAATCTTTTGATTAAAAAAAAGAATATAAAAAATGTCAGACACAAACCAAGGAGTATCATCATCAGAAAGTGATGAATCCACTTGCCCAGCATTACCAAAATCAACAAGATTATTAGCATATTACGTTCAATCAATAGTAGGAATAATATTAATGCCGTTAAGTTTTAGTACAAAATATCCATTAATATTCGGAATATTTTTATTATTAACATCATCATTATGGGTAATGAAACCAAATACATTATTTAAACAATTAATAAATCCAGTTAGATTTGTCTCTTTTATTATTTTGGTTGTGGCAATTGTATTATGTATCTTATTCGGGACTCCTTTTAATTTAGTTCTTTGTGGTGTTAGTTTTTGGTATTTTCTTTCTTTTATTCCTGGTGGACAAGAATGGTGCAAAAATTGTCTCTCTGGATGCTGTAATAATTGTAATAAATCTGATAGTAAAAATGAAAATTTCGTTTAATTTCTTTCTATTAATTAGATTTTCTTATTTTTTGAAATGTTAAAAAAATTAAGACACTTTTTAATTATTTTAATTAAAAAAATTAAATTACTTTTTAATTTTTTTATTTGTGTCTATAAGTTTATTTTACTTTTTATTATTCATCTTTTGAAAAATTGTTATTATTAAAAGTACCTTTATTTTATTTTATGAAATTATTTTTCTGTATAATTAATTTTAGTATTTATTTATTAATGTAATAAAATATTTGAAATAATTTCTTTTAAGAATATTATAACAAATATTTAAACTTACTGCAGATTATTTTTTTAAGTATTTTATGAGTAAACACACTTATATAATTTTCAAATAAAAATTTAATAAAATATGGAAAAAAATACAGAACAAGATTCAACGAATAAATCTCTAAGTTTCTTTTTAAAGATGAAAGCTTTTTTTCCAAAATCAAAAAAAATATATTTTTTAATATACATCCTAAAATTAATTCCATTAATAGTAATAACACATGATTGGAATATAACAAGTAAATATAGTATTTCATTTTGGATAAGAAAATTTACTTTAGCAGAAATAATATCAACAATAAAAAGAATAGAATTATATTATATAATAGGAACTATTTTCTTTATATTTTCAATTTTATCTTTTATTTTTTTTTTTTTTTTCAAATCACAAATTGATAATGAAGGAAAAATTTGTAGATATTATGAAATACATTTTTCAATATATAGTTATATACTATTTTATTTCTTTTATTTTTTTCCTCAATATTTTTATTCAATTTATATGGAAATTATTTTAAATCCAATTTCAAAAAGTAAAAATAATATAATTTATATTATTATGATTTCTATTTCTTCTATTCCTATTATTAATTCTTTTTATAATCAATTTATTCTTTCTTCTATTTTAATTAATGAACCTTTATTTATTAGAAATAAATCTCCTTTTATAAATAAAATAAATGAAAAAGATTTTAGAGTTAGTTATTATTCTGCTATTCAAGCTGCAGTTCAATCAGAGTTTTATTTGTCTTTTAAAAATAAAGTTATTTTAAAAAGCATTTTAAGAGGTTTTTATATCATTAAGTATATTCATTGTTTTTTTGATTATGATAGTTATTATTCTAGTTTTTATGAAGAAAAATTCTTTTATTTCATTTTTTCTCTTTGTTTCGTTTCTTCTGGAATTGAATTTATTGGTTTATATGATTATAATAATAATTTAAAAGTTCTTCAAAAAGATTCTGCTACTATAATAATTAAATTAATTGTTGAAATTTGTCTTTCTTTATTATTAACTGAAATTCATTTTTATAATGATAATATAAGAATTAAAAACGAAGTATTAAAATTTTCTCATTTAAATCCAAAAAGTTATAGTAGTAAAATATTAAAATTTTTAAATGAATTATATTATCAACAACAACCTAATTTACTTAAAAACATTTTTTTAGAATTAAATTTAGAAATTGCAAAAAGAGTTCATAATCCAAAATGTAAACAATTAAAAGTTAATAATGGAAATTGCTTTTATTGTCATAATTATAATTCAAAAAATTTTAGTAATCAAATGAATTCTTTTTTAAATAATATTAAGAATAATGAATTTCATCATAATTGTATTAAAACTTATTTTCCTTTATTATATTTTTTTTTAGAAAATGAAATAGAAGAATATTTAAATATGAATTTTAATCAAAAGAATATTTTAACTTATTTTCTTTTAATTATAACTTTTCTTTTTATATTTGAAAAAAATTATTATAAATGTATTTTTCTTCTTGAAAAAATTAAAGATAAACCAAAAATAAAAAAAAATACTTTTGTTCTTTTACAAATAGAAAATTTAAAAGAAGAATTATTAAATATATATAATGATGAATTACATAATAAAAGTGGAAATTTACAATTAATTACAGTGAAAGAAGAAAAAGAAAATCATTCAAAAATAATTAAAGAATATCATAATTTTTATAAGAGTATTGATAGACTAATTTCTTTAAATGATAGATATAAATCTTTCATTTTTAATTATATTGATTCATTAAGATTTTTTAATGATGATATTATTACTTTTAAAAAATATATTTTAAAAGTGAAAACTTTTTATGATACTTACATGTATTTAAAATATGAAAATGAATTAATGTTATCTCAATATAAATGTAAAGTAAGTTATCCTTATTATCAATATATTATTTTTTATGAATATTTTTTTGGTGAAATTTCAAAGAAAAAAGAATTATTGTTACAAAATTTTTTTTCATATCAATTAACTTCTCTTTTAAAAGATCCAGATGAATATTTTTCTTTAATTTTAACAATAGAATTTACAAAATCAGGAATAAAATATAAGATAAAATATGCAACAACTACTTTAGTTCATAAATTAAAATATAATAATAATGAATTTAAAACTCTTGAGGCAAAAAATATTTTTCCAAAATCTTTTTCAAAATCTTATTTATATCATTTCAAAAAGACTTTAGAAGAAGGAAATGATTTTTTAAAAATGAATAATTTTTGTTTATTAGATAAAGAAAATTATATTATATTATTTGATGTTGAAGGAAGTACAATTTTTAAACAAAATACAATTGATTTTTATTTAAAATTAACAGAAGCAAAAGAACAATTATTAATTAATAAAAATTCAACAACAAATACAAAAAAAAATAATAGAAAAAGAGGAAAAAGAAGTAAAAAATTAAATAATAATAATTATTATGGAGCTTCTTTTTTATTTACAAATAGAAATGGAAAAATATTAAATTTAAGTAGAGGCTTTGAAGACTTTTTTTTTATTAATTCTGAAATATTAAGTAAATATCAAATTAATGTTATTGATTTATTTAAAATTGAAAATTTACAAAATAAAGGTTCTTTAACAACTAATTTAAATAATGTATATGAATCAATTAATGATATTTATATGAGAGAAGTTGGTCAATTAGGAGAAGATCCTTTTTCAAAAATAATATTACCTTTAAATAATTTAATTGATTCTTTAGAATCTTCAAACACAAATTTTAAATTAGAAATTATCTATGAACAAAAACAATTAATTAAAGATTTAAATAAAATTAAATATTATTATTTATTTGTTACTTCTATTTTTGAAGAAGAATCAAATGAATTATATATTAATAGAAATTCTATAAGAAATATAATTCCTCAAACTACTAATAATAGTCAATTTAGTCAATTTGATAATTCTGATAATACTTTTAATTCTTTTATTAAAACTCCTCAACAAGAAAATAATACTACTATTGGTAATATTCACATTTTTCCCTTCAATGATAAAATTTATAATATTTTAAATTTAGCTGAGATTATTCTTCAACAATTTTTTCATATTAAAATTCCAAAAACTAAAAAAGAAAAAGATGAATTTAATCAAAATGAGAAAGAGAAATTTGAAATAAATAACAATAACAATAATAATAATAATCATAATAATAATAATAATAATAATCATAATAATAATAATAATAATAATGATAATCATGATAGAAAAAATAATGAAATTAGTGATAAAGATTTAATATTAAATAGAAAGAAAAAAAATAAAAAAGAAAGAATTAAAAGAAATAATGTTATATTAAAATTTTATCCTTCTTTTGTTTCTCTTCTTTTTGGAATAATAATATTATATTTTTTTCTTTTTAAAATTAAGAAAAATAAAGAAATAAAAAACTTTTTACAAGAATCAAATAATTGTTTAATGTTATCACAAACAATTTTTCAAATTATTTTAAAAATTGTATCTATACAATTCATAGATAATGGTTTAAGAGATGAAATAGTTAATGGAACATATAATAATTCAATTAGTTTTCATAATGAAAAATTAACAGAAAGATTAAGTGATTATTTATATTTTAACTCAAAATTTTTAACTTTTTTTTTACCTTATGTTCCAAAAATTGGAAAATCTAAATTAGCTTTTTTAAATGATTTAAATTATTCACTTCCTGCAAAGAATGGGGAAAAAGATAATCTTTTGAGTGAGAATATTTTTAAAGATTTAAATGTTGATTTAATTTATATTATAAATAGAAGTAATATTAAAATTGCTTTTAATCGATCAGATTATTATTATACAAGTGAATTTATTTCAATTTCGAATTATTCTGAAACTGAATATTTTATGACAGCAATTGAAAGAGTTAAATTTTTAGAAAGTTTTTATAAAAATTTGAATTTTGTAATTACAGAAATAATAAATTGCTTTTCAAAAATAATTAAAGACGAAGTAAATATACATTACAAATATTCTTTAGTAACAATGTGTTTATGTATTCTTTTTTCTATATTTTATATTTTTCAATTTTTTATATTTTTAAAATCAACTAAATTATTATTTGCAAAATATTTTATAAGTCATTTACAATTAAGATTCTTTAATATTTTTCTAATAACAAAAACAGCAGAAATTTTAGAATTTTTTGAAAATTCAACAAGAATGGATTATAATAGAAAATTATTTGAATATATTGAAATAATAGATAATAATGAAGAAAGTAATATTATTAAAATATTGTTAACTGAAAGGATTTATGATTTTAATATGATTAAAATAAATCCTTTTAATGTAAGAACATTAAATTATAAAGGAGATCCTGTATCAAAATTAATTGGAGATGATATAATAGAAAAAGAAAGTATAAAAAGTTCACTTGAATTATCTTCATTTACAAAAAATGTTAAAAAAATAATAGATTCAAATAAACAAAAAGTAGATAACTTAAGTAAATTTAAAAGAAGAGCCAGTTTACCTAAAATTCATTTTTCAAATAAAATAATATCACCATCAAATAAAGGAAACCCAATATTAAAATCTCCAAGACATCTTCCTAGAAATCTTATTGTACCTTCTAATTTTAATAAAGCTAATTCTAATTTCAGTATAAGTTTAATAAATAATTCTTCTAATAATATAAATATTTTGAATAATAATAATGTGAATAATAATAATGTTAGTGGAGGAAATAGTCCTCCAATAATTCAAACTATTAATCAAACCGAACAAAATTTATATTCGAATAATATTTCTTTAACTAAAAGTACTATTCCTTTAAATGATTCTTCTAATAGAACAAGTTCTACTAATTTAAAATTATTAAATCAAGAAACAAAACCTGTAAGGAAAAATAATACTATAAAAGAAGATGAAGAAACAACTTTAAGATTTAATCAAAATGGACATAAATTAATGAAAATGGGAATAATGAATTCAACATTTTTAATTCAATTAATAACAATAATAATTATATTTATTGGATTATCAATCATTCAAATTATTCTTTCAATAAGAGATAAAAATATGTATATTTCAATATTAAAAACTGAAAGTAGTATATATCAATATTATAATTATATTACTCAATTTGTTTTAACTTATGAATTATCTGTTTTATCAAATAAAGAAATAACTGTTAATTTCAAAGGAAATGATTTTTCATATCCTTGTGATTTAATTGATAAAAATGTAGAAGAACATAATTTATTTGATTGCTTAAAATTATGTTATCCAAAAATATTAGAAGAAGTAAATAAAATTAGTTTAGGAAATATAAATAAAAATTTGAAATTAGTTAGGCAATTAAGAAATAATTTTTTATCAGAAAATTTTTGTGAATACTTAGCAACATTTATGTCAAATTATACAGAATATTTTCCTAAATTAGGTTATTTATCACAAGAATCATATGAAACGACTTTAAATAGTTGTAAATCAATTGGTTATAATTTCAATTCAAAAGGTTTAGCAACTGCAATTGATTCAATATATGCATTAATTACTACTTATTATAATGATTTTATTTCTGATACAAATAAAAATGAAGATTCAAATTTTAAAAGAATATCTGATTTAAATTTATATATTTCAGAAATTGAAATTTCAAAAATGTTTAGAAAAGCTGCTCTTTGTTATTATGTTTGTTTTAAATATGATTTTAATAAAGTTCAAAATGTTGCTATTCAAAATGAAACTATAACTTTTATTGGTTTAAATATATTAATTGTTTCTATTTGTATATTATTTTTGATTTATATTAATAATTTATCTAAGGAAAATGATGAAATAGATTTTTTTTATAATATTATATTAAATACAATTTTATATAAGAAACAATAATATATTTAAATTATACATTATTATAAATTATAAATAAATTAATTTAAATTATATTTATTTTTTTTGAAAAAAAATTATTAAAATAATTTATAAGTATACCCTAATAATTATTTACTTCCTTGATTTAAATGAAATTTACTTTTTAACAAATCTAAAGAAAAAGCCATTCTTTCCATTTTTTTTAAATTAGAACTACAATTATTTCTTAATTGAATATCATAATTAGGTTTTTTAAAAGTATTTCCATTTTGAGAAATATAAGAACCTTGAGTTTCTTCTAAATAATTATTAGTAATTTCATGAGCTAACTTTAAAGCAGTATCTTCATTTAAATTTCTAATTCCATCGGATAATCTTAAAATAGAAAATCTAAATTTATCATTATCTATTTCATCTATTAATTTATTTGTTGCTTTTGCTTTTGTTTTTTCATCTGTTATTTTCATATTTGTTATTATTTCTATATCTTGCAGTATTTTTTCTTCTTTTGAATCTACTTCATATATTTTTTTAAATGGATTTGAATTATCTAAAAATGAATATAAATCTGATTCTTTTTCTGATAATGGTTCATCTAAGACTAAGGAATTTATTTTTAATTTTAATTCTTTTTTTGTTTTTTTTATCAATTTTTGATTTTTTTTTCTATCATATGCTATTTTCTTTTCATCTATTTTAGTATAATGTTTTGGACTTGTTAAACCTGATAAAATTCTATTTGTTTTAAATTTAGGAGATAATAAATTTAAATTTAATTTTCTATTTTTTAATTTTAATTTTATTTTATTTTTTACTTTATTCTTTTGTTCATTCGATAAAAGTTTAATCTTTTTATTTTCTTGAGTAAAACTATTAACTTTTCTTTTAGAATCTTCTAATTGAATATTATCAGAAGAAGTAGTTAAATTAAATTTACTGAAAGTTCTTTTATTTTCAATTTTATTTCTTTTATTTTTATTCTTATTATTCTTATAATTAGAATTTCCTTTATCATTTTTATTTATTGCAACAGCAAAATTAGAGCTTCTTGTAAAATAAGCTCTTTTAGCTTCATCAACTCTGTTATTATAACTATTTTTAGTTCTTAAATCTAAATAATCTAAATTTCCAGCATAAATTCTTGTATCTAATCCAATATGAAAATCTCTTTTTTTTTTATACACTTTTTTTAAAAAATTTACTTTATTTGTTATAAAACCTTCAGGACCAAAAAATATTTTTTTCATTCCTAATTCTAAATATTTTAAACTAACTGGTTTTCCAATTATATTTGAAAAAACAGTATCTTTAACTTTATATAAGTTATTAATGGCTTTTCTTTTAGAATATATTTTCTGAAAAATTTCATTTTTTTTATTTAAACTAGCATAAGAACAAATTAAATTATTATTAGTATTTTTACTTCCATATTCACATAAAAAAGAATTAAAACAAGTTTTAATAGGAACTTCATCTCTAATATTCCTAATATCACTGTAAGAATCCTTTCTAAAACTATTTCTTGAAATATAAGAATTTACCCTATATAAAGACATAATTAAAAATTAAATTAAATATATTCAAAAAAAAAAAATGATGAGAATGATAGAAAATTTGTCAGATGAAACAATAAATATATTTCAAGCACTTTTTGAAATGAGTGACACAGATAATGATGGTGAAATATCAGTAAGGCAATTAAGATCAATAATGTGTTCAATAGGGAAAAATCCAAGTGAAGAAAAATTAACAAAAATGACACAAGATGTTGATTTAGATGGAAGTGGAACAATCAATTTTAAAGAATTTTTATATTTAATGGCTAAAATTATGAATGATGATGAAACTGAAGAATTATTAATTGAAGCTTTTAAAGTTTTTGATAAAGATGGAAATGGCTTTATTACAAGTCATGAATTAAGAAATATTATGATTCATCTTGAAGAAGATTTAACTCCTGAAGAAATTGAAGAAATGGTTAGAGAAGCTGATATTAATAATGATGGAACTATTGATTTAGATGAATTTGTTAAAATGATGAGTTCAGAATAATATTTATTTTTAAAAGTTTTTATCAAGTTATTTTATTTTTTATTTTATATATATATTTGGATTAAATTTTTTCTTTTTTTTATAAGCATTTTGTATTGAGATTATATTATATATACATTTATAAATGGCAAATATTGATTTTTCTTCTATTTCTGGTGATAATTATTATTATGATAATATTAATTATTTATCTAAAAAAGAAAATTAAAAATACATAATTTATTTTGAAAATAACTATATTTTAACAGTTGAAATATTTTAATACAACTTTTAAAAGAAAATAGGGTAAAAAATATCATTGAATAATTTTAATAAAACAAATAAAAAAATATTTTCACATTAACCAAATATAGCAATAAATGAATATTTAAGAATAAAAAAATATTTAGAAATAGATGACAATTCTATAATATTAGCTTTGATATAATTAGATAAATTTTGTAAAAAACTTATTTAATATTAACAGATTTAATATACATAGATAATATTAACAAGTATTTTATTATCAACGAATTTTGCTGGAGATAATTATAATAAAAATACTTTTTATATGAAAATTTGTGGAGTTAATATTATATTTTAAATCAAATGGAATATGAATTTGTTATTGGAAATAAATTTGATTTTTTTTGTTTTCTTCTGATTTATTTCATAAATATCAAATTATAATGAATGAACATAATGATTAGAAAAAATAAATCTAAATATCAAGAAAAAAGATATATAAAAAAATGTTGATATAAATATAAAAAAATAATTAAAATAAGTTTGAATAAAATATTTAATATTAGTTTCTTTCTAATTATTTTCAAAATAATATATAAATTTTTTAATATAACATTTAATATTATATAAAATTATTTTTGCCATAAAGAACGTTGAATTGCTTCTTGAATTTCTTTTTCATCATCAAAATTTCCTCCTCCTAAAACAACATCATCAGGTAAAAAATCACCATCATCAAAATTTATTTTTCCAAAAGGTTTACTACTATTTTTTCTTATATTATTATTTCTTATTGGATTATTATAATAATTATTCATTAATTTATTATCATTTTTTATTTCTATTTTAGGATTAAATTTAAAAGAAGTTTTTGATTCTCTAAATGAATTTTTTGATTGATTTAATATATTAGTTGAAGAATTTGTCTCTCCAAATTTAACATTAATTGATGGCTTTGATTGTCTTTTTCCTAAATTTAAGTTTTTATTTTTTGATTCTTCATTTTTTTCTTCTATTAATTTTCCACCAATAATATTTTCATTTACTTTAATTGGTTGATGATTTTTTTTATTATTGTTAATATTATTATTATTATTATTATTAATATTTGTATTATTTGAAATTGAATTTGATTTAAATATAGGTTTATTTGTACCAAATTTAATAGTAGTTATTCCTGAATTCTTTTTATTATTATTATTTTTATTGTTAATATTATTCTTTATATTTTCATTAATAGGTTTATTTTCATTATTACTTTTTATAGGAAGAGGATTTTGTACTTTAACATTATTATTAATAGGAAGTGGATTTTGAATTTGTTTATTATTTATATTATTTTTCTTATTATTATTATTTAATTTAGCTCTTCTACTTCTTTCTTCCATTTCTTGAATTCTTTTCCTATTTTCTCTTTCATAAATCTCATCATATATATTATTTTTATTATTTAATAATTCTTCTTCTGGTGATTTACAACCCATAATTTTATGATTTTTCATTTCTTTCTTGGTAATATATTTTTTACAATTTAAACATTGTTCAGTTTTAGAACCACAAATATATTCATGATTTTTTTTTTCTTTTATAGCAATAGGCATTCCACAATATTCACATTCAACTAATTTACTATCACATTTATTTTTATGTTCTTCAATTTTATTTTTAGAAAACTGTTTTTTACAATATTCACATTCTATTAATTTGTGATATTCTTTATTATGATCTTCTATATCTTCTACTGTTATTGGCTTTTTACAAATTGGACATTTTTTAACATTTATACTACACATTCTTTCATGAAGAATATATTTACTTAAAGGAATTTGTGCTTCACAATTTGAACAATATTTTGTTTTCTCTTTTTCTGCCATTTTTTTAGTTTTTTAATCTATTTTTTTTTTCAATTTATTTTCTATTTTTTTTTAAACATTCTTTAAAAAATTATATGATTAAAATAATAAACTTATAAATATAATGTGACTTTAATTATTTTCTTTAATTTAACACTTTTTTAATTTCACAATTTCAATTATTTTAGAAATTAATAATTTATGTTTATCAAAAATAAATATTTATATTAATTAATTTGAGATAATATTTTTTTTTCGAAATATTAATTTATTTTATTATTCATTCATTAGAAATAATTTTATATAATAAGTAGCAGTACAATAATTAAGTTCGTCATTTAATAAAGATTTAATTATATAATCTCTTTTATAACCAAATTCTTCAACATAATCTAAAACTTTTTCATTAATAGTAAAAGAATTTTTATCTTGAATTAAATCATTAGAAATTTTATTATTTTTATTATCATCAATTTCATTTTCTTTTTTTGAAGAAGAATACACAATATTATCAATAGAATGATTATTATATTTATTATCATTAATAGAATTATTTAAAGAAATCATTAATTTATTTTTTTTAACTTCCTTTCTTAAAAAACCTTGATCAATATCAGCATTATATTTAACTTCATAATTTAAATTATATTCCCAAACTTTAAAATTAAATTTCATAATATTATCTTTAATCATTAAATCAGAAAAATAAACTTCTTCTCCATCATTAAAATAATAATTAATTTTAGAATTATTCGGAGCAAGAATAAAACTAAAAGATTCAATATTTTTATTTTGATTATCAAAATCACTTTCTAAATTTTTATAAGTGAAATTCTCAATTAAATCATTTTTTTCAGCATTTTTATAATCAATATTTAATTTTCCAAAAATGACTTTTTCAGCTTTAGTAAATAAATTAAATTCCATTTTTTTAAAAGAATCTTTAAACCAACTATGTTTAATAATATCATCTAAACTATATCTTTTCTCAGGATTAATTTCTAAAATTTTTTTAATTAAATCAAAGCATTCATTAGAAATACCATCAATAAAATTGAATTTACCTAATAAAATATTTTGATGTAATTCATAGTCATTATCTCCTTTAAAAGGTACAAATCCACTTAACATAAAATATAAAACAATACCACAACTCCAAATATCAGATTTATAAGGATCAAAATAATTTCCTTTTAATAATTCAGGTGCTAAATATGCTGGAGTTCCACATGTTTCATTTACTAATTTTCCTTTTATTATTTCTTTTCCAACTCCAAAATCACATATTTTTATTTCATTATTTAAAGTCAATAATATATTATGAGGTTTAATATCTCTGTGAACTATATTTTTGGAATGAATATATTTTAATGTTTCTATTATTTGCTTAAAAATATATTTTGATAAATTTTCAGGAAATTTTGACATTTTTTTTATTGCATTTAATAAATTTCCTCCTATAATATTTTCCATTACTATATATATATATTTTTTATCTTCAAATTTTTCTAATATTCTTACTATATTTTTATTACCTCTTAATTTTTTCATTAATTTTATTTCATATAAAATATTTTTACGTGAATAATTTCTTTTTGATTTATTTATTGATTTTATTGCAACTATTTTTCCTGTTAAAGTATGAAGAGATATATTTACTTTTCCAAAAGCTCCTTTTCCTATACATCTTCCTATTTTATAAAAATTAATATTTGTTTTTGGATATTCATTATTATTTTCTGTGTAATATTTCTTTATTTTTTCTGATAATTTCTTACATTCTGATTTATAATGATTTTCATCTTTAAAAGATGATAATGAAATTGATGATGAAGAAAATTCTCTTTTTTCTTTTTCTATTTCTTCCTTTTTATTTATTTTATATATATTATTTAAAAATGATGATGTTGTTGTTATTGGTCTTTTATTTTTTACTGAAAATATTTGTCTTTCACTTTTTGTATGATTTGAATTATATTTTTTTATATTTTTTATTTTTGAATTATTATTTCCTGTTAATCCTTTTTTTTGAAAATGAATTTGATAATTAAATATATTATTTAAATTATTTATTTTTTTATTTTTAGTTTCTAATTCATTTTTACTTTTTGAAGAATTTTTTATTGAATTACTTGTTAAAGTAATTGGAAAAATATTATTTGCAAAATTTAAATTTATTTTATTATTTCCATAATATTTATTAAATTTTCTTGATTTAAGTGAACTTTGAATATTTAATATTAATTCATTTTCTTTTTTATTTTTTTTATTCCTTGTTTGTTGAGTATTATTCTTACGAGAATTATATTTTGAAATACTTGATAAATTAATTTTCTTTTTTTCATTTTTATCATTATTAGAAATATTATTTATTGTATGAGAAGTTAATTGAGAAATTGCAGAATATTTAGATAATATTTTCTTATAATTATTCATCATTGTTGGAACTATTAAATTATTTATTTTAGTTATTGAAGTTGATTTACTTTTTAAATTTGATTTTAAAGGAATAAATTTGTTTTTTGTATTTTTTTTATTATTTGATTTCTTTCTTGATTGATAAGATGTTAATGGTGAAGTTTTATAAATGGAAAGATTTATTTTTTTCATTATTTCATTTAAATATTTTTTTCCATATTGAGGTGATTTATTTCTATTATTATTTGATATTGTTTTTGTATAATTTAAATATAATTTATTATTATTATATTTACGTAATGATATATTATTTATTTTTTTAATTATATCTTTATTTTTCAAAGTACTATTATACATTGTTGTTGAATCTGAAGAAATATAATTTAACTTTAATTTTGATCTCATTCTTGAATTTTGTTGATTATATATTGTTTTTTTTGTGTTTTTTTTTATTTGATCTTTTATATTATTTATTTCATTATTTGGAAGCGAATTTGAATTGATTGGTATTATTGTACTTATTTCATCTATTATTTTTATATTGTTGTTATTTATTGTATTTTGAGATAATTTTGTTATTTTTGATTCATTTTCATTATGATTATTATTTACTTTTTTATTTAAATTTGCTTTTATCATATTATTTCTAAATTTAATTAAATTTACTTGCTCTTTATTTGAATTATTCTTCTTTGAATTATTTGAGGAAGAACAATTTGAACCTTTCATTAAATTAATTAATTAATATTGATAAAAATAAATAAAAATATAACTAATTAAAAATAAATAAAAAAAAACCATTTTTCTTTTGAAAATCTTTAATAAAAAAACAAGAAATAAATTGTAATAATAAACTGTATTAAAAAAGTCTTTGATTATTTAATTATTAATTGTTTTAATATATATAATATATATTTTTTTGAAATAAAAATTTAATTGTTTAGATATTTTTATTATTAAGCTATATAAACATATATTTCTGGATTATTTTCATCTCTTGCTATTAAATTTCTATCTATTAAATTTTCTATTCTTGTTTTTATTAATTGAATTTCTGGAAGAAAATACCCAGATAATTTTTTAATGAGGTTTTTCTTTAATTCTTCAAAAGATAATTTTTTATTAAATTTTAATTCATGAATTATTGAAGCATCTAATTGATATTTTCTATCTTCAATTACAAAATGACTTAATTCTTTTTCTTCTTTTTTTTCATTTTCATCATTTTTTCTATTTTTGAAATTTAAATTTATTTTATTTTCATTACTTGAGAAATTAGAGTTTAATTCTAAAGAATTATCATTTAATAAAAGTAATTTATTTTTTACTAAATAATAATAATAACTTTGAATTTGATTTGATTTTATGTTTGTTTCATTGCAAATTTGTTCAATTGTTAATTTTTTATTTTTATTAAATAACATTAAGATAGATAATTGAGATGCTGAAACTATAAAAGTATAATCTTTATTATTTATTTTTGCATTTAATTCTGCCCATGATAATTCAGGAATATAAATTAAATTTCTATTTTTATAATGACTATTATAATATATATTAAAATCAGAAAGACATTTATATAATGTAGAAGGTAAATTAATATCTATTTTAATATTTAAAGTTTTCTTCTCATCTTTTTTGTCCTTATTAATTTCTTTATTATCTTTAATTTCCTTAATTTCTTTATTATCTTTAATTTCTTTAATTTCTTTATTATCTTTAATTTCTTTATTTTCTTTAATTTCTTTCATATCTTTTAAATTTTTATTATCTTTTGTTTCTTTATTATTGTCTTTTTTTTCTTCTTTGAAATTTCTATTATTTAATTTAATTGGCCAACTATCTTTTGATAATATTTTAAAATAACATTCAATATTATTATTGTTATTTTTATTTGTATCAATCTTATATTTATAATTTATTTCTAAACTATTTAAAATATCACTTATCATTGTTTTAATATCTTTAACATAATTAGTTCCACTTTCTTCTTTCATTTTTTCATAAAATATTACTTCAGTTTCTTTCATCATTGAAGAATTTCTTATTAATCTTTTACATAAATTATTTCTATAAATAATTTCAAATAAATCTTTATTATTAATTAATTTAAATATTACTTCAAACTTTCCAGAAAATTCAATAATTCTTTTATTATTTTTTATTTTTTGACATAATTTAATTTCTTCATGAATTAATTTAATAAAAGAATTAACAAATTCAGAACTATGTTCATTATTAATTAGCCTTTCAAAATTAGATTTAATTAAATGTTCAACTTTAGTATCATTATTAATGGCATTGATAAGGAAATTAGTGAATTTTTTCTTTAAAATAAATATTTCTTCAATATATTGATAAAAATTAAAATATTCAACTTGTTTATTTGGTTTAATAGTAACAAAAGTATTAGATAATTTTTTCAATTGTTTAGAAATCATATCATTAAAAAGATTATAAAATAAATTTTTAATATCATCAAGATTTTTTACATTATAACCAAAAAGGATATTATATATAATTTTAAAGAATTCAATTTCATTTAATTTAAAAGCTTTTTTAGCTCCTTTTTTAAAAAATAATTCAAATTGATGAATTATACATAAATCATAAATAGATTCCATTAGTGAATCTCTTTCTTCAATTAATTTAAAATATTCATCATGAATAATTAATTCTTCATTAACTTGAGTTAAATAATTTTTAATTGATAAATAAAGTTCTTTTTTATCTTCTGAATTTTTATTTAATTTATTTGATATTTTTGAAGTAAAATCCAAATTCATTTTTTGAAAAAAATTTTTAGTATCTTGATTAATAATAGGAATTAAATCAATAGAATAAAAAATAGTACCATATTGTTTTTCAATAATCATA
>JAEEGK010015369.1_pt1 | contig 16980 bp, 18 predicted proteins | sample 8958771 | NCBI WGS metagenome assembly JAEEGK01 (sample SAMN16246547, study PRJNA631951) | gut metagenome | biome: gut microbiome; feature: rumen; material: SC-attached | host: Bos | place: Iran: Karaj | collected 2018-10 | reverse complement strand
GTCCTGATAGGACCATGTATCCCTGTCGATCGGACCGTCAAAATAGCGTCCGTCACCGATGACCATCCCGTTTATCTTCTTGATTCCGGCCTTATCAAGGAACCCCTTCCATTGTGAGAACAGCCTTTCCCTGGAAAGGGCGATGGAGTCTTTTGAGGCAATCGTCGGGTCTCCCCCACCGACTATGTAGAGGTCCCCTTCAAGCACACCGTCCTTTACGGTCCCATTGTAACCGATCCTTGTCGAAAACTTGAAATCTGGGCCCAGCTGGTGCATTGCCGCCCCTGCAGTGACAAGTTTCATGGTGGACGCAGGGATCAGTCTGGATCCACAGTTCCAGGATGCGAGGGTGTCTCCATCTTCGGTCATGGCCAGTACTCCGAAAGAAGAATTCTTAAGAACATCATTCCCTGAAGCGAGTTCTATGTATCTCTGTGCCTTGCTCCTGGATGCCTGCTTCTTTGTCGCCGGCACCTGAGCGGAAGCTGTTGCAATGGAGAGGGCCGCTACGGAAGCGACCATGATCAAATTGAGGGTTCTCATATTCACAAATTTAGCAAAAAACACTAACTTTGAAATTCGATAATAACCGATGAATATGAAAAAGTGCGTTCTCGTGTCCGGCGGAGCCGGATTCATAGGCAGCCATGTAACGGTGGAACTGATTGAAGCAGGCTATGATGTGATAGTGACTGACAACATGTCCAATTGCGACATGACCTGTTTCGAAGGAGTCAAGAAGATAACCGGCCGTGAAGACATCCCCTTCATCAAGATGGATTTCTGCGACCCTGTGGCGACTGAACTCCTCTTCACTACCCACCAGATTGATGCCGTGATCCATTTTGCGGGATTCAAGGCTGTCGGGGAATCGGTTGCCGAGCCGTTGAAGTACTACAAGAACAATCTGGAATCCTTCATCAACGTTATCGAAAGCGCCAAGGCCCATGGCTGCGGAAATATCCTTTTCTCATCCTCCGCTACAGTCTATGGAGAACCAGAAAAGCTTCCTGTCACTGAAGAATCTCCCAGGCAACCAGCCACCTCGCCTTACGGCAACACCAAGCAGATGTGCGAGGACATCCTAAGGGATAGCGTAAAAGCTTATCCTATACTTAAAGGAATCGCCCTTCGCTATTTCAATCCAATCGGAGCCCATCCTTCTGCCCTTATCGGCGAACTTCCCCGCGGAGTTCCCAATAACCTGGTACCCTTCATCACCCAGACCGCAATTGGGAAGAGGGAGTGCCTGTCGGTTTTCGGAGACGACTACCCCACTGAGGACGGTACCTGTGAGAGGGATTTCATAGACATAGTGGATCTCGCCAAGGCCCATGTCTTTGCAGTACGGAGGATGCTTGACGGAAAGATGAAGAAGGAATATGAGATCTTCAATATCGGTACCGGAAAGCCTTTGTCAGTAATGCAGCTTATCAAGGGATTCGAAAAGGCGAACGGTCTGAAACTCAATTATAAGATAGCGCCTCGCCGACCTGGAGACGTCACCGCCATCTGGGCGGATCCGACCCTCGCCAACGAGGAGATGGGCTGGAAAGCCACCCGCACCGTGGAAGAAACCCTCGCCGCCGCCTGGGCCTGGGAAAAGCACCTGGCAGGAAAATAAAACACGCATGAATACGTTCACCCGATTCCTCCTCAGCGCCGCCGTCCTCCTGACGGCGGTCTTGTCTTTGCAGGCCCAGCCTGAACTCACCCTCGAAGACATCTATGTGAAAGGCACCTTCCGCGCCCGCGGCGTCCCTCAGCCAACCTGGATGGAAGACGGCCGCTCTTACTCCGCCCTGACGGAGAAAGGGCTCGTCCGGATCGACGCCGCCACCCTGGCCGAAACGGTCATCGTCCCCCAGGAAGCCTTCCTGCCCGAAGGGGCCTCCCGCCCGCTCCGCGTCGAGAGTTATACGTGGTCCGACGACAAGACCAAACTGGTCGTGTACACGAATTCCCGCCGGGTCTGGCGCCGGAACACCCGCGGCGACTACTGGCTCCTGGACATCGCCACCGGCCGTATCCGTCAACTCGGGAAAGGGCTGGAACCCTCCCGGATGATGTACGGGAAACTGTCCCCGGCCGGAGACCGGTTCGCCTATGTCTATTACAACAACCTGTACGTGGAGGACGTCGCCTCCGGTAACCGCCGCCAGTTGACCTTCGACGGCGGAGACGTCATGGTCAACGGCAATTTCGACTGGGTGTACGAGGAGGAACTCGGCTGTTACGACGGCTGGCGCTGGAGCCCCGACGGAAAGAAGATCGCCTACTGGCACTCCGATACCGGCGGCACGGGCACCTTCCTGATGATCGACAACATCGACTCCCTCTATTCCTTTACCATCCCCCTGCCGTACCCGAAGGCCGGAACCACGAATTCGGCCGTCAAGGTGGGGGTCGTGGACGTGGAGACCGCCCGGACCGGGTGGTTCCCCGTCCCGGGCGACCCGCGCGAGAATTACATCGCCCGGATGGAGTTCGTCCCCGGGACCGACGAGGTGATGATCCAGCAACTGAACCGGCTCCAGAACACGAATACCGTGTACTATGGAAACGTGAACACGCTGGAACTGAATCCATTCTACGGGGACCGCGACGAAGCCTTCCTGAACATCCACGACAACATCGTCTGGCTGGACGGGAACAAGTACTTCACCTGGACCAGCGAGAAGGATGGCTGGCGCCACCTGTATCGGGTGACCCGGGACGGAAAGAAGGAAACGCTCCTGACGAAGGGGGACTTCGATGTGATCAATGTCCTCCGGATCGACCCCAAGGGCGGTTATGTCTATTACATGGCCTCTCCGGAAAGTGCCGTGGAGCAGTATCTCTACCGCAGCCGGCTGGACGGAAAAGGCTCCGCGGAGCGGGTGACGCCCCGGGGCTTTACGGGGACCTATTCCTACAACATTTCCCCCGGCGCGAAGTATGCCTTGTGCAGTTACAGCAACCACGCGACTCCGCGCGTGTATGAGATGGTCACCCTGCCGGACCACAAGACCGTCCGGAAACTGGAGGACAACGCGGCCCTCAAGGAGGTCTATGCGTCTTATGGCTTCCGGCCCCGGGAGTACTTCCAAGTGGATATCGGGGAGGCCGTATTGGACGGCTGGATGATCAAGCCCCGGGACTTTGACCCGGCGAAGAAATATCCCGTGATCTTCCATATCTACGGGGAACCGGCCTCCTCTACCGTGCAGAATTCCTGGTCCGGCGACTATTGGAACCAACTCCTGGCCCAGCAGGGTTACATCATAGCGAGTATCGACCCGCGGGGGACCAACAATCCCAAGGGGCGTGCATGGCGCAAGAGCATCTATGGGAAGGTGGGCATCCTCGCGATGGCCGACCATGCGAAAGCCGTCCGCCTGGCGGAGGAAATGTTCCCCTTCATGGATCCGGAACGTGTCGGCGTCTGGGGCTGGAGCGGCGGCGGCTCTTCCACCGCCCACCTGATGTTCGAGCATCCGGACATCTATTCCGTGGGCATCGCCGTCGCAGGCGTCTATTCGCAGCGGCTGTACGATTCCATCTACCAGGAACGCTACATGGGCCTTCCGTCCACGAATCCGGACGGCTATCGCGAAGGCTCTCCCATCACCCATGCCGCCGGACTGGAAGGAGACCTTCTCCTGATCCACGGAACCGGGGACGACAATGTCCATTACCAGAGTCTCGAAATGCTTGTGAATGAACTGGTCAAGCAAGGCAAGATGTTCTCGATGATGGCTTATCCGATGCGTACCCACGGGATCAGCGAACGTGAGAATACCACGATGCACCTTTATCGGACCATGCTCAAGTATTGGCTGGAACATCTGCCGGCCGGCGGAAGATAATCCTTCGGGCAGTGATAATTGAAATAAATTCGCTATCTTTGTAGATACACTAAACTAGATCCTATGGCAAGCAGTTCTACAGGATACATTACCCAGGTGGTGGGACCGGTGGTGGACGTGCATTTCCCCGTTGAGGGAGAGGAACTTCCCCGGATCCACGAGGCGCTCAGGATAAAACGCGACAACGGCAGGACCCTCGTCATCGAGGTGCAGCAGCACATCGGCGAGGACACGGTCCGCTGCGTGGCGATGGACTCCACCGACGGCCTGAGCCGCGGCATGGAAGCCAAGGCCACGGGACAGCCCATCGCGATGCCGGTCGGCGCCCAGATCCGCGGCCGCGTGATGAACGTCGTGGGCGACACCATCGACGGTCTGGACGGACTCTCCCGGAACGAAGTGCTCCCGATCCACCGCGAGCCTCCGAAGTTCGAGGACCTCACCACCTCGCAGGAGGTGCTGTTCACCGGCATCAAGGTCATCGACCTGCTCGAACCCTACCTCAAGGGCGGCAAGATCGGCCTGTTCGGCGGCGCCGGCGTGGGCAAGACCGTCCTCATCAAGGAACTCATCAACAACATCGCGAAGGCCCATAACGGCTTCTCCATCTTCGCCGGCGTGGGCGAGCGTACCCGCGAGGGCAACGACCTCCTCCGGGAGATGATCGAATCCAACGTCATCCGCTACGGCGACGCCTTCAGCAAGGCGATGGAGGAGGGGAAGTGGGACCTGTCCCTCGTGGACAAGGATGAACTGAAGAAGTCCCAGGTGTCCATGGTGTTCGGCCAGATGAACGAACCCCCGGGCGCCCGTTCCAGCGTGGCCCTGAGCGGCCTGACGCTGGCGGAATCCTTCCGCGACAGCGACTCCGGCGAAGGCCCGCGCGACATCCTGTTCTTCATCGACAACATCTTCCGTTTCACCCAGGCGGGATCGGAGGTGTCGGCCCTGCTCGGCCGCATGCCGTCCGCCGTGGGCTACCAGCCGACGCTCGCCACGGAAATGGGCCAGATGCAGGAGCGTATCACCTCCACCAAGAACGGGTCCATCACCTCCGTCCAGGCCGTTTACGTCCCGGCCGATGACCTGACGGACCCGGCCCCGGCGACCACCTTCTCGCACCTGGACGCGACCACGGTCCTGAGCCGCAAGATCACGGCCCTCGGCATCTACCCGGCCGTCGATCCGCTGGAATCCACCTCCCGCATCCTGGACCCGAACATCGTGGGCAAGGAGCATTACGAGACGGCCCAGCGCGTGAAGCAGATCCTCCAGCGCAACCAGGAACTCCAGGACATCATCGCCATCCTGGGCATGGACGAACTCTCGGACGAGGACAAGACCACGGTGAACCGGGCCCGCCGCGTCCAGCGCTTCCTGTCGCAGCCGTTCCATGTCGCCGGCCAGTTCACCGGCGTCCCGGGCGTGATGGTCTCCATCGAGGACACCATCCGGGGCTTCAACATGATCCTGGACGGCGAAGTGGACTACCTCCCCGAGCAGGCCTTCCTGAACGTGGGCACCATCGAGGATGCAATCGCCAAGGGTGAGAAACTGCTGGCCGCCGCGAAGGAATAGATTCCCGGTCGGCCCTCTGAGGATAAGATAGTATGGAAGACTTGATTCAACTGCATATCGTATCGCCCGAGCGGACACTTGTGGAAACGAAGGTGTCGGCCGTGACGCTGCCGGGGACGCTGGGCCCGTTCGAGGTCCTGCGGAACCATGCGCCGCTCATCTCCTCGCTGGAGAAGGGCGACGTCGTGTATGTCTCCGGCGGGAAGGAGACCCGGCTCCCCATTGCTTCCGGTTTTGTGGAAGTGCGTGACAATCAGGTCGATGTTTGCGTGGAAGTATGATCCTGGCCTGGCTCATATCGTTGCTGCTCGTCATACCCGGCATGACCTCTTCCGTCATTCCCGGCTCGACCGGGAATCTGGAGATGGCCGATCACGTCGGCCATGACGAGCCTGCGCAGGAGGAGAATGTGGACATCGCGGAAATCATCTTCGAGCACATCGGAGACGACTATGAGTGGCACATCTTCTCCTGGGGGGAGAAGCATGTGTCGCTGCACCTGCCGGTCATCGTGCACAGTTCCACGGGCTGGCATGTCTTCTCGTCCAAGCGGCTGGAGCACGGCGAATCCTACGAAGGCCTGAAGATCGACCCGGAGAAGGGGAAGATCGTCGAGGTGGACAGCGGGAAGCGTCCCTTCGATATCTCCATCACCAAGAACGTACTGTCGCTGATGATGTCCAGCCTGCTGCTACTCGTCGTCATCCTCCTGACGGCCCGGTGGTATAGGAAGCATGATGTGATGAACGAGTCTCCGACGGGCATCGCCGCCTTGATGGAGCCGCTCGTGATGATGGTCCACGACATGGCGCGGGAGAACATCGGCGAGGAAGACTACCGCCGTTATTCACCCTTCCTGTGCATGGCGTTCCTGTTCATCCTGCTCAACAACTTCCTGGGCATCATGCCGTTCTTCCCGGGCGGGGCGAACCTCACGGGCAACATCGCCATCACCCTGGTGCTGTCCCTGTGCACCTTCTTCACGGTGAACCTCACGGGCACGAAGCATTATTACAAAGACATCTTCAACCCGGACGTCCCGGTCTTCCTGAAGCCCATCATGCCCATCATCGAGGTCTTCAGCGCCCTGATGAAACCCGTCTCCCTGACCATCCGACTGTTCGCGAACATGCTCGCCGGCCATATCATGATCCTGTGCATGGTGTGCCTCATCTTCATCATGGCCAAGTACGGAGCGGTCCTGACCGGCTCCATGACGGTGGTCTCGGTCCTGTTCGGCGTCTTCCTGGATGCGCTGGAGTGCCTGGTGGCCTTCATCCAGGCCTATGTGTTCACGATGCTGTCATCGATTTATATCGGGCTCGCAAGGGCCCATGGGGAATGACAAGAAGATATTGACAAACGTTTAAACCATAATGATTATGTTACTTGCTACTATGATTCTCCAGGCTGCGGCGGGTGCCGCCCTCGGAAAGGTGGGTGCCGCCATCGCCGCTGCCATCGCCGCCCTGGCCGCCGCGTTCGGTATCAGTAAGATCGGTAAGTCCACGATGGAATCCATCGCGCGTCAGCCCGAGAGCGCCGGCAACCTCCGTACCGCGATGATCATCGCCGCCGGTATGATCGAGGGTGCCGCCCTGTTCGCCATCATCGTCTGCCTCCTGGCCCTGGTCCTGTAAGGTATGAACCTCATTACGCCCGATACCGGCCTCCTGTTCTGGATGGTCGTCATCTTCGGCCTCGTATTCTTCCTGCTGTGGAAGTTCGGGTTCCCGATCATCACCGAGATGGTCGATAAACGGAACGCCGCCATCAGGAAGTCGCTGAAGGACGCCCATGAGATCGAGGTGCAGATGGCCGGGATGATGGCGGAGCACGCCCAGATGCTGGAAGACGCCCGCAAGGAACAGGCGCAGATCCTCCGGGAAGCGGCCGACACCCGCAACAAACTGATTGCGGATGCGAAGGTCCAGGCCCAGGAGGAGGCCGCCAAGATCCTGGCCGAGGCGCGCACCGAGATTGCGGCCGAGAAGGAGGCCGCCCTGCGTGACGTGCGCAGGGAAGTCGCCGTGCTGTCGGTCTCCATCGCCGAGAAGATCCTCCGCAAGGAACTTTCGGACGGAGACGAGCAACGGGATTACATTGACAGGATGGTCGAAGAGACCGTCCGCGAACAAGCGCATTCGTGAACGACAGCCTCATCCGGACCAGGTATGCCGACGCCCTGGTGAAATATGTCCGGGAGACCGGGAACGGCGAATCCGTCTGCCAGCAGGCGGAACGGCTCGCCCGTGTCCTCCGGGAGGTCCCCGACCTGTCCCGGATGATCGCCGCGAAGGACGTGGTCCCCGTGGCCAAGAAGCGGGAACTGCTCCGTTCGGCCCTCGGCGATCCGATGGCGCCGGAACTGGAGCGGTTCGTGGACCTGCTCATCGAAAACGGCCGGATCGGCGCTCTCCGGATGATCCTGCTGGATTTCGGGGACCGGTACCGCCGGAGCCTCGGACTCCGGAAGGCCCGCCTGAAAGTGGCGGTGCCGCCGACGGAGGAACTCCTGGCGCGGCTCAAGGCCCTCGTCAAGGAGCGCACCGGGGACGAGGCCGTCATCGACGTGGAGGTGGACCCTTCCCTCATCGGCGGGTTCGTCTTCGACATCGACGACGCGCTCATCGACAAGAGCGTCGCGCGCAAACTGGAACTCATCCGGCTCCAGTTCATTGAGAAAAACAGAAGAATCGTGTAGCCATGGCAAATGCGATAAAACCCAGTGAGATTTCCGAGGTGCTGCTCAGTCAGTTACGGGATATCAAGAGCGATCTCCAGTTCGAGGAGATCGGCAAAGTCCTGCAGGTCAGCGACGGTGTCGTCCGCATCTACGGACTGGACCACGCCGAGGCCGGCGAACTGCTGGACTGCGGCGACGGCGTGATGGCCGTCGTGATGAACCTGGAGCCCGACAACGTGGGCGCCGTCCTGATGGGTCCGACGGACCTGCTGAAGGAGGGAGCCGTCGTCCGGCGCACCCGCCGCATCGCCTCCATCCCGGTGGGCGAGGCGCTGGTGGGCCGCGTCGTGGACCCGCTCGGCAATCCGCTGGACGGCCTGGGCAACATCGGCGGGGAGAAGGTCGATATGCCCCTGGAGCGCAAGGCTCCGGGCGTCATCTTCCGCCAGCCGGTGAGCGAACCGCTGCAGACGGGCCTCAAGGCCATCGACGCGATGATCCCGATCGGCCGCGGCCAGCGCGAACTCATCATCGGCGACCGCCAGACCGGCAAGACCGCCCTGGCCATCGACACGATCATCAACCAGCGGGACAACTTCCTCAAGGGAGACCCGGTCTATTGCATCTACGTGGCCGTGGGCCAGAAGGGCTCCACCGTCGCCAGCATCGTCAAGACGCTCCGCGACTACGGCGCGATGGACTATACCATCGTCGTCGCCGCCACCGCCGCGGACCCGGCCGCCCTGCAGTACTATGCGCCTTTCGCCGGTGCGGCCATCGGCGAGTACTTCCGCGACACGGGCCGCCACGCCCTGGTCGTGTATGACGACCTTTCCAAGCAGGCCGTCGCCTACCGCGAGGTGTCCCTGATCCTCCGCCGCCCTTCCGGCCGCGAGGCTTACCCGGGCGACATCTTCTACCTGCATTCCCGGCTGCTCGAGCGCGCCGCGAAGATCATCGGCCAGCAGGAGGTCGCCGAGCAGATGAACGACCTGCCCGATGCCTTGAAGGGCAAGGTCCGCGGCGGCGGTTCCCTGACCGCCCTCCCGATCATCGAAACGCAGGCCGGCGACGTATCGGCCTATATCCCGACGAACGTCATCTCCATCACCGACGGCCAGATCTACCTGGAGTCCGGCCTGTTCAACCAAGGCATCCGTCCGGCGATCAACGTGGGTATCAGCGTCTCCCGTGTAGGCGGCAGCGCCCAGGTGAAGTCCATGAAGAAGGTCGCAGGTACCCTCAAGATCGATCAGGCCCAGTACGCCGAACTCGAGGCCTTCTCCAAGTTCTCGTCCGACATGGACAAGGTCACGGCGATGGCCCTGGACAAGGGACGCAAGAACAACCAACTCCTCATCCAGCCCCAGTACAGCCCGATGCCCGTGGGCGAGCAGATCGCCGTCCTGTACTGCGGCACGAACGCCCTGATGCGCGACATCCCCGTCGCCCGCGTCCGTGAGTTCCAGGACCTGTTCCTGGACCGTCTCCGCGCCCTCCACAGGGACGATGTCCTCGCACCGCTCGCCGCCGGCAAGATGTCCGATGAGATCGGTGACATCATCCGCGTCGAAGCCACGTCCATCATCGCCGGAATGCAGTAGCCCTATGCCGTCGCTGAAGGAAATCAAGGGCCGCATCGGATCGGTCCAGAGCACGCTGAAGATCACTTCCGCGATGAAACTCGTGGCCTCCGCCAAACTTCGCAAGGCCCAGCAGACCATCGAAGGCATGCGCCCCTATGAACGGAAGTTGCAGGGGATGCTGGACCATCTGGTGGCTTCCGGCGCGAAGGTGAGCGGGGCCTATACCCGCACCCCGGTTGCCGCGGAGGAAGTGGATGGCACCCCGGTCCGCCAGCGGATCGCCCTCGTCGCCTTCGCTTCCAATTCCTCCCTGTGCGGCGCCTTCAATGCCAATGTGGTCCGCCTCGCGATGGATGCGATCCACTCCTTTGGTGAGGCCGATGTCACCGTGTACAGCATCGGCCGCAAGATGGCCGACGCGATGCGGAAAGTGGGCTATCCCTCGCCGGAGAACTTCCAGAATCTGGCCGACAAGCCCGCCTATGCCCCGGCCGCCGAACTGGCGGACCGCCTGACGGAGGATTTCCTCGCCGGCCGCCTGGACCGTATCGAACTGGTGTACACCCACTTCGTCTCTTCCGGCAAGCAGGTTCCCGTCCGGGAAACCCTGCTTCCGATGGGGGAGGTCCTCCCGGGCAATCCTTCCGTCATTCCGGGCGAAGCGAAGGAATCCGACCTGGACTACATCCTCGAGCCCTCCGCTTCGGAACTGCTGGAGGACCTCCTTCCGAAGTCCCTGAAACTCAAATTCTACACCGCCCTCCTGGACAGTAACGCGTCCGAACACGCCGCCCGCACCGTGGCCATGCAGACCGCCACGGACAACGGCGAAGACCTCCTCCAGGAACTCACCCTCCAGTACAACAAATCCCGCCAGCAGAAGATCACTTCGGAAATCCTGGATCTTGCCGGCGGGAGTCAGGAGCAATAAGCCTTATTCCTGCACGCGGTCTTCTTCCGGTACGAGGGCGAGGGCGCGGTCGAAGTCATCGGCATTCACCTTGACTTCGACGGGATGCGCATAGTTGAGGCAGGGATAGGAGGAATCGGCGCCGAAGACACCGGCGGGAATGCCGTTGTCGTTCAGCATGCCGGCGAGGATTTCGGCGGGGATCCGTTCCGAAAACTTCGCGACGGTCTTGAATTTCTGGGTATCAGTCGTTTCCATGGTCGCTGAAATGATGATAGATGGCACCGGCCACCCGGACCAGGTCGCGGGAAAGCCCTTCGGCCTCCCAGCCACCCAGGACGGGGGTGAGGGTGATGGTGTCTTCCCAGAACCGGAAGGCCCGGTTCACGGGGGAGGAGAGATGGAATTTCAGGACGCCGTCCGCATCGCTTTCCAGGACATAACCGCGGGGCTTCAAGGCCTCGACGATGCCGTCACGCATCAGCGCCGGGTCGCCGTTCACGTTGATCTTCCGCTTCTGGTAGCCGAAGAAGGGATAGACGAGCGCCATCACGACGAAGATGGCGAGGATCCACCAGACCGAGGTCCAGCCATGCTGGAAGGCCACGGCCACGTCCTTGGACACCATCCCGGAAAGCATCAGGACAGCGATGATGAGTGCGAAGATGAGCGTCATCTGGATGAAGTACTTGACGGCTCTGCGAAGGTAGGTCATCTCTGAAGTCTTTGTTTGAGGGCCCGGACGAGGTAAAGCGCCCGGGCGTAGAAATCTATTTTCAGGGCGGCCCTGCGGACACCCTGGTGGGCGAGGTTCTGGGGCGTGTAGAAGCCCTGGACATCGGCAAAGCGCTGCTGGACGGCCTGCTCCTTGGACTCGATGCGCGCGTGGCAGCGATGGATGGCCTCCGTGAGTTCATCCAGCGTCTTGATTTCGCGGTAGTCAGTCATCGTCATCGTCGTTGAAGAAGAGGTTGAGGAACAGCGGGACGAACGTGTCCTTGAACAGGAGGTCGCGCTTCCGGATCAGGATCCAGAGGCCGACGCCGATCAGGACCGCCACCCCGAGGGACGCCCAGGCGTAACTGCCGATCAGTTCGCCGATGAGCATGATGAGCCCGAAGGAAAGCGCCAGGATCAGGCTCGTCGCCACGCTCAGGATGAGGATGTACCCCACCAGTTTGGAGGCGGCGACGGACAACCCCCGGGCCGTCCGGAGTTTCACGTCTTCCAGGCGGAGGTCGATGTAGTCCTTGGCTTCGCGGGAGAGGTCCTCGGCCGGCTTGGAGAAGTTGCTCATGCCTCGGGAGCCTGCTCGTCGGGAGCGGTCCCGCCGACGGATTCCTCAGCGGCCTCTTCGGCCTTCTTGAGGGCGTTCTCCAGGCGCTCCAACTGCTTGATGAGCATGTCGCGGGTGCCTTCCTTGATTTCGGCGCCCTTTTCGCGGAGGGTTTCGCGGATGTTCTTGATGGAGTCCTTGGCCTCGGCGGTCTTTGCATCGACCTTGGCGCCCAGGTCACCGAGGTTTTCCTTGAGGTCCTCGTAGCCGTTCTCCGCGGCTTTCTTCACGCGGGCACGGGTTTTCCAGCCCTTGTCCGGCGCATAGAGGATACCGAAAGCGGCGCCTGCAGCGAGGCCCGCGAGGAGGGTGAAGAAGGATTTCGTGTTAGCCATAATCGTGTGGTTTTAAATCAGTTCGCGGATAATCTCGTCGGAGACGAAGAAGTGGTCCTCGGGAATCCGGTAACGGTCTCCCTCGCGGACCAGGGCTCCTGTCTCCACGAGCCGTCCGATGTCTTCCTTGCTGCAATTTCCATGCAAGAAGGCCGCATCGACACCTTTGTCAGTCCGGAGGGACAGCATGATGGTCTCGATGAGGGAGTCTTCGGCGGAAAGGGTTTCGGTCGTGGCGGTCCAGCGGCGGAGGTCCCTGCTGTTCCAGGAACGGGTGTTTCCCCGGAAGGAATGCGCTCCGGGGCCGATTCCGACGTAAGGCCGACGGGCCCAGTAGCCGCCGTTGTGGATGGCTTCGAAGCCCTCCTTCGCAAAGTTGGAGATCTCGTAATGGCGGTAGCCGGCGGCGGCGAGTTTCTGACAGAGCATGTCATATTGGCGCCTGCACAGGTTGTCGTCGGCCTCCCGGTAACGCCCTTCGGCCACCAGGTCCGCCAGGGTGCTTTCGCCCTCGACGGACAGTTGGTAGCAGGAGATGTGCTCGGGCCCCAGGGCGACGGCCTGGTCGATGGTATCGGCCCAGACCTCGTCCGTGAGGTGGCTGATGCCGAAGATCAGGTCCAGGCTGATGTTCTCGGCGCCGGCTTCCCGCGCCAGGCGGAAGGCTTCCTTCGCCCGGGCGGCATCGTGCCGGCGGTTCATCCAGCGGAGCATCGCGTCGTCGAAGGACTGGACGCCGATGCTCAGGCGGTTCACGCCGAGGGCCAGCAGGCTTTCGACGTAGTTCCGGCCTTTCTCGACGATGTCCTCCGGGTTCACTTCCATCGTGAATTCCCGGTACGGCCCGCCGTGACCGACCTCGTCCAGGGTGAGGAGGATCCGGGTCAGAACGGAAAGGGGCAGCACCGAAGGGGTGCCGCCGCCGAAATAAAGGGTCCTGGGATCGTCGTCCATCTCCTTCGCCCGCTTGCGGATTTCCGCACAGATACCGTCGGCGTATGCCTTGAAACAACCCTCGGTGGCAATTTCCGAGTAGAAGTCGCAGTAGGTGCAGAACTGCTTGCAGAAAGGGACGTGGACGTAGATCATGGGACTATCGCAGCATCAGTTCGGAGCGGCCGAGGAAGGCCTTCTCCGTGTAGGCCTCGACGGTGTAGATACCCTTGCCGAGTTCGCCAACGTCCTTGATGTAGATGCTCAGTTCCACATCCTGTCCTTCGTAATCGACCTCACGGGAAGCGGAAGCGGTCAGGGTCTCGCCGCCCACGGTGAAGTCCGAAGAGGAATTGTTCAGGAGGAGGACGCCGTTCGGATCCTTGACGCGGACATACACGCGGATGGGGCCGCGCTCGGCGATCTGGTTCTCCACGAGGGAGAGGGTCGAGACGAAGTAGGTGACGCGGCTGGAACGGTCGGTCTCGCGGTCGGAGCCGTTGTAGGCCGCCAGGCGCAGGCCGCGGGCCTTCACGACGGAGCCGGCGGCCACCTGGCCGGAGAGGTTCTCCACCTGACGGGTCAGGTTCTCATTGGCCTGACGGCTCTCGGCGGCTTCCCTCCGCGCGGCGGCGGCATCGGCGGTGAGTTTCTTGTTCAGGGTGTTCAGCGAGTCGATCTGGACGATATAGCCGCGCATGATGGAACGCAGGGTGCCGAGTTCCTTCTCGTACTGGCGGATCTTCGCGCGGTTCGTGGCCTCGGTCTTGGACAGTTTGTCGATGAGGAGGGCCACCTGCTCGCGGGAGGTGTCCAACTGGCTGTTGATGCTTTCGTAGTCGGAGTTCAGGGTTTCGAAGTCGCTCTGCAGGTTGAGGAGTTGCTGGGTCAGTTCGGCTTTTTCGCCCTCGAGTTCATTCACGAGGTTGCTCTTCTGGCTCCAGATCCAGGCCAGGGCGCCGCCGAGGGCCAGGGCGGCGACGGCGAGGATGATGGTCGCGGTCTTCAGTCCGCCGTTGCGGTTCTTCTTCTCACGCTCTTCGCGTTCGATTCTCTCGAGGGGGTCTTCAGTCATGATGCTTTTCGTTTTAAATATCTGCAAATATATTTATATTTGTGAAAATTGTCAATAATCATACCATGGAAAACGTCTTTGCACAGCGCGTGGAAGCCATCCGTTCCCAGATGCGGGACAATGGCTGGGACGCCGTCATCCTGACCGGCAGCGATCCGCACGCGAGCGAGTATCCGGCCCGGCGCTGGAAGCAGGTGGAATGGGTGTCCGGCTTCACGGGCGAGGCAGGGGACCTCTGCATCACGCTCGACCACGCCGGCCTGTGGACCGATACGCGGTACTTCATCCAGGCGAACCGTCAACTTGCAGGGACAGGCATCGAACTGCACAAGATGCGTGTTCCGGAGCAGGTGCCCATCCCGCAGTGGCTTGCCGGCCGCGGTTTCGAGGAGCCGGTCGTGGCGGTGGACGGGCTGTGCCAGACGGTCGCCGCCGTGGCGGGCCTGAAAGCCGCGTTCGGCGGCGAGGTGCGCATCGTCTCGGCGCCCGACCTGCTTTCGCCGCTGTGGACGGACCGTCCCGCGATTCCTTCCACGCCCATCATCACGCTCGGCGAGGACCTGACAGGGGAGTCCCGCGAATCCAAGATCCACTGGCTCCGCCTGTGGATGATGCGGCAGGAGGTCGATGCGGTCTTTCTCACCGCCCTGGACGAGATTGCCTGGCTGCTGAACGTACGCGGCTCGGACGTGGACTACAATCCCGTGGTGATCTCCTACCTGCTCGTGACCATGGAGCGGGTGTACTGGTTCGTCCGGAAGGAAGAGTTCGGCGAGCCGGACGAGGAAACGCAGGCCAGTTTCGACGAACTCCTGGCCGATGAGATCACCCTGTGCGACTATTCCGAGGCCGCCCTCGCCCTGTCCACCTATGTCGATGGGGACGTGGACCGCATCTTCGTGGACCCGTCCACGCTGAACATCCATATCCGGGAGTGCATGGACGAATGCGGCTACGAGGTCGTGGAAGGGACTTCACCTGTGCCGCTCCGGAAGTCGGTCAAGAACCGGGTGGAAATCGAAGGCATGCGCGAAGCACACCTGGAGGACGGTCTTGCCGTGGAGCAGTTCCTGTACTGGCTGGAAGGCCAGGTGGGCCGGGTGGACGAATGGGAAGCCGCCTGCAAACTGCAGTCCTTCCGGGCGCAGATCCCCGGCTACCGGGGCGACAGTTTCGAGACCATATCGGCCTACGGACCCGGCGCCGCGCTGCCGCACTACATCACCCCGCGCACCGGTGCACCGGTCCTGGAACCGCGCGGGCTGTACCTCGTGGACTCCGGCGGCCAGTATCTCTTCGGCACGACGGACATCACCCGCACCGTTCCCCTCGGCCCCTGCACGGCCCTGGAGAAGGAGGACTATACTCTTGTGATGAAGTGTCACATCGACCTTTCCATGGCCGTCTTCCCCCAGGGCACCTGCGGCTGCCACCTGGACATCCTCGCCCGCAACCCGCTCTGGCAGACCAAGCGCAACTTCGGCCACGGCACCGGCCATGGCATCGGCTTCTTCCTCAATGTCCATGAAGGTCCGCAGGAGTTCCGCCAGAACTTCAACGCCTATCCCTACGTTCCCGGCATCATCAACACCATCGAACCCGGCCTCTACCGCGAAGGCATGCACGGTGTCCGGCACGAGAACGTGGTCCTGGTCCGCGAGGACGGCACCAACGACTTCGGCACCTGGTACGCCTTCGAGACCCTGACCCTCTGCCACTACGACACCTCCGTCCTCGTCCGTGACCTGCTCACTCCCGACGAAATCGCCTGGCTCAACGCCTACAACGAGCGCGTCTTCCGCACTCTCTCGCCCCGTCTCCCCGCCGACATCGCCGCCTGGCTGCGCGAAAAGACCCGGCCGATCTAAGGAGCGGCCGTTCCAAGGAGGGCTTGCCCGACGAAGGACTCTGTCGTCACCGCACTACCGTCGAACGGAAGTGGCTTTCTGTCAGTGATTTACGCAAAGATGACTGCGCTTTATGGATCAGTCATCTTTGCGTATCTTTCTGTTAGTTAAGGATTTACATTCGACGCCTTTTCCAGGGGCATGTGCAGGAATCGCGCGATTTGCTCATCCAAAGCCTCTGTCTGGGGTCTCAACCGGAGGAACAGGTCGTATTTTTCGTCCGTCGTCATGGACAAGATGTCGTGGATGTCTTCCACGAGGTGGTTCTTCAACAGGAAAGAGGTCATCTGTCGGTAGGGAGCGTCGCTTTTGCCCACGAACACTTCGTTGATGTCATACTCACTGCCGGTTGTCGCATGCATGGACGTGATCATATCCTCGCCCGTGTCAAAGAACCGGATTGCGGCTTCATAGTCGATACAGTTGTAGGTGGTGATAATGAAGTCCGTGAGTTGCAACCCTTCCTGCCGGGTCAGCGGCTTGAAGAGCCGGTCTAATTGTGCGTAGTTCAGGGGCTTTCCGACCTTGAATTGTGCTTTCACTTCCTTGACGGCTTTCTGGAGCGGCCATCGGGCGTCCCGGAAGACCAGTTTCTCGGAAAAAGGGTGGTCGGACGATGCATAGGCCAGAAAGTTCCACCGGTATTCCTCGGCCTTCCCCACCAGCCTTCGTTCCACAGGGTTGTTTCCGACATAGACCAGATTCGTGCGGCCTTTCTTGTCTCCGAACTTCTGGGCCCAGCCGTAACGGCCGTGCAGGACATGCCCCTTGGTGCGGCATCGCCCA
>JAEEGK010015365.1_pt1 | contig 16983 bp, 10 predicted proteins | sample 8958771 | NCBI WGS metagenome assembly JAEEGK01 (sample SAMN16246547, study PRJNA631951) | gut metagenome | biome: gut microbiome; feature: rumen; material: SC-attached | host: Bos | place: Iran: Karaj | collected 2018-10 | reverse complement strand
TAGTCGGGTGACTGCACGATTTCTCGCATTGTGGTAGTCTTTTACTACTGGCTAGGGATGCTGCACGAAAATCACAGAACACTTCATCCGTTCTCGTGGCTACCTTTGGTGGTCACGAGTTTTTTATTTCTTTACTTTCATTCATCTCCTCCTATCATATCACTAATTGATCTCTCATGTTCCACAAAAAGATGGCAGGGAATCTCAAAATCTATATTCTCCGAGGTGGATAAAGATGTTTTATTTGGTGGCGGCACATATGGCAGCTTCATTTTATGTATAGTTCCTGTATATTTTCACCTTATCATAACTCATTTGTTTTGTAGCTTAGGTAACGCATCGTGGGCAATTTCATTAAGGTCAAACAGAGAATATTCTACAATTTTGCTTATAAAAAAATGTGTTTTTGAACGATTTCTGCGATAATAACTATTTTTAACCCTATTTTTTATTGAAAAAAGCGAGAAATGTGGTTTAGAATCAAAAAAAATTATTATCTTTGTGCCCTGATATACGACAGTGGTCGTATAATTATTTGTTCTTTGAAACTAAGAAGCCTATTGTTTCGTCATTAGGAATTTACTTAAGTAAACAAGAACAAGTTTTAAGGAAAGAAGGATACTCTCTCTGTCGATAAGACTTTGACAATATACGAAATCATCTTTGGTGACAAGTTCGCTAGAGAACGAGAGATAGAAAAACCTTCGACTATTTATATAACCTTTTCAGATAAGACCCTTCTTCGAGGCATGTTCTCATAGACTAAAAAACAATAATGTCAAATATTATGTTGATGCCCTTATGCCAAATCTTTTTGATTAAATATTCTAATGCCCCATCAACTAAATATAGACAAATCCATTTATGTCAAAGAGTATGAATGAAAGCAAGAATAAAAGGTATAAAGCCATAGATTTTTTTTGTGGTGGTGGTGGAATGACCTGTGGATTGCGTCAAGCTGGTATTGACGTAATTGCTGGTGTGGATATTGATAAAGAGGTAAAAGAAACTTATGAGTATAATAATAAGGGTACTGTTTTTATTGAAAAAGACATTAGGCGCGTCCATAGTAATTATTTTGAAAGAAATTTTGGAATACAAAAGAATGATGATGAATTGATTCTTGTGGGTTGTAGCCCATGCCAATTTTATAGTATTATCAATACAGACAAGGAAAGTTCTTTAAAAACAAAGGACCTGTTAAAAAACTTTGCTCGCTTCATAGAGTATTATAGGCCAGGCTATGTCCTGGTCGAAAATGTTCCAGGTATTTTGACAAATAAACAAAGTATTTGGCCGACTTTTTATAAGAAATTGCAGAATCTTGGTTACAATAAAATTGTTTATGATATTGTAGACATGAGTTATTACGGTGTGCCTCAGTCAAGAAGAAGATTTTCTTTGATTGCAACAAGAATAGAGAATGTGGAAGTTAGTTTGCCAAAAGCAGACGAACGACAAGTCGTTTTATCCGATTTTATAGGAGTAGAACACGGCTTTCCTCATATTAGTGCAGGGACAAAAGACACATCCGATTTTAACCATACAGTTGCAGGACTAAGCGACAAATGTCTCAGACGTTTGCAAAAAACAAGACATAATGGAGGAAGCCGTTTAGACTGGGCAGATGATGATGAGTTACAATTAAAATGCTTTATTGGCAAGGATGATAGCTTTAAAGATAGCTATGGTCGAATGTGGTGGAACAAACCTGCCCCAACGATTACAACGAAATTCTTTAGTATCTCTAATGGCCGATTCGGGCATCCAGATGAAGATCGTGCTATTTCGTTAAGAGAAGGGGCGACTTTGCAAACATTCCCCAAAGACTATGTGTTTAAAACGAGTTGCATTGCTACTACGGCACGATTAATAGGTAATGCTGTGCCTTGTGAATATGCGAGAAGATTAGGTGAAATAATAATAAATAATTGATTTATGCAATTCAGAACTAAGGCTCGAGCTGTGGATTTATTAGGTAAAGGACAAATTGCGGATTTACCTACAGCAATAACAGAACTATGGAAAAATGGTTATGATGCTTATGCTGACAATCTAACTGCTGAAATATTCATGTCTGGATATAAGGATTTAGAGGCTCCATTATTTGTTATCTCCGATGACGGTGTTGGCATGTCTCAATCCGACATTCTGGATAAATGGCTTGTCCTTGGAATCGATACTAAAAGTCGCTCGTCAAATGTAGACACTGAAGGTGAAAATACTTTATGGAAAAAACCTAGGGTTAAAGCTGGTGAAAAAGGTATCGGTCGTTTGTCTGTAGCATTTTTGGGTTCGCCAATGCTCATGCTTACAAAGAAGCTAGGTCATTCTTTGCAAGCAATGTATTTTGATTGGAGAGTTCTAGAAAATTATAATATGTTCCTTGACGATGTTGAGATTCCTGTAGAATCTGTAACAATAGATGGGTTTAGAACTTCTTTTGAGGAAATAAAGAGTCGTTTCTTAACGAACTTAGACGAACCTATACGTAATGATAATAGTGTCCTTTGGGAAAGAGGACAGGAATCATTGAGACTCACTATTAAAGAGAGTACAAATAGAATCGTTCTACCATCATTTTTTGAAGAAGAGATATTAAGTTTCTTCGCAGATGTTAACTCCCATGGTACAAAATTTATAATTTTTGAACCAGAAGAACAAATAATTAAATTGGTTAGTGATGCTAACCAAGAAGATGATGTTAATGATACAAATTTTGTCAGAACCAGTTTGGCGGGTTTTACGAATCAATTTGATGATTCAAAAAAATTGCCAGTTGATATCTCTTTCCCCATTCATAGAAAAGGTGATGAAATACTCTATGACGATTTTTTAATCGGCAATGGAGAATTCTTTACTGCAAAAGACTATGATTTTGCAGATATTATTATAGATGGATATTTGGATGGATGCGGTTCTTTCAATGGAAAATTGACTATATATGATCAAACGATAGAGTACACTTATACAAATCCAAGAAAAAAAGACTCTCAAAGCGATTATGGAACAGTTCCGTTAAAATTGGGCTATTCTATGGGTAAAAAAGAAGATTCCTTTTTCCCAGAAGAAGCATGGAATAGAATTAATAGAAAGGTAGATGCTTATGGTGGTTTATACATATATCGTGATGGCTTCCGCGTCTTACCATATGGACGTATTGATGCAGATTTCTTGGGTTTAGAGGAAAAACGCACCAAGCGTATTGGGTCTTATTTCTTTAGTTATCGTCGAATGTTTGGATATCTTGAATTGTCTAGAACAAGGAATAATTTGCTAAAAGACAAATCAAGTCGAGAAGGTTTTATAAATAATCCTGCATATCGTGTTTTTAAAGATGATCTGTCTGCCATGTTTGTTGATTTAGCAAAAGAGTATTTTGCAGATAAACCTAAGCAGTCGATCTTCATAGATGAAAAGAAAAAGGCCAATGCTCAATCAGAAATGCTAAAAAAGGACAAAGAAAGGGAAAAGCAAGAGAAGTCAACTTTTACTAAAGAATTAAAGGTGTATCCTAAACGATTTGAAAACTATAAGCATGAATATGAGCAGACCATAAAAGAACTGAAAAGTAAAATCGAACAGTCTAATATTGTGTTTTCGGATATTGAATCTCTCTTAAATAAGATACAAAATTTAGAGATTCAATACTCAGAGCTTCTGCCTAAGATGCCCAAAAGATACAAATTAACAGAAGCACAAGAAGAAAAATTAGCCATTTATGAAAAGCAGTTAATTGAATTCAGAAATACAATCAATGCTGAAGGGGAAAATGTAGTAAGAACTGCTAGAGCACGTCTTCAGATACAGGATCTTAGAAAAGATTTTGTAAACAGATGCAATATTTATCTGTCCGCTATGGTAGAAGTGATTGGCAAACTGAAAAGTCGTTTCAATTATAAGACCAATCAGCTTGTGAATGATATTAATGAAAGGACATCATCTGCTTTATCAGATTTGACCAAACAAAAAGAAAAGGGAATAATTAGTATCTTTACACAAGAAGATGTGGAAAGAGAAATTTTGGATGTACAGAATCTTTATGATTCACATCAAAAGGCGTTTGCTGATACGATTGAGCCATTTATTACCCATTTAGAACGAATTAGTTTAGATATTGATGAAGAGTTATTACAAGGTGCTTACAAAGAACAATATGAAAAGATTAAAAAGCAATGGATATTAACTCAAGAAACTTCTCAACTGGGAATAGCGGTTGAGATAATAGACCATGAATTTAATTCTTTGTACTCTCGTATAAATGCTTCGTTAAATATCATCAGCAAAAACAATAATACGCATGAGTTTGAGGAGCTAAAGAAATCATTTAGGACCCTTGAAGATAAGTATGCATTATTATCTCCTCTATATCGCATTTCTGGTAGTATAGCTAAAGATATTAGAGGCATAGATTTGAAACAATTTTTAAACAATTTCTTCGAGAGTAGATTATCTTCATCAGATGTATTGTTTGATTCGTCTATGGAATTTAACAATTATATTATTCATATAAAAGAACCTGTAATTTATTCTGTGTTGATAAATATAATAAACAATGCTTTATATTGGATAAAGAATTCTGAGAAAAAGATCATCGAATTAGCATATGATAAGAAAATTGATGGTATTATTATAAGAAATTCTGGGGAGCCTATCCAAGATTATAAATTGCAAAAAATATTTGATTTGTTCTATTCTAATAGACCTAATGGTCGAGGTCTTGGACTATATTTAGCTAAGCAAAGTCTCAATGATTGCTATTATGATATTTACGCAACGAATGATGTTGAGTATAATACATTAGGAGGGGCTTGCTTTATAATTAAACCATTAAAATAGTAATAATTATGAAATACGAAAAAGTTGCATGCGATATCGTCAAGAAAGCGATAAACTCTGCCATTTTCATTGATGAAAATGCAAAAGAACCGTACTCTAAAGATGAAACTTTAGAGGCTGAAAGATGTGCTGAATTGTATAATACTTTTAAAAATAATGGAATCTCTTTGTCAATTTATCAATACAATGATAGTACTTATCAAAACTCAATGCCTTTTCTGTTTTCTAATAGAGATTTGGTTTTGTTGGATTGGAAATTGCAAGGTGATGGTGGAACAGGAGAAAAATCATTGGATATCCTTTCTGAAATAGTAAATAATCAGCAACATATTCATTTTTGTGTCATATATACTTCCGAAAGTAATAAAGATTCTATTTTTAAAAATATACTTTCTTTTTTTTCTGGTGGTTGCAAAGACGAATATGATTCATTAAAGGAAAGTTTAGCCGAATATGAAGACGAGATTTCGGGAATAGAAGACCTTTTACTGAGTCTTTTAGTTTACCGGTTTGACGAAGCAAAGACTAAGGAAGTAATAGGTAATTTAAAGAAAGACAGTCTACCTTTAGTTGAAAAAATACAGGAAGTAAGTGGGGAAGAAGAATGTACTGCATTAATTAAATGTGGTATAGCTTTTGCTAATTTAATTAAACCTAAGTCAAAAAAGACAATACCTTCTTCAATAGATATAGATTCCTACACCTTAAATATTGATAATACAATAATTGTTATTTTAAATAAAGATGAAATAAAACCAGAAGAAGTTTTTAGTAAATTCGCAGATAATATTGCCAAGTATAAATGGGGAGTAATGCAACTGCTTGGATTGGAAATGCGTAACATAATAAAGACCAAAGTAGCTTTTGTCAGCAAAAACGTTTTACAGGTAACTCAAGAGGCATTAGGGTATCACAAAGGAATTCACACAGATGATTTTGATGCGTTTTTAAAAAGTGTGATGCTAGAGCAAGAATTATCTACTCTTCGTTCAGAAAAATTGTCATTAGTAGATGCTATCAAAATTGCAGATTATAATGAGAGACTAAATGAAGAGTACGTTTCAATGAATATTTTTTATAATTCAACATTTATTGATGGAGACAAACAATTGTCGTTCGGTGATGTATTCAAATGTGAAGAGTATTATTATATGTGTATAACTGCTTTATGTGATTGCGCAAGGCCAGAAAAAAGGGATAATAATTTTTATTTTGCAAAAGGCGAAGCAGTAAAAAAGGATACAGCATTGACGATTGGGGATCAAGGATTTATAAGTTATATAGGCCCAGATGAATTTGTTAAATGGAGTACACACACAGATAAAAAGGGTGCTAATCCCACTTATATAATTCCTTTGCCATATTTTGTTCCTAATAGTACTATTCAAGGAGGCAAATTGACAATTAAAAAATTCAAACTAGTTGATGGTCAACAAGGTGATGTCGAAGAGTCTACATTTGTTTATAAAACCACAATAAAGCAAAATTATGCTCAACGTATAGCCAATCATGCTTTTACTCATCCAGTTAGAGTTGGTATCGATTTCGTAAAAAAACCAAAAAAATAAATAAAATAATCATATAGTGATCATAGCTCAGAAACTGGATCGCTAGTATCAGATGAACATTTGTGGATAGAGCAGGTTTGTTCGTGAGGACAAGCCTGCATTTTTATAAATAGTTTTTCCCTTCATTTTGCTTCAATAAATATGTCATTTTAGAGCATTTTCGCTGCAAACCACTCATTTTATATCCGATTTTAGCAATAATTTGTATGAACATAGTTCATATTTCCGAAATTTTTCTTATATTTGCGCCCAAGTATGCGCACAATAGAATCAATCAAGGTCACAACTTCTGAATACTGGAAGACACCCATAACTACCGAGAAGGAAGTTAAGGGTTATTTTCGTTTGCTTTGGAAGGATCTGGGACTCTCATTCCATCCCGATGACTCCTTCGATCTTTACATCGATGCAAACACCGGAGAACGAGTCTTTGACGATGAAGCCGCCGCCATCCTCGACACCAGGATGGATGAATGTTTCGAAGTGTGCGAAAAGGCCAATGTCGATATCTACTCGATTGGCTTGGATGAACAGTATGCGTTTTTGTTCCCGAATGCTTAAGATCTGAGGGTCGGGTTTTATAATAATTCTACTTTTTTACATCATGGATAAGATTATGCCTCCAAAGACATTTCTTGATAAAATGAAGAAAATGGTTAAGGAGGTTCCTAATGAAATATTTGAAAAATTCTATTTAGATGAAGATGGCTTCATCCCTACATTTGATACTCAAGCTTCTATAGTTAGTCACTATTTGAACCTGAGAGATAAGAATGTTTGGTCTGAAGATCTGATAGAGTTAGGTCAAGCTATAACCAATTTCTGGGCTTATTGTCTGAAAGACTATAGAGCGTCCATGTCTTCTGATATGGTCGCAGACGCATGCCGTTTGGAAGAGGATTTATTCAAAGATCTCATTGATGTGCCATTCTTGCCTGGAAAGAAACCCACTTTCACTTTTATCGACTTGTTTGCAGGTATTGGTGGTTTCCGTATAGCTATGCAAAAGCAAGGAGGCTTATGTGTATTCTCTTCTGAATGGAATGAATACGCACAAAAAACATATCAAGCTAACTTTGGAGAACTTCCTTTTGGAGATATCACTAAAGAAAGTACTAAAAGATTTATACCTAAAAAATTTGACGTGCTTTGCGCAGGGTTCCCTTGTCAGCCATTTTCTATCGCGGGAGTTTCAAAGAAGAACAGTTTAGGAAGGGCTACAGGTTTCCAAGATAAGACACAAGGAACCCTTTTCTTTGATGTGGCTGATATAATCAATCGTCACCGTCCAAAAGCTTTTTATCTGGAAAACGTAAAGAATTTGGTTTCTCATGATAAAGGTAATACTTTCAGAGTTATTCGTGAAACTTTGGAAGAGCTAGATTATTCACTTTACTATCAAGTAATGGATGGTAAATCTTTTACTCCCCAACACCGTGAAAGAATAATGATTGTAGGTTTTGATAAAAGACGCTATCATGGGAAAGAACAATTTGAATTTCCTTCATTGGGTGACCCAGTAATGACAATAAAAGATATCCTTATTCCTGATCCAGACCCCAAGTACACACTTTCAGATAAATTGTGGTCTTATCTTCAAGATTACGCTAAGAAGCACAAGGAGAAAGGAAATGGGTTCGGTTATGGGCTTGTTGATTTAAATGGCATCAGTCGCACCCTTAGTGCTCGATATTATAAGGATGGTTCAGAGATACTAATCCCACAAGGAGCCGGGATGAATCCCCGAAAACTTACTCCACGAGAATGCGCTCGATTAATGGGTTATTCTGATGATTTTATTATAAATAAAGTTTCAGATGTTCAAATCTATCATCAAATGGGCAACTCTGTAGTTGTTCCTTTGATAACGGCTGTGTCGGAACAATTAGTTAAAACAATGAAAGAGATCGATTATGAGTGAACTTCTCAATATAGCTATTCATATAGCTCAGCAGTCTAAACAGGCGGCTTTCCATATCCTGCAAAGGAATGACACAGGAGAAACAGGTGCAAATCAAGCTGGATTTCATTTGCAATATGGTGCGGCTAGTGAAATGTTCTTTGACCGTCCTGGAAAAAAGGGCGAGAATTTGGAAAAAGACATTAGAATCAGTTGGCAAGGTGGAGCCATAGAAACTTCTGGCAGATTACATTATTATGGAGTAAAAACCAGAAATGAATACAGAGTTACTAGATTCGGCAGGGGGTTCTCGTTATTAGGGCCAGAAAACACGGGTTCATTACTAGTTTTTGCTAAGAAATCTGACGATTTTTATGAAGCTGTGATTCTTGATGACGAGCAGGATGTAGAGGATTTTTACGATTGTTTTAATATCCCAACAACCTGTGGAGGCTGTTTGCTCTCAACTTTAGGTTTTCAGCAGCAGGATCTTTTTGGTATAGAAGTAAAAATAGCCAATTTCCTTGCTAATATTCAAGATTTCCCCGATACTGATGTGATGTCGAAATTTGCGCAGGAGTGTTGGGGCTTCAATGATAAGAAGATTAAACAAAATCCAGATGCAACACTTGAACAGTGGCTTGATACCGAGTATCAAGTTTATAGAGCTGTGGAAGAGAAACAATTCTCAGAACGTATAAAACAGCCCTTTGCTAATATGGATGAGTTCCTTGGTTTCTCTTTGTCTATATTGAATAGAAGAAAATCAAGAGCGGGCAAATCTCTTGAGCATCATCTTTCTACTATCTTTACTTCAGCCAACCTTAAGTTTGAAGAACAAGTAATAACAGAGGACAAAAAGAAACCTGATTTTATTTTTCCAGGAGGAAAAGAATATCACGATATGAGTTTCCCCGTAGAAAAATTGGTGCTTCTTGGTGCAAAAACAACGCTCAAAGATAGATGGCGTCAGGTAATAAGTGAAGCAGATAGAATACAGCACAAACATCTTTTTACTTTACAGGGTAAAATTTCAAAAAATCAATTAAAAGAGATGAAAGATGCCGATATTCATCTGGTATTGCCTAATTCTAAGTTGGCAAGTATACCATCTACCTTTGTTAATGATGTAATAGACCTTAAACAATTTATTAGTATCGTTAGAGCTAAACAATTATAAATAATAGCCTAAAACTAATTATTATGGACGATCTGAAACAATCAATGATAGATAATATCAAGTATTTTGTCATGCAGTTTAGTGATAGTTCAAACGGCATTGACATTAATGCTTATATCAATTACTATAAAGGTCTGAATGTCACACCCAGCTTCGGTGTGGGGAATCTTTCGTCTATACCATTCATTTCGTTTCTTGGAGATGGTCAATATACTCAGAAGGGCATATACCCTGTGATACTTTTTTATCGACTTCGGAATACAGTTTTTCTTTCTTATGGAATAAGTGAAACCAATGAACCTGATATATCATGGAATATCGATAATGCTGAAACTGCAGGAGAGTTCTTTAAGAGGGAAAAAATTAAGTTGTCAAATCCCGAAAAGAAATATAATGACAGTTTAATTTTTAAGTCATATCCTCTTGATACTCTTCCAATAGAAGAACTGGTGGATGATCTTGACGATATTATTGAAGTTTATAAAAATCTCTTGATAAATTCTGGTTTGAATTCAACTGTTCCATTCCAGAGGCCTCCACGTTCAAAAAATGAGAAGAGAGAAAGATTTGTGATCGGGAACTTGAAGTTCACAACAGATCCAACCATAGAAGATGATTCAAATCCTAATAATGATGACTCAGATGCCAACGATATGGAAACACCAAAATTTGAAACAATCCAGAAGATATTCTTCGGCACTCCAGGAGGTGGAAAGTCTTTCCGTGTGAAGAAATTTATTGAAGAGGAAAGGGGTGCCAAAGATAGGTATTTCAGAGTCACTTTCCATCCTGATACGGATTATGCCTCATTCGTTGGCTCATATAAGCCGATTATGAAGGGTAATGAGATAACTTATGAATATGTGCCTCAAGTATTCACAAGGGCATATATTGCCGCATGGAATGACCAAGAGCATGAATACTTCATCGATATAGAGGAAATCAATCGAGGTAACTGCGCTCAGATATTTGGCGATTTGTTCCAGCTTCTGGATAGGAAATCAGATACCGGTCTTTCTGAATATCCAGTCAAAGCAGATGCTGACTTGTGCTATTATTTGACGAATGCCGTTGATGAAGATGGTAATCCAATCTTGAAAAATAAAGACGGCATCAAAAACAATGAATTGCGTCTTCCAGCAAACCTTAGTATCGTTGCCACGATGAATACCAGTGACCAGAGCCTGTTCCCCATGGATAGTGCCTTCAAACGTCGTTGGGATTGGGAATATGTTCCTAGTACCTTCAAGGAAGAGGACAACTACAATATTATCATCGGTGGTAAGACATACAAGTGGCACAAATTTCTGAAAGAGGTAAACGATAAAATCAAGGATGTTACCGACTCGGAGGATAAGCAGATGGGAGCCTACTTCATCAAGAGAAACGTCGATGAAGAGGCTTTCAAGTCGAAGGTCATGTATTATCTCTGGAGCGAGATCTGCAAAGAAGAGTACAAGACACAAAACAACTTCTTCCGCTCTAAGATTAAAGTGGATGGAAATACAGATGAAAAAGAGTTTACTTTCAACGAATTGTACCCGGATGGGGCAAAGCTTCTAATTGGGTTCATGAAGTATCTGAAGGTTAAGCCCGTTGAACAAGCAGAAGAGGACGAAGAGGAGTCAGGAGACGAATAAATGAAGATCTTATTCGAAGGATACCCGTATAGTGTAGATGTGCTTCAAAAGTATATCAGTAGCCATTTCTACACTGTTCACCACACCAAAAAAGGTATAGTTGGTGTGGTTAATTACGTCGGCTATTTCTTCAATTATAACCTTGAAAATCCCGAGAATACTGATGCAATTTTCATCCTTCCTAAAGTTTTTCTGAACAGCCAATCCGAACCTTTTGAATTTGCAGGAAAAAGGCCTGAAGACTTTTTGGACCTGAATGATGAAAACAATAAGATGCTTAAAGAGAATGGTGTTGCTGAAATGGTCTTCGAACTTTCGGTTTGGCTATATCAGGCAATTGCATTCTACCATCAAAGAAAATCTAATTCCAAAAATATTGAGAATAGTTCAATCCGAAATGTTGTATCAAACAGAGGCGAAGACTCGGCAACATATCTTGATACCGTCCTGCAACTGCGTAAATTCTACAAGGATCATCGGAATCTTTTTACCTTTGTCAGTATCATCAATAGTTCGGGGCACAATAAGATTCATTGGGCCAAAACCATTAGCCACGAGCAGCCTATCATCAAGAACAATCGTCCTGCCTATGTGAATTTCAGAACAAAGGAAAGGGTGGTCAATTTTGATGAAGAGATAATTGTGCTCTTCTATTCGGTTCTTGATTTCCTGAAGCATAGATTTCATTTCCAGGTCAATGTTAATATCCAATACCAGCTATTGTCACATAAGCGTATCCAGGGGATGATAGAGAATAGCCGAGGAACCCGATACCTTAAGAAGATTCGAAAGAAATACTTCACCGATGAATTTGTGGCCCTTTGGAAACTGTTGTACGCCTTTTTTGAGAAAGCGGAGCGTGTCGCTAACAGACGTTATCATGAAGAGTCTTTACTTATAAGGGATTTCAACCCTGTGTTCGAAGACATGGTTGATTATCTCATCAGTGACGATGACAACCCGAAAGAACTGGTTGCTCAAAGAGATAACAAACTAGTTGATCATCTTTATCATGAGGAATCTTTGGTATATAATGAGCACATCTATTTCGTGGGTGATAGTAAGTATTACCAACAAGGTAATGATCCAAGCGAGGATCTTAGGGCGGTATATAAGCAATATACCTATGCGAAAAACATCATCCAAAGGAATATCAATGTCATCGAAGGTTTTGAGTATGGAGATAGTAGGCACTATTTCCATTATCGAGACGACATTACTCAAGGCTATAATATAACGCCTAATTTCTTCATTAGCGGAACAACGAAAAGAGACACCCAAACAGGCAAATATATTTCAAGCGAACACCAGTTGGAAAATATCTCTGGTGAGCATATGCTCTACAATAGGCATTACCGCAATCGTCTGTTCGATAGAGATACGCTTATCCTTCAAAGGTACAACATCAATTTCCTATATGTGCTGACTGCTTACGCTGCACAACAACAGATCTCGCGTGATGCTTTCCGCAAGGTAACACGAGCTGCATTCAGGAATGACATTACAAAGGCTCTGAATGATCATTATAAGGTCTATCAGGTTTGTTTGCCAGATTCTGGTGATGATTGTCTTGAGATCAGCAAGTTCGTAAAAAGGAATTTTTATGAACTGTCGGGTCGTATATTTTCTTTCGACAATATACTTCTTTATGCAGAGGAAAAGAACGAGGCGAATAGCCTTGTTGATCCTGATGAAATGAATCCTATGCTTAATCTCGAACATGAAAGTGTGGAATTAGAAGAAGTAACTATTGGCAAACATATCGAGAAAAAATATAAGAAACTTGTTGAAATTGATGACGAATCTTCGCTAGAAAGTGTTTTCGGAATGAGGTTGCCGATAGTTGAAGATGATGGTGGATTGCCAATAAAAGAAACAGTTGGTGATGAGGATGAATACTGTGTCCCCATCTACAGTATCAAGGCTGCGTGTGGCAGGTTTCTTGAAGTAGGTGAGGAGGCATACATCGAAGCATGGATGGATACAGAAAAAGCTGGATATGGTCGAAAGGGCAATGAATATTTCATCGTCCAGGCTTCTGGTGACTCAATGCTGACAAAGATTCATGATGGCGATTATTGTCTGTTCCGTCATGGTGGCAGCATTCATAATGGCGACATCGTGATTGCAGGCATCCACGATATGGATGAAGACTACAACGGACGTTTCACCATCAAGGAGTTCCATCAAGTATTCAAATACAACGAAGATGGCGTAAGGGAGCGCACAGAAGTAACCCTATCCCCATTAAACACTTCCGGAGACTTCCCCACCTTCACCCTCGATGAAGAATCAGGCGATGGCTTCGGTGTGTTTGGTGTGCTGGAGTTTGTTTTTAAGAAATGAAGTGAAGATGAAGATAAGTAGGAATTAGTACTTTTATTAGTGTTTCTGGTTGTGTTGACATTGCCAATCCCAGATATCTTATTATTATATAAATAGAATCATTTTTGTTTTTTTTGTGAGTTAACTATTTTTTTTGTGGGGATAATTGCGTATTTTGGAGTTTTTTTTTTGGTATTTTGTATGAATAATGTTATATTTGCAGGCAAAATAATCATTGATTGATTGTCATATTGTGATTATTTAATGTGTTTTTTGTATCATTTTAAAGTATAATATTATGAATATTAATTTATTTAGGCTTTTACGCTGGTTTTTATGTGTTTCAATAGCTGTTCTGGCAGTGTACTTTTTGTCCGCTTATCTCTTGTCTTCACCAATTGTCTATGTCTTAATGTGTCTTATTTTATTCATTATCTTAGCTCCCTTATTTTTTTGGGAGCCTATAAACATAAAGAATAATAAGGTTTTTAATCAGCTTATTTCTTTAAAAAAGAAAAATACTTTAACTAATGATACTATTTTGGATTTATTTAATCAGCAATATGATGCTAATAAGTATTCTTATATTGATTTTTTGAAATCATTCAGATTATATGTTTCTAAAGCTGATATTGATGAAAATGATACCAATGAAATAATAGGATTAATTACTCCTGTTATTGAAGAACAAATGAAAAAGGAACCTTATTTTGGTGTAAATGATGCCGAAAAAGGAATACTGGAAGCTATACATAATTCAGCGGAAAAAAATGACAAGGATGGAGTTAAGCAGAATCTTATTACTTTGTCAGATAAATTAAAAGAAAACCAGAAAGAATTAAAATCATCTCGTATTATGAATTATTGGAGTATTTCTATTGGTATTATTAGCATTATTGTTTCAATATTATTTTGGTATATCGATTCATATTTGCCCCAAAGAGATGACAAAGTTAGAAAAGAAGCGCAAATTGAATATGAAAAAGCAAAGGAATCGAGATCAAATAATACTATTCAAATAGATCCAGATAATACAATAAAAAAGTAATATTTAAGAATAATGTTCGTTGTTATAACATTGTCATATATAATCGACTGCTGTATTAGTCAATAATAATATTCGGACTAATTGTCAGCTTGGAGATATAAAATCTTATCAATTAATAATGAAGGCCACAACTAAAATATCCATTGTTATAACATGTTACATAATCATGTGTTGTGTAACTCTAGTATTGCGCATTTATTTCAATTCAGAATGGTACGATGCTGATGGTATTTCTTTTACATTAAGTAAAAACAAAGCCACAATTCATATTGGTTCAGCAAAAGATACAATTGTTTTACCTTCAATTATAGAAAACAAAGGAAGAACTTATAATGTAACTGAAATTGGAGTATGTGCTTTCTATGGGTATACCAATCTTGCCTCAATTGAGATTCCTAACAGTGTTACCAAGATTGAGCTAGATGCCTTCAAAGGATGCACTAAACTCACCTCAATTGAGATTCCTAACAGTGTTAAAAGGATTGAGTTAGGTGCTTTTCAGGACTGCACTGGACTCACTACAATTGAGATACCGAATAGTGTAACTAAGATAGGCCCATATGCCTTTTATGGATGTTCTAGCCTTGCCTCAATTGAGTTGCCTAACAGTGTTAAAGAGATTGGCTTCAAATGGTTCTATGGCTGTACTGGACTCACTACAATTGAGATACCGAATAGTGTAACTAAGATAGATACAGAGGCCTTTTATGGTTGTTCTAGCCTCACCTCGATAGATATTCCTAACGGTGTTAAAGAGATTGGATTCAGTGCTTTCTCTGGTTGTTCAAGTCTCACATCGATAGATATTCCTAATAGTGTAACGAAGATTGATCCAGAAGCTTTTAAGGGATGTACAAGGTTAAAGAGAATCTCCGTGGACGAATCAAATCCAAGTTATAGCTCAATAGATGGGGCTTTATACTCTAAAGACAAGAAGATACTATATCGTGTTCCATGTGCTTTAGATTCTTTTAATATGTGCAAAAGTGTGATAGAAATTGTTGGTGGCGCCTTTGAAAAATGTACTAATCTAATCTCGATTAAGATTCCCAAAGGTGTGACACGGATTGCTAGTTGTGCATTCCAGAATTGCACCAGTCTTTCATCGGTGGAGATCCCAAACAGTGTAGTTTATTTGGGAGATAGAGCCTTCATTTACTGTTCAAGTCTCACTTCAGTAAAGATACCCAATAGTGTGAATAAAATTTATCCTAACACTTTCTCTGGTTGTTCAAGTCTCTCGTCGATAGTTATCCCTAACAGTGTAACAGAGATTGAGTATGGCGCTTTCTCTAGTTGCACTAGTCTCACATCAATAGTGATTCCAGACAGAGTGAAACGTATTTCGGCTAAAGTATTCTATGGTTGCACTAGTCTCACTTCGATAGATATTCCTAACGGTGTTAGAGAGATTGGAACGAGTGCTTTCTCTGGTTGTTCAAGTCTCACTTCGATAGATATTCCTAACGGTGTTAGAGAGATTGGAATGAGTGCTTTCTCTGGTTGTTCAAGCCTCACTTCGATAGATATTCCTAACGGTGTAACAAGGATTGAACCGGTTGTTTTTTCTGGCTGCTCAAGCCTCACTTCGATAGATATTCCTAACGGTGTTAAAGAGATTGGAAATCAGGCTTTCTCAGGTTGTTCAAGTCTCACTTCGATAGATATTCCTAATGGTGTAACAAGGATTGACTCGAATGCTTTTTCTGACTGCTCAAGTCTCACATCGTTAGAGATTCCCAAAAGTGTAACATTTATCTTTAGTTTTGATTTGATCGATGAATGTAGTAGTCTCACAGAACTACATCTCAAACAGAAAGAACCAATATTTTTCCCTGTTTTTACCGCAGAAGAAAGATTATCAGAGATCACTCTCTATGTCCCTAAAGGTTCAATAGATAATTATCGAAAGTTTTATATTTTTAATTATTTCGCCAAAATCGTCGAAGAGTAACAATGCTTTGATGCCAACGGTTTAGGATGTGCCACCCAAAAAGAGAACAAATGTGCCATTTGCAACTGTTGGCTATCAAATCTTTCCCTCTATGCTTGTATTCTCTCCCCCTCAATCATCCCCCTCGTCACCTCCGTGATTAATGTCCTGTGATCCTCTGCCGAATACAGATTGATGCCCAATAGAACAGCAAGCTCATCTACCTCATCATCTGAGAGTAGGTGAGTTTCTGTTTCCTGGTCTTTCCGTTTGCAGATGTAATAAGTAACTTTGTACCATCATTTTTTCGTAACGTAAAACCGTCAGTTTTTCGTAAAGTAAAACCGACAGCTGATGGGAACGGTTTCAAATGTACCACCCGTAACGGAATGAAATGTACCACCCCAAAAAATTACCAAAATTACTTTTATCATTATTATTTTTCTCATTTCCTCCCTCTGCACCTCAATAGCGAAAGAAAATGGGGAAACACGAATTAAGGTGAGGATTTCGCTGCTATGGACAGATAATCTCTCACCTTTTTCTTGTA
>JAEEGK010015363.1_pt1 | contig 16984 bp, 13 predicted proteins | sample 8958771 | NCBI WGS metagenome assembly JAEEGK01 (sample SAMN16246547, study PRJNA631951) | gut metagenome | biome: gut microbiome; feature: rumen; material: SC-attached | host: Bos | place: Iran: Karaj | collected 2018-10 | reverse complement strand
TTTGCGAACACTATGCTACTTACATCAGCATTTTTAAAAAATGAATATAATATAGATGCTTCTATATTAACACAAATTAATTATAAATTATTTAAGAAAAGGCCTTATATACTTCTTGAAATATTAAGAGATATACTTAGTCTACTTATGTTATGTATAACTACAGTTTTTGGATTATTATTTTTTTTAGTAGGATTAGTTAATCAAAAATTAGTTGAAGAAAATAAATTAAAAAAATTAATAAAATTAAATGGTGGAAATTTATGTAGTTATTGGCTTTCAATAATTATAAATAATTCAATAAAAATAATTATTTTTACATCATTTTTGATGATTTCCACTTATTATATTAATAAAAATATATCTGGCTATTTTTGGATAAATATATTTTTCGGCTCTATATCATCTTTAATATTTATATATTGTCTTTCATATTTTTGTTCAAGAGAAGATTCACTTATTAAAATTATTTTTTTTTATATTATAATATGTTTAGGTATAGGAGTAATTTTAAGGAATTATGATATAGAGAAAGATGTGATAAAATTATTAGTACGTGAATATAATATTACATCTTTTGATTTAAATCCTATAAGTTCAATGATTTTTTCTTGTTTAAGATTAAGTTATCATTATTCTTTTCTTCCTGCTATGAAAGCAAACACAGGTATAATAAAAGTAAAAAAAGTATTTTTTAATGGATTACTTATGCAATTAATTAATTTTATTTTTTACTCCATATTATTAATTATAGAAGAATGTGGAATTTTCAGAAAAATATCAAATATTATAAAAACTAAGATAATTCTAAGAGAAAAACAATTTATTAAAAAAGGAAGATATAATGAAGCAATGGAAATAGATAGTAATATAGGTCCTTTATTATCTAGATCCTCTAATTCAGAGCACACATCTCAAGCTCGTATAAGTATGGGCATAATCAATGATGATGAAGAGGAAGTAGAATATAATGATAATGATCTTATAGAGAAAAAAAAAAATGATAATAATACAATTAATGATCCATTTATGAATCAATATGTAGCAAATGAAATAAATAGAATAGGTCATGTAGGATTTTTAACAAAAATAGAGGATGTCAAAAAAATCTTTTGGTATTGTTGTAAAAATAATGTTAAAGCTGTTAATCATTTATTTTTAGGTCTTGAATTAAATGAAAAAATGGGATTATTAGGATTTAATGGTTCTGGAAAAACTGTTACTTTTAAAATAATAATTAATGAACTATTATATGACTCAGGAGCTATAACTTTATTTGGGTATGATAATAGAAAACAATTTAATAAAATTAATTCAGTAATAGGTTATTGTCCACAGGAAAATATTCCATTTGATTGTATGACAGTAAAAGAAATTATTCAATTTTTCTCTGGATTAAAAAAAAATAATGAAACTATAGAACAAATATGTAATAATTTTGATTTAAGTAATTATATAAATACTTTTTATTATAATTTATCAGGTGGTAATAAAAGAAAACTATTTTTAGCCTTATCTTTGATGAATAATCCTAATTTAATATTATTAGATCAACCATCAGGTAAATTAGACCCTATATCTAAAAAGAATATGATAAGAATAATAAAATCAATAACTAAAGATAATCAAAGATATAATATGATTTTATCAACTAATTCTCTAGAAGAAGCTCATTTATTATGTGATAGAATATCTTGGTTTAAAAGAGGTAATTTTACTGTTTTAGCAAAGCCAAAAGAATTAACTTCATCTTATAAAAAAATTTATAAATTATATATTAAATATGATCAATCTTTATTATTAAAAAAAAATAAAGAGATGCATATATTCAAAAAAGACATAGTTTTTAATTCACTTTCAAAAATAATTAAGAATTTTAAATTATATACTGATTTAACAAATCAAAATCCTATATTGCATAATCATTCTGAATATTTAAATAATATCATTAATGATATTAAAGATGATATTAATTATATTGAATTAAATGGAATAAATATAGATAATTCTTATGATTTTTATTTCGAAATAAAAGAAGGTAGAAGAGAAGCTTTATTCAATAAAATTATTGATTTAAAAAATAAATATCAACAAATCTCTGAAATAAATATAGAGAAATATTCATTAGAAAATATCTTAATTTAATTTAAATATAATTATTAGGAAAATAATTATTTTAATATTTATTAAAATAAAAAAATAAAAATAAATAAATAAAAAAAAAAAAAAGATAAAAATAAAAAATTAAAAGAAGAAGAAGAAAAAAATAGAGAAAATCAATTATTAGCAGAAAATGAAAAACAAGCTGAAGAATTAAAAAAAGATGAAGAAAAACAAAAACAATTTGAACAAGAAAAAGAAGAATTAGATAAAGTTATTAATGAATTAACCGAAACTAATGATAAATTAACTGAAGAAAATACTGAATTAAAAAAACAAGATGAAGAAAATCAAAAAAATTTAAATCTTTATCTTCAGTTAGAAAAAAAACATTCTGAATTACAAAAACAATTAGAAGAAAAACCACCTGAAGAAAATAATGAAGTTGAAAATAAAGAAGAAAACAATGAAGATAATATAGAAAAACCACCTGAAGATAATAATGAAGTTGAAAATAAAGAAGAAAACAATGAAGATAATATAGAAAAACCACCTGAAGATAATAACGAAGTTGAAAATAAAGAAGAAAACAATGAAGATAATATAGAAAAACCACCTGAAGAAAATAATGAAGTTGAAAATAAAGAAGAAAATAATGAAGATAATATAGAAAAACCACCTGAAGAAAATAATGAAGAAAAACCAGCTGAAGAAAATAATGAAGATAATAATAATAATAATGGAGAAGAAGTTGCAGCTTTTGTTGATGACGAGGCTAAAAGTGGAGGTAAACCTGATGAATAAGAATTTTAGTTTTTCTTTAATATTTTTTATTTATGTTAAAATTAATTTGTGTCATTTAATTTTTAATTTATTTTTTTATTTTTTTTTTGATTAAGGAATATTATGTTATTACAATAAATTGTTTTTTTTTAAATTTTATTTTTTTATTCTTTTTTAAAAATTAATTAAAGGAATTAATCACTCAAAGTTAAATAATAAACAAAATATTTTCTAATCTTTATGGGATTCATTCCAATTTATTTCCTATTATATAATTTAAATATCTTGTCTTTTTTATATGAGCTTTATATATTTTCTACAATCATTAATATAAAATGTTTCAGGATCATTAATATATATCTCTCCAATATGTTTTAGTTTTTATCCTTTTTATAAAATCAATCTCTTCAACTTTTCTTTTTAAATAGATAATTGAATATAATTCAAGATTAAAAAATAATGAAAATTATTCAATTATACTTTAATCAGTGAAGAAAAAGAAAAAATTCATTTAAAAATGAAAATAATGTGGATACTAGAAATAAGTCAAACAAAGAAGATTCAATAAATAAAATATCAAAATAATAATGAATTTAATTCTTTAATTTCATTATATTTTATTCCTAAAATAAAAATTATAAAGAATGTACAATAAAACCAAAATAACAAAATTTCAACGTCAAAAAAATCCTTAAATTATGAACAGTGATTTTTTAATAGAATATCTTTTAATTAAAATTTCTTTGGGAAATTTAATTTCTTCTTTAATATTAACGGAAAAGTACAGTACAAAAATAAAATCATATTTACAATTTATAATATTTATCAATTATTATTTTCAAGTTTTTCAGTAAATATTATTTTATGAAAGATAAAGTCTTTTCTAATCTTTTTAATTCTAAAATTTGAGGTATTGATTTATAAGATTTAAATAAAATATTAAATGAATTTATTTGTCGAATTCAATTTGAAATTTATGTTGATAAAACAATTTTCTAAAATTTAAAGTTTAAAAATATTATTAAAGAAAAAATATGTATTTTCAAATAGTTATTATAAATAAATATTATAAATTTATTGTTGATTAATATTTTTTAAGATATTATTAAATTTTTTAATAAAGTATTATAAAAGTTATATGTCAAATGTTGTTTGTTGTCATTTTTTAATTTAATTTTTTAAATAAGAATTAAAACAAAAATATTTTTAAAATTTTCTCACTTTAAAAAATATAAATATTCAAAAATAAAAATTAAAAATATATATTATAAAATATAATATGTACCATAAGAGAAAAGAATCAAAACATCGTTTCATTTACAATCCCAAAAAAAGAAGAGATCCAAAAGAAGAATTATTAGAGGCAAGAATAATAACAAAAAATTTAGTGTATATAATAGGATTAAGTCCATCTCTTGCAAACAAGGAAAAATTAATTAAATATGAATATTTAGGACAATATGGAACAATCATTAAAATTGTAGTAAATAGAAATAAAGCTTTTTATCAAAATAATATTAATGGACCAACTTATTCAGCATATGTAACATATTCAAACCCTGAAGAAGCTTCAATTGCAATATTATGTTTAGATAATTTTATTATTGATAATAATACTATTAAAGCTAGTTTTGGAACTACAAAATATTGTTCTTATTTTTTAAAAGGAAATATTTGTAATAATAAAGATTGTGTTTTTTTACATAAATTAGCAGATGAAAATAATATTATTAAAAGAGGAGATTTAAATTCTAATAAAATTTTAGCTCAACAACATTCGATTGCAATGAACATTTGTGACATTTATAATATTGATGTCAAAAATAAATTAATTGAAAATAGCAGAAAAAATACTATTTTTCCTCCTTTAGATTCTATTTATAAATTATATTATGTTGTTGAAAATGATCCTAATAAAAATATGTCTTTAAGTAAAAAGAATTATGATAATCTTTTAGATACTAATGAAAGTATTTTTCACTCAAACAATGAAATAATAAAATCTGATGAAAATAATAATAAAATAAAAGGAAAAAAAGAAAGTTCTAATAATTCAAGTAATAATGAAATTACAAGAGATTGTTCAAAAGAAGAAATTAATGATACTATATTAAATAAAAATAAATTATTTTTTGGAAGAAATACTTCAAGATTTAGTTTTAGTGATTCTAATGTTGATGAAAAAGAATCAATTAAAATTCCAAAGCAAATAAGAAATTTATTAGATACAAAAATTAATCTTTATAGATTAACTAAATATATGAATCAAAAAGTAATTGATAATATTTTAGAAGATGAATATATTAATTATAATGATAGTAATATTAATGATTGGGCTAATTTTATTAGGGAAAATAATGATAAGGAAAATAATAAAGATGAATTTGAAAATGATGTTGATTATATTAATCAATTTATTATGGATAAAGTTTGGTCTAAAGAAGATAATTCCAAATAACAAAATTTAAAAAGAACAAAATATATATAAAAAATATGTAAATTTATAAAAGAATTTCAAAATAATAAAAACCTAATATTATTAATATTTAAAATATATATTTTTATTTAATAAAAAAGCAAAAAAAAAATTAAAAAAGAATTAAAAAAAAGAAAAAGAAATTAATGAAGAGAACAATATTTAACTCATTTATCATGCTGTCTATTTATATACAGGCAGGCTTAAAAATCCAGAATTTATATCGAAATATTTTTTTAAATTTACAAGAGAAAGTTTAAACTCAATATTTAAATATGAAGATATATTAAAATTAGAACTACAAAATAGAAAACAGAAATTCAAAAAGTTTTTCCTTATTTAGAATCATTATTATATTCTCATGAATTTTTAAGATGATATTATGATATAAAAAGTATTTAAAAAATACAAAGAAAATTCAGATATATTTTTATTTTTAATTTTTAATAATGAAATAAATTTTAATTAATAAATAAATTAATAATATAATTCACAGATTCTACTTGATTTATCGCTTAATATTATCTGGAATTAATAATACTAATAAAAATATTGAATTTACGGATAGAAAAAGTAAAAAAAAATATTTATATATGGGAAATATAATTAAAGATAATTTTATAGGGTTTGGATTATTAATTACTCCTTTTTTAAAATATAAGAAAAAATTTTCAAATTCAAAAAAAAGTGAAATGATGATTTTATTATTTTTTGAGAGGACATCCTTTTTTACAAAAATGAAATATTAAGAGATGAATTAAAAATAAAAGATAAATATAAAAATAAAAAAGAAATTGTTATAGAAGGAAATTTTGAAAAAGATGAAATTAAAGGAATATTTACTTTTAATAATAGAAATGAATAGAATGGAGAAATAGAAGGAAATGTTAAAAAGGAGAATGGTTTAAAAAATCAACTGGAAAAAAATGAAAGTGTTTTAATAATAATACTAATGAAATAAAATATATATATTAATATTTAAAATATGAATTTATTTCATTTATATATTTTTAAATTTTAATTCAATTAAAATTTACATTTAATTTATGGGATTAGGTCTAATCCCTAATATTATTTAATATAATTTAAATAAAAAAAAATATCGTATATTATAAGAATCAATAATAAAATAAAAAATTTAATTTTTTAATAAGCAATTATCGTTATTTAAGATTTGTAAAAAATTGTTTAGATTGTCTTATATTAAAAAAATAGACATTATCAACAGATGCACTAATATGTTTTTGATCAATTGTAGTTTCATAATTATAGATGAATACACCATTTTCAAATGTAAAATCTTCATCACAGTTTTTCTTATTAGTTCCATTTTTCAAATAATAACATGAACATTTATATTGCTTTCCTATACAATCAAACAGACTTTGTAAAAGATTATTTTCATCAAAATTTTTAAGATTATGACGATGATAATGACCATCTGATTTTTCTTTGCCACATAAAGTTATTCCTTCAAACATATTAACCCATCCAATGTGGATTCTGTTTATGGGATAGTATCTTTCATCCTTTCCTTGCAAGAATTCTTGGACTTCATCATTTAATTCTTGTATTTGCTTAAAATCTTCTTTAAATTTATCATTTTCTTTTATATCTTTATTTTCTTTATTATATTTTTCATCCTTTTTTTCATCTTCATCATTAATTAAATTATCATTAAATTTATTATCTTGATAATTTTCTTTATTTAAATTGAGTTCAATATTTTCTTTTATGTTGTTATCATCGTTAAATCTGATTCCAATAAAATGTGGTTCAATTTCAAAATTTGTTTCTTGTTTTTTGATTTTATTTTCTTGAATAATATCATTTCTTTTATTAGTTTTTTTTTTTTTGATAAATGTTATTTCATTATCCTTTTCAATATAATTTTTATTAGAAATTCTCTTCATATGATTAGGATTATTTTCCTTTGAAATATTATCTTGACATTCTCCATTAACTTTTTCATATCCATTTTCTTTTTCTTTTCTTTCATTATTTTTGCCATATTCTAGTTCAGTTATTTGATAATCTTTATTAATGTTACTCAAATTTTTATTATTATTTGAAGTTTTTATTCCATCCCTAGATTGATTATCACCATTTTCATTATTTTTTTTCTTTTTACATTTTCCACAGCAACTTATAAGCAAAATAAATTTTTTCCACATTTTTTTTTAATTATATAATATGAAATAGGCTTTAATTAATTAAAATATTTATATAATTAATGAAATATAAATTAATTAACTTTGAATAATAAATTTGAGAATTTAATTAATAACTATAATTCAAATGTTTATTTAATACATAAAAAAAATTAAACTATTTCAAAACTTTTTTCTTCATTTTTTTTTCTTTTTTTACCTAAAATATCATCTTCTTCATCATTATCACTTATATCAATAATTTCATTATTTTTTAAATTTGTATTTTCTAGATTTATATTATTATTTACAATTTTATTTTTATTATTGATTTCTGTATTTCTTTTAATTGTGTTAGTATTAATTTCATCATTATATAAATCTTCAAGTGAGTCTCCAGTTTGTTCAATTATATTACAATTTTTTGGTTCTTCATTTAAACCTATATTTTCTTTAATTAAGTTATTTAAATTTTCTTCTTTTTTTTCTTTAAAAATCCAATCTTTTTCATTATTATTATTTTTATATATTTCAGATTTTTTTTCATATTCATTCAAAATTTTTTCCTTTTTTTTTGAAAATTGTTTATAATCAAAAAAATGTTCTTTAAAATTATTATTTTGATGACTTACATAACTACTTGACATTTCTTGATTTGAAGAAGACTTTTTTCTATTTAAACTTTCTTCAGAATTTTTTTTACTTTCTATATTTTTATTTTCTGATGATGATTGATTTGTATTAATAATAATATTTTTTTTATTTTGTTTTATCTTATATATTTTAATAAAAACTTTTTTTAATTGAATAAATTTTTGATTAATTAACTTTAATTCTCTTTCAAAAGAATCTAAAATTCTAATTGGATCTTCATTTAATGAAATATTAAATAAATTGATATATTTATTTTTATCATTTAGACTTTGTATTGAAGATGATGATGAAGAAAGTTGATTTATTTCTTCAATTTTATTATCATCATTTGATGAATCATTATCTTCTATTATTTCTATTATTTCTTTTTTTCTATTTGATCTTCTCATTAATTAATTTTTTTTTATTTGTCACTTAAATTCAATTTTGATAATTATTAGAAGAATTATTAAAAAAAATTTTTTTCAAATTAAACCAAAAAAAAATAAATTTAAAAAAACAAAAAAAAAATTCAAAATAGATTTTTAAAAATTAAAAAAAAACAAAAAATAGTGCTTTAAAAAACAAAAAAAATAAATCAAAATAAAATTAATTTAAAAAAAATGCAGAAAGATCAAAAAGAATATAGTTATAAAATATTATTATTAGGAAATACATTAGTAGGAAAATCATGTATGCTAATAAAATATTCAGATGATTATTTTCCAGAAAATTACATAGCAACAGTAGGATTAGATTATAGATTAAAACATTTTGATTTACCAAATGGAAAAATAGGAAAAGTTCAAATTTGGGACACTGCAGGTCAAGATAGATTTAAATCAATAACTAAAAATTATTATAATAATACAAATGGTATTCTTTTAGTATATTCTGTTGTTGATAAAAAAAGTTTTGATGATATTTCAAGTTGGATTGAAGATATTAAAGAACAGACAAAAGAAGATATTATTATTTTTTTAGTTGCAAATAAAATTGATTTAAATGATAAAAGAGTTATTAGTGTTAATGATGGAGAAAAATTAGCTGAGAATTATCATATTAGTTATTATGAAACTTCTGCAAAAACTGGAAAAGGAATTGATAAAATTTTTAATGATTTAATTAAACAAATTTATGATAAATATAGTAATAATAATATTAAAGATGATAATGATGTTAAAAAGAAAAAAGGGATTTTTAATATTTTAAATTCTAAAGAAAATAAACATGATTCTAAAAATAATAAAAATAATAAAGATAAGGGTAATGTAAAGAATAAAAAGAAAAAATGTTGTTAAAAAATATATTTTTTTTATTTTCATTTTATATAAATAAAATAATATTAAAGAAATTAATATAAAATAAATAATTTAAATAGAATAAATAATGATAGATTCAGCAACAAATACACTAAAAATAAGACCACAAACAGGAAGAATAGAAAAAATAATAAAATCAAAAAGTTTAAGATCAAAAAATTCATTTTCAACATCATCAATAGAAGAAACATCAAGTTTAGTAAATGATAATTTAAAAGATGAAAAAATAAAATTTTTTGAAGAATTATGTAAAAAAAGTGAATTTGAAGATTTAATAAAAGAAGAAGCTGATAGAATTGATATGGTAAATAAAAAAAAGAAAATAATGAATAAAATAAATTTATTAGAAAACAATCATAATGGATTATATAATTGGAAAACACTTTTTAATAATTCAAAACCAATTTCAAGTTATATTAAAGTAAATAATGATAAAAATGAAAAAAAAGAAGAAAATAAAGAAAACAATTTTAAATTTCCTGTTGATTTAAATTAAAATAAATTAAATTTATTATTTACAAAATGAAGAAAATTATATTTTTCATAATAATGAAAAAAATAATAAAAAAAGATCAAAAACTTCTGAAGATAAATTAAATGAAATAAATTATGAAAATCAAAATTATTTAAATCAATCAAAAAAAAAGAAAAAAAATGGTAATTGTATTAGACCAATGAGTATTAATTCAAAAATAAATAAAAATGATATTTTTTATTTTTCTCAAAATTTCAGTGATTATTTTAAAGAAGATTTGAAAGATTTTGTTAAAAAAATGCCTTTATTAAAACCTAAAATAATACAAGATCCTAGTAGATTAAAAAAAGCAATTAAAAAAGCTTATAAAGAAAATGAAATTAGAGAAAATAAATTAAAAAAAATTTTAAATTCAGATACTCTATTTTAAATAAACAAGATGTTATTATTGCAGGTAAAAGAAATAATCCTACTCCATTATTAAAAAGTGTTTTTCGTCAAATTCATCCTGAAAGTTCTATGAAGAATCTTAGAGATAAAAAATTATATTTAAAGACAATGAAAACAATTAATAAAAATTATTCTGTTGATTTTATTAAAAATAATAAAAAAAAACTTGTTTATAATGGAATAAATAGTAATAATAATGGATTATTATTATCAACTTATAATAAAAATGATCCTGCTTTAGCAATTTTTAATAAAATAAAAGAAGAAAATGAAGAAAATGAAGATTTAGAAAATTTAGATAATAATAATATGAAAATAAATAAAGAAGTATATTTTAATTTTTTTAAAATAATTAATTTACTTTTAGTTTAATATCAATATTTTGTTTTAAGATGAAAATTGGGCAAATCCTACTAATAAAAGGTAAAATAATCATAAATTTAAATATATTTAATTTATCATCAAAATAAATTTCAAATAATTAAAAAATTTTTAACTTTAATAAATAAATTAATTAATATTGTATAAACTAATTCCCTATTTATTATATTTATTCATTAAATAAAAAATTATTAATATATTTTAAATTATAAATGGGAATACTTTGTGAACCGAATACCGAAGGTAATATTAATATTAATTTTATAGAAAATAATCTTTGTTTCTGTCCTTCATGTGGTGAATCAGCTGGAGAAAATTTTAAAGGTTCTGGTAGCGATCAAACCACTTTTTATTGTTTAAAATGTGGAAATATTCAAAGTAATAGAAATTATTTTCATTGCAATAATTGTAATGGTATTTTTTGTATTCAATGTCCACAAAATATTAATAAAAATTTGGCATCATGTCCTTCATGTGGTGAATCAGCTGGAGAAAATTTTAAAGGTTCTGGTACAACAGAAGAAAATTATTATTGTTTAAAATGTGGTAAATTAGATGGTATTGATGATAAAGAAATAAAAGATACAGAAATAAAAAAAAGTTTTTTTGTGTGTTTTAAATGTAAAAGTATTTTTTGTTATAAATGTCCATATTTAAAACATGAAATTTATGCTAATTGTCCTACATGTGGTGAATCAGTTGGAGAACATTTAACAGGATCATGTGAAATACAAAATATGCAATATTCTGGAATAGATAAACATACTTTTAATTGTTTAAAATGTGGAAAAAGGAAAATAGATTCAAATTATTATAAATGTGATAAATGCAATTAATTGTATATTTTGTCCTAAATGTGTTTTTTATTCACCAAAATTATAATATTTAGGTATTCCTTTTAATTATTGGAGGATGAAAAAATAAACTTTAAGGTAATTTTTATTTCTTTTTTCATAATTTTATTTTCTTTGGATGTTTGTGAATTAAATGAAGAATTAAATTTTCAAAAAATCTATTAATATATTTTTTACATATGCTCTTTTTGTTAAATAAACAACTTTTGAAAAAGTATATTAAAAAATATTATTTAATTCTAAATAATGTTCATTTATTATTAATATTTTAAATATATTTCCAAAATTGTCAATATTATATTTATTAAAAATTATTTAAAATTATTGATTTTGAATTGGGGATTGGGCCCAATCCCCAATTCATTATAAAATATAATTGAACATTAAACTAATATAAAATAAAACAATTTATAATATATTTTTTAATTTTATTTCAAATATTGTAAAAAAATATATTTTTCTCCTAATTTAAAATATTTCAATAAAATTATTTATATTATATTTTTAATTGATTAAATAAAAAAATATTATTAAGTAGTTTTAATTCTATTTAATAAAGAACTATTAATAATTATTTGATTATAATTTGATAAAAAGGAATCAACTTTTGATATTTAAATATATAAAATACTTATTATATTTTTCTTATTTTAAACTTTTTCAATTAAACCTAAATTAATCATTTTGCAATAAATATTTGATTTAATTCCAACTTTCACTTTTAAATTATCGAAATAAACACTTTTTTTAAATAAAATTATCAGTTATCTAAATTATTATTTACTAAAATATTAAATAATATATTATAAATAATATATTCAATTTATTTCTTATATATTAAATGTATCAGTTTTTTAAAAGTTATTATTTAACTAAAATGTTGTTAATATTTATTAAAAATTAAATGAGATAATTCCCTTCTTTGTGTAGGGAAGGGGTTTGAAGTAAAATGGATATGGTGTGTAAACTTGAATACATCTCTTTTAATTTTATATTCTTTAAATTTTTCTTTATTTTAGTTATTCGTAAAAATTGAAAAATAAAAATCTTTTTTTATGTTTATAATTATTAATAATATAAATATTTAAATTATTTAGTTATTTTTCAATATATTTATATATTTAAAAAAGTTTAAAAATTAAAAGTTAATTATTTTAATTTTATTATTTTTATATCATTTGAGCTTATAATACATTTCTTATTTATCCCATTAAACATTTCACTCATATCTTTAGCATTATTAGTATTAAAATTAGATAAATCTAAAGAAGTCAAAGAAGAACAATGAGAGAACATATAACTCATATTAATAACATTAATAGTACTAAAATTAGATAAATTTAAAGAATTTAAAGAAGAACAATGAGAGAACATATAACTCATATTAGTAAATGATCAAGTTGATAATGTTTAAAAACAAGCTTTACTACTTCTAAAGTTGATGAAGCGAAAAAAGATTTAAAATTTCAAATTGATAATATTAATTCTAAATTACCTGAAATTTCAGTTAAAAATTCTAATTGTAAAAACACAGAAATAAAAAATTTAATGAGTTTATTCAAGAAAGAGAATATTTAAAGAGGCCTACAGATGATTTTAAATTACAATTAGATAATTATTGAAAAAGTAGAAATAAAAAATAAAGAAACTATTTTAGAAATTATTGATTCTCAAAAGAATTTGGGAAAATTAAAAATTTTTTTTCATTTAATTAAGTTTAGATCATATTTAAATGAAATAATCATAATAATGAAATTCTGATTATTGAGATTAGTAAATTAGTGAGTTTAATCTTAAAAAAACAAATAGTTAAATTTTGGATAAAAAAAATAAAAATTTTAATAATGTTGACTCTATTCTTAAATAAATTATTACTGGAAAGAAAAATAATTCTGTTGAAAAAATTAAATTAAATAAGCAAAGAAATAGAAAACTTTTCTTTTATAAGTAATAATATGAAAAAAGAGAAAAGAAAGTGATGTTAATAATATGTTAAATATAAAAAATATGATGATTAATGAAAAAAGTAAAAGGGAAGTAGTTTTACTAACGAAAAAATAAAAGAATAAGTAGTCTTATTAATATAAAAGATATGATAAATAATAATGAATAAAATAAGATGGATAATAATGTTAAGGAATATAAAATAAAATTCAATAAAAAAAACAATGACAAAAGTGATAATGAGAATAAAACACACAAAATATCAAAGAAAAAAATTCTGATTTAAAAAATATTTTGATAACTTCATAATCCAAATATGAATACATTTAATATTGAAAAAAAATAAGTGTAAAAAGTAAATTACAAGATAATGAAATAATAAATGAGAAAAAAGATTTAAGTAATCCATAAAAGTATAATAAATTCAATGACATCAAATTCAACAATATCAGAAAAAGAAAATAGGAATAGAAAAATTGAAAATAAAGAAAATATTAAAACAATTATCATTAACTATTAATAATAATTTAAAAATATATTTAAATTATATTGAAAAAAATAAAAAAAGTAATCACATAAATAATCATAAGCCATATTTTTTCCTGCTATAAAATTAATCTATTTAATATTATTTAAAATTAAAAATTCATTTGTATAATGAATACAATTATGATTTAATTGTTCAAATAATATTAAATTAATAAATTTTTCTGGCTCATCTTTTGAATAGAAATATTTTATTTCTTTATATTTTTATAATGATTTATCAGTTAAACTTTCTATAATTAAAGGTTTCTAATTACCATTTATATCTTCTTCTTCATTTGTATCAATACTTTTTTTAAATATTCAGTATGTACTTAAAAAAAAGATAAAATTGGAAAATTTAAATCTCTTTGAACTACACAATAATTGAAAGGACCTTTTTGCTCGTAATCAGGTGTTTGTTTTAAAAAATCAATGTTTAATAGAAATTCTTTTAAAGTAATATCAAGGTAAAGTTCTTTTTCTGAATTTTTTATATATCTTCTTTTCTTTCTATTAAGAATTATTTGTTCATTATTCTTCATATCAAGTTAATGTTTTATTTTTGTGATAATAGTATATTTATTATTTTATTTTTATTTTTATTTAATTTAATTTACTATCCTTAATTAGCTTATTTCATTTATAATTAATTAATGAAAATTGTTTAAAAATAGAGTATAAGTTTATAAAAAATATCTCTTTGAGAATATAATTTTTTTAATATTCTAATTATATACTTTTTTCATTATTTGAAAACGAATTGAATTTTGATGAATAAACAATAATTTCATTCAATTTATAACAAAAATAAAAATATAAAAATGTTTGAATAATAAAATAACTATAATAAAAAAAAGGATATAATAGTAATAATAAATTAATTTTCATTAATATTAACTAATTTTGTATAAAAGTAAAGTACTCATTTTTTATTAAAAGTAAATTACACCATTTGTGTTTTGAATTTTAATAAATAGACAATTATATATCTATTTTTATATAAATGTCCCAAAAAAACGAAATTATTTGTCTTTATGAGATTAAAACAAGTGATGATGATGAAGAAAATGATTTAAATGTTCCAATTAGAATATTAAGTTCTTATGAAGAATCAAAGAGAGAGAATAAATTTTATAAAGGTGAAAATAATGAAAAAGAAATAGAAGATAATTGTGAAATATATTTAGATGGAAAAAAAATTGATTTCTGTTATGATTATGAATTTGAGAAAGGAGGAAAATATACATTTAAACTTTTATTTAAAAAACCTTTAACAAATCTAAATTATATGTTTAGGGACTGTAAAAATTTAGCATCAATTGATTTTTCTAATTTTGATGGTACTAATGTTAAAAATATGGACTATATGTTGGAGGCTTGTTCTTCTTTAACTTCTGTAAATTTATCTGGTTTTAACACTAAAAATGTTACTAATATGGCTGGCTTGTTCCATGATTGTAAATCTTTAACTTCTTTAGATTTATCTAGTTTTAACACTGATAATGTTAAAGATATGAATTTAATGTTCGATCATTGTTCTTCTTTAACTTCTTTAGATTTATCTAATTTTAATACTAATAATGTTCAAAATATGAGTTATATGTTCCGTTCTTGTTCTTCTTTAACTTCTTTAAATGTATCTAATTTTAATACTAATAATGTCACGAATATGAAAGAAATGTTCTGTGATTGTGATTCTTTAACTTCTTTAAATGTATCTAATTTTAATACTAGTAATGTTGAAAAAATGAAAAGAATTTTCTGTGAATGTCGTTCTTTAACTTCTTTAAATTTATCTAATTTTAATACTAATAAAATTACTAAAATGAGTGGTATGTTCTATAATTGTTCTTCTTTAACTTCTTTAAATATATCTAACTTTAATACTAATAATGTTATAAATATGAATAGTATGTTCTCTGGTTGTTCTTCTTTAACTTCTTTAAATTTATCTAATTTTAATACTAATAATGTTCAAGATATGTGTTATATGTTCGAGAAATGTGCTTCTTTAACTTCTTTAAATTTATCTAATTTTAATACTAGTAATGTTGAAGAAATGGATAAAATTTTCTATGGAATAAATCCGGATTGTGATCTAATATGCTCAGATAAAAAAATATTAGATTTAGTTAAAGGAGATTAAATTAAATTATTATTTTTAAGAACTTTTAAATTTTATTTAAAGGTAATATTTTATTCATTAAATTATTTTATTAAATTTATTGTTTTTTATTTTTTTTATTAATAATATCCTTTATTATATAAACAATTAATTTTTTTTCCACTTCTTTCAAAATCAATATCGAATTCCCATAAACAAAAATATTTTCATTTTCTAATTTACGACCTGTGCTTTAATAAACTTTTATCTAATTTTGAAATCGGATATATTTACATAATGCTATAAGATTCTGAATATATATTAAATAAAAAAGATAAAATTAGACCAAAATTGTATTATTTATATTTATCAAAAACAGATAAAAAAAACAATGTCAAATAATTCTTGCTTTTTATCTTTTTAATGAAACAAATCTCCAAATGAAAAATATTATTGATTTCTTACCAAAGACAATACTATATTTATGTGAAATTAATGTTATTGATTAAGAGATTTAAAACCTTTAAGTATCTTTGCTGTTAAAAAACCTTTCATTAAATTTTATGCTAATTCATACTTTATAAATTATAACAATTATAACATGTGATACTGAATTTAATCTAAAATTAATACTGTTATTAAATTTGATGTTAGATTACCTGAAGAAGAAATTTTTATTCCTGAATTACAATGTGAAGTTTATGATCATTTATTAAGTGGAATGTATAATTCATTACTTGGAGTTTTTAGTATTGATATTAAAAAATTAATTAAAAAAACTCAT
>JAEEGK010015361.1_pt1 | contig 16985 bp, 18 predicted proteins | sample 8958771 | NCBI WGS metagenome assembly JAEEGK01 (sample SAMN16246547, study PRJNA631951) | gut metagenome | biome: gut microbiome; feature: rumen; material: SC-attached | host: Bos | place: Iran: Karaj | collected 2018-10 | reverse complement strand
GCTGTGAATGTGCTGAATAAGGCTGCAGAGATTCTCACGTCTGTGAACCATCGCACAGACCTTGCCACTAAGTGCAAGACCTTGGCAGACGAGGTGGAGGCAGCTCTGAAGCAATACGCCATCTATGACCATCCGAAGTATGGCAAGATCTACGCCTACGAGGTAGATGGCTTTGGCAATCAGTTGCTGATGGATGATGCTAACGTGCCAAGCCTGCTGGCCATGCCATACTTGGGCTTAGTGGATGCCAGCGACCCGATTTATCAGAATACGCGTCACTTCGTATGGAGTGAGGACAACCCTTACTTCTTCCGTGGCAAGGCTGTAGAGGGCATTGGAGGGCCTCACATTGGCTATGACATGCCTTGGCCTATGAGCTTGATGATGCGTGCCTTCACAAGTACTGATGATCAGGAGATCAAGACTTGCGTGAAGCTACTTGTCGACAATGAAGCAGGCACAGGCTTCATGCATGAGTCGTTCCACAAGGATGATACCACGAAGTTCACCCGTTCTTGGTTTGCTTGGGCCAATACCCTTTTTGGAGAGCTGATACTTAAGTTGGTCAATGAGGGTAAGGTGGATTTGCTAAACAGCATTCCATGATGCTCAGGAGTTTGCCCGTGAACTGATCTGCCATAACTACCGTGAAGGCTGGAAACTGGTGGATATGCCAAGCTAAACATCACCAGTGAATATATAAAAAGGAGGGGCTGCACCAAACGCTGCCCCTCCTTTGGCATCTGGAAGATATTTCTTATTACTTCACGTTATACACTTTCTGGCCCATCACAGCTGTGATGCCTACCAGCTTCATGAAAGCATAGTCAGGATCATCCAATGGGTGAGCTTCTTTCATGCTTGGATACTTGTCGAGGAAATGCGTGCGAACCTCTGGCGTCTCAGCTTCTACAAGCTTGCAGGTGATACGCATCCAGCCACGACCCTCCTTAGGGAAGGCGGCTATCTGTACTTTAGGGTTCTTAACCAACTGCTTGTATACATCCTTTGGCTTGCGTGTCATGAAATAAACCTCTCCATTGATGACATCGCAGAAACTGAAGGGGCGAACGCGAGGCTGGTCACCATCCATCGTGGCAAGGAAATACTGGCCACAGCTTTCCAGGTAAGCTACGAAATCTTCTGGGCTCATAGTATCATTGGCCTGAGGAGTGGCAGAGGTGTAAGCGTCTTCTTGTGCAGGAGCTTCTGCTTCGGCTTGAGGCTGAGCCTCTTTCTGGGTGCAAGACATCAAACATGCAGTCAGTGCGACTGCCATCATTAGGAATAACTTTTTCATTTCTTTACGGATTATGATTGTTAGTATTTTAATTGTCTGCAAAATTAGTGCTTTATTGCCAATGAAGATTTACCCGAATTTCCACAAAAATTGAATAATTTACCCAAAATGCTTGTCTCTTTGGAGAAAGATGTCTATTTTTAGCACATGGATTCTAAAAAAGAGCATATACAGAAACCAGACATCTTCTTTTGTGAGGATATCTTTGAGGCATGTGGAGGCAAGTACAATGACTACTTGCTGCATATCTTCATTATAGAAGGTAGCATGAGTTTTAGATTGAACAATAATCTGTTCCAAGCTAAGGCTGGTAGCGGAGTCATCCTTATAGAAGGCAAACCATTGCAAGATCTCCGTGTGAGTGCTGATGCCAAAACAGTTGTTTTTCTGAAATCCAAGTACTACCATCAGGCCCATCCTTTGAGGATGACGCATCATGTGAGAGGACTGAAGTTCTATTATGACAACCCCATCATGCAGATGAGTGCAGAGGATATGGAGTTGTGTCTAAGGGATTTGGAAGATATCAGGCATAGGCTGCAGCAAGAGGGACACATCTACCACCAGGAAACCCTGAAACGCTCCATTGAGAATTTCACCTATGACATTTTCGACATCTATACGCGTTGCAATCAGGAGCAGGCAACTAAGGGTGGGCAGGAGGCTTTGGTGACGCAGCAGTTCATAGATCTGCTCAAGGATCATGTGATGAGAGAGCGTACGGTGGAGTTCTATGCAGACAAATTGTTTGTCACCCCCAAATACCTCTCTAGAGTGTGTCAGCAGTCCACTGGCCATCATGCTTCTTTTTGGATTACGCAGTTTGCCTTGACACACATGCTGGAACTGCTCACAGACACAGACAAAAGTCTGACGGAGATAAGTAATGAAGTGAATTTCCAGTCGCTCTCACACTTCACACGCTTTATCAAGAATCACACAGGACTCACTCCTTCGGAGTTTCGGATGAAGAAACGGAAGGGAGGGAAATCCACCTGAAGGCATTAGTGAAGAGGAGGTTCTGTGTGGCATCGATGAATCCTTCATCACCATGCCCCATGTTCAGATAGACCATGCGGTAGTTCTTGTTCGTCCACACGATGGGGAAATCACCAAACAGCACGATGTCTTTGATGCCAAAAGGATAGTTTTTGGGCGAGATGCTTACCAGCACCTCCACGTCTTTATTGTCACGGGGTGAAGGCGAGAACTGATAGAACTCGCTGGCAGGTACCACGAATTCCTTGGGCAGCGTGCGGGTGATGGGATGGAGCTGTGTATCCACCTCCACTAAGGCAGGCTGTGGAGGCCAATTATTGCAGAGGAAGGTACCACATCCCAGAAACTCATTAAACCAAGGCCAGTGCGTGTCTTTGTCATTATAGCCTGTGGCATGGAAGCCTATCCATCCACCCCCTTGCTCCATGTATTGCTCGAAAGCTTTGCGTTGGTCAGCATCGTGAGGTAAGGCATTGAGCATCACCACGACATCATAGCGCTTAAGGCTATCCAGACTATTGGGGCATTCTGTGCGCACATCATACGTGAATCCCTCCCCATAGCTGAGCTTATGGAAAAAATGCAGGGCTTGTTGGTCGAACTCTACATGGGCAGATTCTGCATTAGGATCCCAGATAAACAGAGCGTGGAAGCGAATACGATCGCCTGCATAGTCGGCAGGGTACTTATCGGTAACTTGGGCCTTGGCGACACAGCAGAGCAGCATTAAAGCCAGGCTGAGCAATCTATAGTTATAATTCTTGATTTGATGATTCATCATGGTATAAGCGATAAGATATTAATTATAATTTCAACCCATCCAGTAGCGTCGTTCTTTATCGTCCATCTTTTCGATGGCATAGCGTAGGGTAGTGCGGGGCATCTCTTCGACGTGCTGTTCCAGAAAGCCGCGTAGCAAGTCCATGCTGACCTGCTTCCCCATCTCACGAAGCATCCATCCCACGGCCTTCTGCATCAAGTCATGCGGATGTCTAAGATGCATCTCTGCATAGCGCAGGCACCATGAGGGGTCGCCTTGATGGGAGGTTTCCCACGTACAAACCATACTCATGCGTTGTCTCCATAGGTTGTTGCTATGTGCTAAATTATCAAGTACTTGCCTTTTGTAGTTAGAGTAAAGTGAAGGATGCTCGTTGGCTGAATTTCCAAGTAAAGTAGGCAGCATAATCCAGCGTCCTAAAAGCTTTGGAGCAGAGAGATCCACCAGATCCCAGTTGTTAGCTTGCTCAGCATAATGCAGGTACATCTCAATGATCCCGTCACGCGCATGAACAGACGTCATATCCAGTTCGAGTGACTTCTTGGCCAATGCCTCGAACTTAGCCACAAGTATCAAAAGTCCGCAAAGACGCACTTCGTGCCATTTGTTTTGCAGCAGTTGAGGAACTTCATCTAGTGGCACCTCTTTCCACACCTGTTTTACAATCTCACGCGTCTGAGGTACCTTCAGTCCTAAGAACTCATCGCCTTCGCCATATTCTCCAGGACCTGTCTTGAAGAAGCCCATCAATACCTCTCGCTGTTTCTCATTCTTCAGCGATTCCATGTGAGCTATAATTTCTTTAGCAGTTGTCATGATTCCTTCCATCCTATATGGAGAACAAAGGTAATGTAAAGAGTGTCTCATGCCAAAGGATTATTGGGAAAAGTTATTAGTAATAGCGATAAATGATGTATATTTGTCGCTAGATACAATGATTCAGCTATGGATTATATCTACCATTACGATAGCCCACTAGGTGGCATCACGATGGCTAGTGATGGCGAGGCACTCATCGGCCTATGGTTCGATGGTCAGCAGTTCTATGCCTCTACACTAGGACGAGTGCAAGAGCAACGAATGTTACCCATATTCGAGGAAACATCCCGCTGGTTGGATGTCTATTTTAGCGGACAGGAACCCGATTTTACACCATTGCTTCGCCCTAAAGGTACTCCGTTTCGCTTGTCTGTTTGGCAGTATTTGTTGGCCATACCTTACGCTCAGACAGTTACTTACGCTGAAATAGCTCATTACATAGCTCAGCAAAAGGGACAGAAATCAATGTCAGCCCAAGCAGTTGGTGGGGCGGTAGGGCACAATCCCATCTCCCTTATCATCCCTTGTCACCGTGTCATAGGGACAGATGGTAGTCTTACGGGTTATGCTGCAGGATTAGAGAGAAAAGGTTGGTTATTAGCGTTAGAGAAAGGTAAGCTGTTCACCAACGTCTAAAAATCGCCCTAAATGCCAAATTATTCTTTTTTAAGAAATGATTGAATTGTATTGAAAAGTTTTTTATTACCTTTGGAGCACAGAATTAATATAGGAGGAGGTATGAAAAGGATTGTTTTATTATTGATGGTATTAGTGACGGGCTTCACACTATCTGCGCAGGAGCTCTCTGGGATTATCACCAAGAAGGGAAAACCTAAGAAGGGTTTGGTGGTGAAATTGCTTGGGACGAATGAGACAACTACCACTGACAAATACGGACGTTTCCATTTCGAAAATGCAGCTCCTGGTGATATACTTCAAGTGGATGTGACTTCACGTAAGGCTGCTCGTATTGAACTTTCAGAGGCACGTTTGCTTAAGGTTTACATCGCCACTTCTGATTTTGTGCTGAATAACGGCAGATTGGAACAGCGATTGCCATATACAGCGCTAGCTGCAGAAATAGCAAATCGTGGCAGTGTTGTGGAACACGATTTGATTATAGCTTCTGGCATGCAACGTGTGAGCGATTTGCTTAAAAACTTCATGACAGGTGTGCGCGTGGAGCAACACATGATGGGTAGTCACGTCACCATGCGTGGACCTACGTCTGTGATGGGAAGTAATGAGCCTCTCTTCGTGGTAGATGGGATGATTTATGATTCTCTCGAGGAGGTGGATCGCGTGGTGCCTGTTGAGGACATTGAACGACTGGAGCTTAACAAGGAAGGCACGGGCTGGGGTGCTCGTGGCGGCAATGGTGTGATAGAAATCACAACCGTTGGCAGTAAGCGTGGTTGATGAAGTTTTCACTATGGTTATAGGATAGAGATGGTATCTTCGTGGGTGCCATCTCTTTTCTTTTTAAACCATAATTCCCCAGTTCTGAAGATATTTTATTATTTTTGCACACATAATTCAATAGATCAGTCAAAATGGAAGCAAAAGCGATTATTTCCGGACATACAGAACTTGTGGGGCTGATGGCATATCCCATTCGTCACTCGGACTCACCTGCTATGCAGACGGAGGCTTTCCGCAGGGCTGGAATCGACTGCATACAGTTGGCCTTCGAGGTAGACAACACTACGTTGGAGGATGCTGTGAAGGCTATCCGCGTACTGAAGATGCGTGGATCAAATGTCTCTATGCCTAATAAGACGGTGGTGGGACAATATCTGGATAAATTGTCGCCCGAAGCAGCATTGATTGGCTCCGTCAATACCATTGTGAATACTAATGGCGTATTGACTGGCTATTGTACTGATGGTATCGGCTACATGGCAGCCTTGAAGAATGAAGGCATCGATGTAAAAGGTAAGAAAATCACCATTGTGGGAGCAGGAGGTGCTGCTACAGCCATGCAGATACAGGCAGCACTCGACGGAGTGGGGGAGATTTCCATCTTCAATGTCAAGGACGCGTTCTATGCGCGTGGAGAGGAAACGGTAAGGAAGATTCAAGAGCATACAACCTGCAAGGCTTCCATTTTCGATCTGAACGATCATGAGGCTCTGCGTCGTGAGATAGCTGAAAGTACTGTGTTGGCCAATGCGACGGAGCTTGGCATGAAACCTTACGAGGGTATCACTTGGCTGCCAGATGTCAGTTACCTGCGTCCTGACCTCATTGTGACAGATACGGTATATGCGCCTCCTATGACACGCTTCCTGGAGATGGCGTGTGAGGCAGGTTGCCGTTACATGAACGGTCACCCCATGATGCTTTTTCAGGGGGCTGCAGCGTTTAAGCTATGGACAGGGAAAGAGATGTTCAATGTATAAGGTATATAAGAATCTGGAAGAAGGAGTGATGGTGACCTTGCTTATAGGCATGGTAGTCATCATGATTGTGCAGGTTTTCTGTCGCTACGTTCTGGGTATGTCGCTTTCATGGTCTGAAGAAATTACCCGTTACCTTTTTGTATGGTCGGCTTTCATGAGCGTAAGCCTTTGTACGAAGCTCACCATCAATATCCGCATCGATCAGATCATCCGCTTGTTTTCCAAGCGTGGCAGGGCATTGGTGAAGATATTCAACCTCTCTGTGGAGTTCGCTTTCTTTGCGTATATGATGCCCTATGCCTACCGCTACCTGATGTCAACGATAGAGAGTGGACAAGTGAGCCCTGCTTGTGGCATCCCAATGTATCTGGTACAGTCGGCGCCGTTGGTATGCTTTGGCCTTTGCCTTCTTCGCATTGCTGAACGATGGTTCTTGCAATGGCACAACTTCTACTACAACGAGGAGCATAGGGATTATGATGAATTGAAGGTAGGAAAGTCTGCCAAGATGAAGAGGGTGGTAGATGGGATTGCCATAGATGGAAAGGAGGATGAGGTATGTCAGCTTTGATTATCTTTCTCCTCTTTTTCCTGTTTATCGCATTGGCCATCCCTATTGCTGTGTCTCTGGGCATTGTGTCAGTATTGCCAGGCATGACCGATCCATCGTTTACGGCCACAGCCAGTTTTGTGATTCGATCCATGGTCGGTGGCATAGACAGTTTCCCTTTGTTGGCTGTGCCTATGTTCGTCTTGGCGGGTATCCTGATGGCGCATGGCAAGATTTCTTCAAAGTTGTTTGATGTCTTCTCCTATTTCCTTGGTCGAAGAACGGCAGGTATTCCAGCAGCGGTGATTATCACATGTTTGTTCTATGGAGCCATCTCGGGTTCTGCTCCTGCTACAGTGGCAGCCGTGGGTAGTATGACCATTCCACTATTAATAGACTTAGGCTATGAGAAAGATTTTTCTACAGCGGTGGTGGCTATTGCAGGTGGTTTAGGCGTGATAATTCCTCCCAGTATTCCATTTATCATGTATGGCTTGGCATCGGGTCAGTCGGTGAGCCAGTTGTTTATTGCAGGGATTATGCCAGGACTGATGATTGGATTGCTGCTCATTGGCTATGCTTGGCTATACTGCAAACGCCACGGAGAGGACCGGGTGAAAATTGGGCGCAAGATGGTGGAACTGCGACAACGGGGGTTCTGGAAGGTGTTTCTCGATAGCTTCTGGGCCATACTGAGTCCTGTGATCACGTTGGGAGCCATTTACAGTGGAGTAGCTTCACCTACCGAGGCAGCTGTGATATCCGTGTTCTACTCCTTGGTCATCAGTCTGTTTGTCTATCGTACCATCAAGTGGAAGGATCTTTGGGGCATCCTTAGTGAGGCTATGCGCACGTATGCCCCTATACTCTTCATCTTGGCAGCCTCCATTGCCTTCTCGCGTGTGCTTACTTTGATGCAGGTGCCTCAGATACTCAGCGCATGGATATTGGGAAGTTTCACCAACTATGTGGTGCTGCTGTTGGTCATCAATGCCTTCTTACTCTTGGTGGGTATGGTGATGGACACCACTCCTGCCATTCTGATCCTGGCTCCTATTCTGGTGCCTATAGTCACGGCTGTGGGCATGAATCCTATTCATTTCGGCGTGATGATGGTGGTGAACCTTGCTATTGGCTTTGTTACTCCACCTATTGGGGTAAATCTCTTTGTAGCTAGTTCGCTGACGAAGATTCCTGTAGTGAATATAGCCAGAAAAGTATTGCCAATGATTGGCATGTTCTTATTGGCGCTGTTGCTCATTACGTTCGTTCCATCCATTAGTCTGTTGTTGCTATGAAAAAGGGGTTGTTGTTGATTTCCGTATTGTGGCTGTTGCTAGGCTGCTCCGAGGGCACACAGCGCTATGCTTGGCCACTTGGTACCAGTAGTCCCGATGATACCGTGACCCAGCTCTATGCTGAAAAGTTTGCCGAGGAGGTAGCACGTCTCAGCGATGGACAGATGAAGATTCAGGTCTATCCCAACAGCGTAGTAGGGGGCGACAGGGAATTGCTGGAGTCGTGCAAGGACGGCGATATCCCTTTCGTGGTGCAGAATACAGCCCCTCAGGTCACCTTCATGCCCGACATTGCTGTCTTCGACATGCCCATGCTTTTCGATAGCATTGCCCATGTGCGTCGTACTGTGGACGATGCTGCTTTTCTTCAGCGCATCAGTACAGTCTATAAACAGGCAGGATATGAACTGTTGGGGTTTGCCGATCAGGGCTTTCGTGTGATGACTACCAATAAGCGGGTGCAGACATTGGATGATTTCAAGGGGCAGAAGATACGCACCATGGAGAATCCCTATCACCTCCAGTTCTGGAAGCAACTGGGAGCCAATCCAACACCCATGACCTTCTCAGAGGTATATATCGGCTTGCAGCAGGGCACCATCGATGCCCAGGAGAATCCCTATGAGGTCATCGTGAGCAACAAGCTCTACGAGCAGCAGCACTATGTGGTAGAAACCAACCATCTGCCACATCTCATAACCCTTATTGTCAGCGAGAAGTTCATGTCGCACCTGTCGGACAGTCAAAAGCAAATCATCCGTGAAGCAGCTGCCATTGCCAAGGACTATGCCCGTCAGCAAAGCGATGCCCGCATAGCTTCACGCATCCGCATGATAGAGGGTAGTGGCACCACCATTATTTCTCTATCTCCAGAGATGAAACAGGAAATGCGCCGTCTTTCAGAACCTGTCTATCAACATATCAGGCAGCAAGTGGATGCAGAACTTATAAGACTTTATAATTAATTTCAGCGTGCAAAGAATTCTGGTAGCGCCGTATAAAGGTAGTGTGGAGCAAAAGTGCTGCTCTCATGCTTGCCTCCCTCCAGCACACTATAATAGACGTTACCCTTGCGGAAATCATCGTTCACAACAAAGGCAGGCTGTTGCTTCATGGCTTCTATCTGAGGCGTGAGCGACTTCTCGGCCATGTCTTCGCTACCTGTCATGCTGAAGATGAAGAATTGTTTCTTGTTCTCTTTCAGGGGTTCGGCCAACTTCTCTGCCGTGGCTTCTGGAGCCCGTGAACCACCCATCTGCTGTACCACCCAGCTGTCGCCACTCAACGGCATGAAGTACTTGAAGTAGTCCAATGCCTTGTGGAATACCCACCAGGTGGTGACGCTGCCCATGGAGAAGCCGCTGAAGGCACGGTGGTCACGAGAGGCGATCAGTCCCTCCGGGGTGGTGTCCTTGGCATAGGTATGGAATTTGCCTTCTACGGCAGGAATCAGCGCTTTGGTCAGTTCCTCTGGGAAACGCTTCACCAGGTCACCGGCATTGGCAATGGTATCTGTGCGGTCGCTTCTGTAGAACGATGGAGTCACCACGATCATCGGCTTGATGAGCTTATCCTGAATCATGTGATCCAGCGTCTTGCGGTTGAGTGAGATGGAGTCGTTGCCACCCAAGAATTTCTCGGCTGTGCTGCCACCACCATGCATGAAGTAGAGGATATCGTAGCGCTTGCTGTCGTTCTCTTGGTAGCCATAAGGGAGGTACACATAGCAGTATTTCTCTATCTGTTCTTCAGTATCAGGGAGCTGCGTCTGGTAGGTGAATTTTACCACACTGCCTTGCTCGGTAGCATCCTCATGGTAGGAGGCAGGAATGGTCTTTACGCTATGGTCCAGATTCACAGGTGGCTGACTGCAGGCAGTAAAGCCCATGGCTACTACCGCTGCCAACAAAAGATTCCAAGTCTTCATAACCTTACCTCTTAAATGTTTAATGTTTAATGTCTAATGTTTAATGTTTAATCTTCTCATCCCAGCAGTTTCTCAAGTTCTGCAGCCAGGTCTGAACCGCGCAGGTCGCGCTTCAGGATGGTGCCGTCCTTGTCTATCAGCACGGTGGCAGGGATGGCCTGTACGCCATAGATGTCGGCTGCCTCACATTGCCAGTACTTCACATCGCTCATCTGAGGCCAAGTGATGCCCAGGTCTTCGATGCCCTTTTTCCAATCGGCTTCGTTGCGGTCGAGTGACACACCTACGATTTCAAACCCTTTGTCCTTGTACTTGGCATAAGCTTCCTTCACATTAGGCATCTCCACGCGGCAAGGACCGCACCAGCTGGCCCAGAAATCTACCAGCACTATCTTGCCTTGACCGGCATAGTCGCTGAGTTTGATATCCTTTCCGTCAGGGGTCTTCATGGCGAAATCGGTGAACTTCTTGCCAGGAGCAGTAGCTTGTTTCTTCAACACCACTTCCTTGATTTGTTGCATCTGCTCATCACCCTCGATCAGGTCGGCAGGAATCTTCTCTACGGCAGCGGCAAGGTCTTCTGTCTCCATCTGGTAGTAGTATGACTTCAGGATACTCACACCCACGGGATTGGTGATGTTCTTGGAGATGTTGTCATCGAAGATCTTGAAGTACTCGTCCATCATGCTGTCTATCTGATCGTTGAGCTTTTCTTTCTCCTCCTCAGTGGCATTTTGCAACTGTGCCTCCACGGCCTCTATCTTGTCGGTCATAGCGGCAATCTCATTCTTGTATTGCTCAAAGGCATCGTTGTTGGGAGTTCCCTTCACATAGTTATCGTCTTCGCCCAGGAAGGCAGTCATGGTGCCGTTCTCCAGGAAGAAATTGGCATACTTGCGTGCCTCACGGTCTTGAATCTTGTAGGCGATGTAAGTATTCTCGGCCTTATCCTGAACACCCTTGAACGTGAACTTACCACCATTGATGACGGCAGCATTGGTAGCCACGGGATTGGCGGAGTTAAGGTTCATGATGTAGATGCTGTCACCGTCGGCAGCGCCTTCGATGGTACCATTGATGACATAACCTTGGGGATTGTTGCAGGCTGCAAACATGGTTGCAACTGCAACGAGGAATAACATTTTCTTCATTTGCTTCTTCTGTTTTTTTAAATTTGGTGCAAAGGTATTGTTTTTCAATCTAATATACAACCTTCACATATAGTTTTTCTATTTCACAGGTTCCATGTGAATGGTGACATGGGTTTGAGGGCCGAAACGCTCCTTCAGCTTTTGTTCTATGGATGTAGCACGTTCATGTGCCTTGTGTAAAGACAGATTACCATCCATGCGCACATGGGCTTCGATAGCAATGCGGTTACCTATACGACGGGTACGAAGGTTGTGTGGCTGCTGGACATCGGGGTAGGACTGGATGATACGAATGATTTCCTCCTCTGTTTCAGCAGGCAGCGAGCATTCTGTAAGGTCGTCTATGCTGGTTTTCAGCAGTTCTGCGGCAACCTTGATGAGCATGGCACCCACCACTATAGAAGCCAAGGGATCAAGCACCGTCCAGCGGTTTCCTAAGATGATGGCTCCCCCAATACCGATGGCAGCACCGATGGAGGAGAGGGCATCGCTGCGATGGTGCCAGGCATTGGCTATCATGACTTGCGACTCTAAGGCTTTGCCACGCGAAGCGGTGTAGCGATAAAGGATTTCCTTGATGACGATGGACAGCAGGGCGGCCCACAAGGCCAAGGTGCCGGGGGCTTCCAGTTGCCCTCCTTTCAGCCAAGTGGCCAGTTTCATGCTTCCGGAGAGAATGATGCCAATGGCTGCGGCTATCAGGGCTAAAGCGATGAGGAAGGATGCGATGGTCTCGAACTTACCATGCCCGTAGTCGTGTGATGTATCCTGAGGCTTGGAGCTGATGCGTACGAAGACCAGCACCAGCACATCGGTGAGGAAATCGGAGAGTGAGTGCACGGCATCAGCTATCATCGCGGAACTGTGTCCCAGCATACCTGCAATGAACTTAAACGTCAGCAGCACGGCATTTCCCACACTGCCGATGAGTGTCACCTTGTATATTTCTTTCTCGCGATTCATGACTTAATAAAAATCCCCCCTGCGGAAACAGGGAGGATTTATAGTTTTAATCCCAATTTTTGTAATAATACTGCTGTTATTCTGCAGCAGGTGCTTCAGGAGCAGCAGGTGCCTCGACAGGAGCTTGCTCTGCAGCCTTTGCAGCAGCTTCCTCAGCAGCCTTAGCAGCCTCTTCAGCGGCCTTAGCGGCAGCTTCAGCAGCTTTCTTTTCAGCCAGGGCCTTAGCCATAGCCTCGTTTACTTTCTTCTCTGCTTCCAGACGAGCCTTGCCCACTGCCTTCTTAGCGTCGATAGCCTTCATCTTGGCTGCGCTCAGTGCAGCTGCCTTGCTCTGCTTCCATGCTTCGAACTTTGCCTCAGCGGTAGCCTGGTCAAAGGCGCCCTTCTTCACACCACCCAGCAGGTGCTTCATCATGTACACACCTTCACGAGAGAGGATGCTGCGAACAGTGTCAGTTGGCTGTGCGCCTGTCATAACCCAATGCAGAGCGCGCTCGAAGTTCAGTTCTACAGTGGCAGGATCGGTGTTTGGGTTGTAGGTACCGATCTTCTCAATGAAGCGTCCATCACGTGGAGCCTGTGAGTTAGCAATCACGATGCCGTAGAAAGCATAGCCTTTACGACCGTGTCTTTGCAATCTAATTCTTGTTGCCATTTAAAATAATTTGTTTTAAGTTAATTAATTTGATAACTGATGCTACTAATCCATAATAGCGGGCGCAAAGGTAATAATTATATTTTAGGTGAACAAATTATTGTCGGGTAAATCTGCGTGGATACCTGAAAATAATGGCAAGAATGGCACAAATACCCATGCAAAGTGGGTAATATAGGTGTCCGATGATGGATGCAGGAGAGATTTGTGCCAGTCCGGCTGCTATAAGCATCTGTGCTCCATAGGGGATAATACCTTGTATCAGACACGAGAAAGTGTCCAGAATACTGGCTACGCGTTTGGGATTCAGTCCGTATTTCTCAGAAATATTCCTTGCCAACTGCCCGGTAGTCAGGATAGCAATGGTATTGTTGGCGGTGCAGAGGTTGGCCACACTCACCAATGCAGCGATGGTGAACTCAGCTCCACGTTTACCGTTGATACGTCGGGTAAGCTTCTCGATGATGAAGTCGATACCTCCATTGTGTCTGATAAGCTCCAGCATACCACCAGCCAACAGGGTGACGATAATCAGTTCACTCATACCCAGAATGCCTTCACCCATAGCAGCGAACCAACCTAGCAGGCTCATGTCTGTGCAGAGTCCGATGACGCCCGTGGAGAACAGACCCAGAAGGAGTACCGCCATCACGTTCATGCCCAGCAGAGCGGTGATGAGAACCAGCAGGTAGGGGATGACCTTTACCCATTCGATAGCACCTATCTCAGGCGTAGCATTCAGGGAGAGTCCTTGGAAGAAATAGATGCCTAATACAATCAAGGCCGCTGGCAGTACGATGAGGATGTTCACACGGAACTTGTCGCGCATCTGGCAATGTTGTGTAGTAGTAGCAGCTATCGTGGTATCGCTGATGAATGAGAGATTGTCACCAAAGAAAGAACCTCCTACTACCACAGCTACCATGAAAGGGAGGTCGATGCCCGTGCGTTCTGCCAATCCGATGGCTACAGGAGTAAGCGCTGCGATGGTACCCACACTGGTTCCTATGGATATAGAGATGAAGCACGCTGCCAAAAAGATGCCTCCTAAAAGAAACTGACTGGGCAGTATGGAGAGTGTCAGGTTTACTGTGGCATCAATGGCTCCCATCGCTTTGGCACTCTGAGCAAAAGCTCCAGCCATTATGAAAATCCAGATCATCAGCATGATGTTCTTGTCGGCTGCACCAGCAGAGAACTGATGGATGCGGTCGGTAAGACGCAGGTTGGTGGTAACCGCAATGGCATAGATAGACGAAACAAGGAAAGCCACCGTGATAGGAACAGCGTAGAAGTCGTCCAACCACAGTGAAGTCACCAAGTAGAGGCAGAGAAATACTGCCAGTGGACTTAGTGCCAACCAACCTTTTTTTACATTAAACATTAAACATTAAACATTAAATATTATTCTTTTTGGTTGTATTGATAATATTAATTAAGGTAGCCTTAATTTTCTCATAATCATCATAGATTGATTCAAATTGTTTATTGTCTAAATAATTAGTTTCATGAAGCAATTCCAACCAATATCCTGTTTCGTTGGCCTCTTTCAAGGCAATACTCAGTTTGCTAATAAAGTCCGATTTGCTCTGTCCATAAATACTTTCTCTCACATTGGCTCCTATACTGGTCCCACATCTGAGCAGTTGTTTGGACAATACAAATTCCTGTTTAATTTCTTTCAAATAATTATATAGTTTTATGATACGGATAGCAAAAGTCTTGCTATCGTTTAATATCATGTTCTCTTTTTCATTTTCTTTCATTTTGTCAATGTTTAATGTTTAATGTTTAATGTTTAATGAAATAATCCCTCCATACGGTGTGAGTGCGCTAAAAGCTTCTTCAAGTTTGACCATCCCAGCATAGATCTGAGCACAAAGCAATACACCACCATGTGCAAAAACAGCCACACGACTGTAGGGTTTCTTCCTCAATTCGTCTAGGAAAGCTGCTACACGCTGATATTGCTCTAAGAACGACTCTCCACCTGTGGGAGCTACATGCAGGTAGTCATCAAACCACTCTTGCATGCGAGGGTCGTTGATGACGTCGAAAGGTTTCATCTCCCATTCTCCAAAGTTGATTTCCTTGATGCGGTCATCGCGTTGAGCATCGGCATAACCACAATAGGTGGCCAACTTCACACATCGGGTCAGTGGACTGCAAAACACCTTGTCGAAAGGCTCAAAGGCTTGTAGATTGGTTTTAGTTGCAGCAGCTTCCTGTTCAAAGGTGGCTTTCACAGGAACGTCAGTCTGTCCGTAACATATGCCCTGGGGAACATCCACTGAAGTATGTCTGATGAGTACGATTTCCATAGGATTAATGATTCTTGGATTATAAGTAATAATTAAGCACTATTGCCAGACTGACGAGGTAGAAACTCAACTCGCTCATCAGGAAAGTTGCACCACAGCAGTCGCCAGTATAGCCACCGATACGACGCTTCATCAGCAGTATCAGCAGGGTAGTGACAGCCATGGGGGCCAATAGGGCAGGGTATAATTCATAAGGTAGGAACAGTACTGCTGGAAGGAGTCCAAATACAATGCAAGCTCCCCATTCCTTCGATGTCATGCGTTCATAGATGGTATGGATTTTGGCTTCTTCAGCGTTTCGGCAGTAGGGTAGAAAGTTGATGATATGCGCTGCACACATCTTGCTCCACGCATCACCTACTATAACTATCTTGATCAGGATAGGCAGTCTGATGGCTGTAGCCTGAGTGAAAAGCAGGAAATAGACTATCAGTCCGATCACTCCATAGGTTCCAATGTGTGAGTCTTTCATGATGCTGAGTACCTTTTCACGCGTGGTTCCGCCTCCGAACCCATCGCAGAAGTCGGCCAGTCCGTCTTCATGCAGACAACCTGTCACCAATAATCTGCTGATGATGGCCAGGATCCATGCCACAGACACAGGAAAGAATTGGGCACCTATCCATAATACACCTGTCATAATGCCCCCTGTGAGCCATCCGGCCAGTGGCCATAATGGAACCACACGCTTGAAATGCTCAGCAGGCACATTAGTTATACGCCAGAAAGGCAGTCGGGTAAAGAACATCAAAGCTGCTAATCCCCGCTTCATATAGATGGTATAATCCTCAAGTTTCAATTCTCAATCTTCAATTAATAATGTTAAAAGTATTTAGTTACCTCCGTCTTTTTAAAACTTTCCATACCATTCAGCATGCAGAGAGCTGATTGTAGGATAGGATATGCCACAATGGCACCAGTGCCTTCGCCTAATCTCATACCTAAGCTCAACAACGGTTTGGCACCAAGCGCATCAAGCATCATCCTGTGTCCGCTTTCATCCCCGCAATGACCATAGATGGCATAATCGGTTACATGTGGATAGAGCTTTGAGGCAGCTAACATGCAGGCTGTCATCAGAAAACCATCTACCATTACAATAAGGTGTTTCTCTGCTGCCTGCAACATAGCTCCTACGGCCATCACCAGTTCGTAACCACCGAAGTAAGCCATGATGTCTAGGACAGATCCGTTACCTTTATAATTGTTCAATGCTTGCTGAAGAACCTCTAATTTATGCTGTACACCAACTTTATTCAGTCCGCTACCAGCACCCACACATTTCTCCAAAGGGATATCTGTAAACAGGTGCATCCAGAGGGAGGCAGCAGAAGTATTACCTGCCCCCATCTCTCCAAAGCTCAGTATATTACTACCTTCATCAATGCATTGACACACTATCTCTGCACCTCTTTCCATGCATCGTTCCAATTCCTCTTGCGTCATGGCAGCTTCATAAAGGAAGTTGCGTGTGCCTCTTCTAACCTTCATGTCTATGACGGAAGGATTACCCTGAAAGTCGTAATCTACCCCTGCGTCTACTATTTTGAGGCCGAAACCATGTTGTTCACAGAACACATTCACCCCAGCTCCTCCACGTGTGTAATGCAAAACCTGTTGCCAAGTCACCTCACGTGGAGTTGGGCTCACACCCTCCTCCAAGATACCGTGATCACCAGCAAAGAGAATGTTCTGTGGATTCTTTAGGATAGGTGTTAAGGTTTGCTGTATCAGAGCCACTTGAAGGGCAATTTCCTCCAAGGTTCCCAGTGAACCTTTTGGTTTAGTAAGATTGTTTATCTTATCTATTATCAGAGGT
>JAEEGK010015360.1_pt1 | contig 16986 bp, 13 predicted proteins | sample 8958771 | NCBI WGS metagenome assembly JAEEGK01 (sample SAMN16246547, study PRJNA631951) | gut metagenome | biome: gut microbiome; feature: rumen; material: SC-attached | host: Bos | place: Iran: Karaj | collected 2018-10 | reverse complement strand
TTTGACGCGAGCCAAACCGTTTTCGGTAAACTTCACCGCATCGTCAAATTGAGGAGTGATAACCCACTTACCGGTTTTGTCAATAAAGCCCCATTTGCCGTTTAATTTGACGCGAGCCAAACCGTTTTCGGAAAAATTACCAGCTAAGCCATATCGTGGGGGAATAACCAAATTGCCAGTTTCGTCAATATAGCCACATTTACCGTGTAATCGGACAAGAGCCAAACCATTTTCGGCAAACTTCCAAACCTTGTCGAATTGCGGGTTGATAACCCATTTGCCAGTATTGTCAAGATAGCCATATTTGCCGTTTAATGTGGCAATAGCCAAACCATTTTCGGCAAAATGACCAGCATAGATAAATTGCGAATTAATAACTATCTTGCCAGTTATGTCAATATAGCCCCGTCTGCCGCTCAATTCGACAACAGCCAAACCATTTTTGGTAAAATGACCACTCCAGTCAAATTGTGGTTTTATAATCCACTTGCCAAATTTGTCAATATAACCGCATTTATGTTCAAATTCGGCTGGAATATATAGTTCCATAGTTCGTCGGTTTTAAACGTGAAAACAGAATAAAAGTCACTCAAATATAACAATTCCCAGCCATTTCCACATCGGCAAGGAAAATCAAAGTTTGGCTTTCCGATTGGCGAAAATCGTCGGAACTATGTATGCTAACGGATAAAAAAAAGTTGCAACCAGACGGCCGCAACCTTTTATTTATCAAATGGTTATTTGATTGTTACTTAATATCTTCCCATTTGAAGTCATCGAGAATAAGCATATTTTCGGATGAGTTTTCACCTACGCAAGCACCGAGAGCAGTATTAAATTCGTCTTTGGTAATTCCCCCGGCGTTTGTATTTGGTGTGCAAACCTGGAATTCTTCACTTACTTCGCCAGTCTCTTCATCTTCAGATGTGTAGTGGATGTAAATTTTTTCCAACTCGCTGTCTTTCAGTTTGAAGTATGTGGTTGTACCATCCATGCCGCCTTCCGAGCCACGGTCGGTTCTAACCACGCCATTGTTGTAAACACACAACCAAGTTGTTTCCCACGAGTTGTTCGACAAAGCAATCTCCTTGACTTCGTTTTTAACACTGTATGCGGCGATAAAACCGGTCATTTCGTCCTCTTTCACGTATTGGCGCAGGAAAAGTTCAGCGGTTCCGTCGCCATCGATGTCGTAATATGCCATTTGATTAGGTGCATACGTTGTGTCCATTGCTTCTTGGAAACTTTTGATGGATTCGTTTTCGCTCCATAATTTAATGGCATTTTCAACTGGATTTGCCGCTTCTGCTTCCGGCGGAGTTGTAGAGGCGTTTTTGTTTGCGCTGCTTGAGCATGCCGTAAGGGCTGCAAGCGCTACAATTGTAAGTAATTGTGCTTTCATTTTTTTGTAAATTATGATTAGAATTAATTTTGTTTTACAGAACAAATATACACTTGTTTTCAGCACATTGTACAGAAATATTTTGGCAATCTCGGTTGTTCTGTATTAAATTCGCATTGCTAAACACAAAAATTTAAACTCTATGCGAAAAGAAGATTTATCTCGGTTTAAGGGAAAGAAAATCACTTTCAAGCAGGACAATTCGTTTCCCGATATCAAGGTGAAATTTGTTGACAGTTTCCCTGATTACAAAATCAAAGTTGCATCTGACCGCTCGTTTGCGACATCGGATGTGATTAAGTACAAAGAGGATAGTTCTTTCCCCGATGTGAAATTGCAAAGAGTGACGAGTTTCGAAGATTTTCAAATCTGGTTCGAATAGAAATTTGAGGCTGTCATTTCCACGCTGGCGGCGCATCAAGAATATTTTAGTTGAACTGACCGCTCCCAAACGATTTTCTCCTTGCACACAAGCAGGTTGATAAGTTTTGGGCAAACACGGCCGTTGAGGGGTGTTTTTCACGATATGCTGCAATATATTTGCACTGCAAAATTTCGCGAAATGACATTCATATATAACCTGAGTATCAGGGTTTACACATTTTTAATCCGCGTGGTTTCGCCGTTCAACGAGAAGGCGCGGTTTTGGATTCGCGGCCGCAAGGGTTTGCTTGAGCAGATGGCCGCAAAAATTGATGGCAGCAAGCCGGTTGTATGGTTTCACTCGTCGTCGTTGGGTGAGTTTGAGCAGGGAAGGCCTGTCATTGAGGCATTTAAGGCCAAGCACCCCGAATATGCCGTTCTGCTCACGTTCTTCTCGCCGTCGGGTTACGAGGTGCGCAAGAACTACACGGGTGCCGATTATGTCTTTTACCTTCCGGCCGATACAAGGCGCAATGCAAAGCGTTTTATGCAGATTGTCAAGCCGAAAGCCGCATTGTTCATCAAGTACGATTTTTGGTATAACTATCTGAATCAGTTGCATAAAGCCGGTGTTCCGACTTATGTTTTCTCATCGATTTTCCGTCCGCAGCAGACATTCTTCAAATGGTATGGCGGTTGGTATCGCAACCTATTGAAATTCTTCACTTTGTTGTTCGTTCAAGACGAAAACTCGAAACAACTGCTTGCCGGCATAGGAATCACCAATGTTCAGGTTGGCGGCGACACTCGTTTCGACCGCGTTTACGACCTTGTACAACAGGCCAAGCCACAGCCGATTATCGAGCGTTTTGTGGCTGGAGCCGATAAGGTTTTGGTGGCAGGCAGCACATGGAGCGGTGATGAAGAACTGCTCTGCAAATATGCTAACGAGCACGATATCAAGATGATAATTGCACCACACGAGACCACAGAAGCCAACGTCAGCCGTGTCGAGAGTTCGTGCACGGGCAAAGTTGTCCGCTACACCGACGCTCAAGCCGACGAATCGAAAGTTGACGGTGCGAAAGTGCTGATAATAAATTGTATAGGTTTGCTTTCAGCACTCTATCGCTATGGTCAGTTGTCATATATCGGCGGCGGATTCGGCAAAGGAATTCACAATACGCTCGAGGCTGCAACTTACAGTGTGCCAGTGGTTTTCGGACCAAAATATCATAAGTTCCGCGAGGCTTGCCAGCTCATTGAGCGTGGCGCTGCAATCAGCATATCTGATTATGAGCAACTTGCAAGGGCTTTCGACCACTATTTCGCCAATCCCGACGATTGCAAGCGGGCAGGACAGAAGGCATCGGCATACGTTGACGAAATGCGTGGCGGAACGCAGTTGATAATGAAGGAGATAAAGTTTAAAGAGTAACTTAAAGAATTTCAACTTGTTAAACTTTAAACTTTGAACTCAAAAACTTAGAACTTATAAATGAAATTCGCTGATTTACATCTCAATCCCGAGGTTTTTGAAGGCATCGATGCGATGGGTTTTGAAGAGACAACGCCCGTGCAGGAGCAGGTTATTCCGCAGGCTCTTGCCAAACGCGATATGATTGCCTGTGCTCAGACAGGAACGGGCAAGACGGCGGCTTACATTCTGCCGCTTCTGCACCATCTGACAACCCGCCACGAGCAGAAAATCAAAGCCCTGATTCTTGCGCCGACACGCGAGTTGGTGATGCAAATCGACCAGCAGTTTCAAGGGTTCTCTTACTTCTGCGGCGTTGAGTCGGTGGGCATCTACGGTGGCAGCGACAGTGGTGTTTGGGACCAGCAGCGCTCGGCCATCGAGAGTGGCGCCAACGTGCTCATTGCTTCGCCAGGACGTCTGCTTTCACATCTGAATCTTGGCTATGTAAGGCTCGATAGCCTTGAATATCTGATACTTGACGAAGCCGACAAAATGCTCGATATGGGCTTTGTCGACGACATTAAACGCATAATCACCTATCTGCCAAAACAGCGCCAAACGCTGATGTTTTCGGCCACTATGCCACCCAAAATCAGGCAGTTGGCCAACGCAATTCTGACGAATCCTGTCGAGATAAGCATCGCAATCTCAAAGCCGGCCGAAGGTGTGAAGCAGACCGCCTATATGGCTTACGATGAGCAGAAGAACAAACTGATTGAAACCATACTGAAAAGCAAAGATTTAGACAGCGTCATCGTCTTTGCATCGACAAAGAGCACCGTGAAAACGCTTGTGCAGGACCTTCGTCGTGCAAAAATTGCCGCGCGTGCCATCCACAGCGACCTTGAGCAGTGCGACCGCGAGGCTGTGATGCTCGATTTCCGCAATCGCAAATTCTCCGTTCTTGTGGCTACCGACATCGTTTCGCGAGGCATCGATATCGACAATATCGGTTTGGTAATCAACTACGATGTGCCGCGTGATCCTGAAGATTACGTGCACCGCGTTGGCCGCACCGCCCGCGCCAAATCGACAGGCGAGGCCATCACGCTCATCAACCCGAAGGATGTGCTGCGCTTTGCCAAAATCGAGAAACTGATTGGCTACGAGATTGAGAAGCCAGCTATGCCAGAAGGCCTGGGTGCTGCTCCCGAGTACAAGCCCGCACCCGTTGAGCGCAAGTCGCACCGCCATTTCCATCGTGGAGGCCGTAACAATCGCGGCGGACGCAACAACGGCCACGGCAACCGCCGTAACAACAATGGCGGAGGCAAGCCGCAGGGAGGAGCACCGAAAGCGTAAAATACCGTTATTAAATGAATGTGGCGCAATGCGTTTTTGAAAATCGCTGCATGTCTCTTTTTTTGTACACACTTTTTGGACAGCCAAAATTTGTGTTTTATTTGTATAATTGTTGAACATCAATATTGGATTTGAACACAATACTTTATCAAACACAATAAGTGTGAAACTTATGACAGAAAAAGAACTGAAAAATCAAAATCCTTGGCTACAATATCCATATGCGGCGCGTTTGTATGATGAAAAAATGAATATGATTCATCCTATTGATAGAAAAATTGTGGATGATTATAATCAGAACCGACCTTTGGATTGTCGTTTTGAAATTCATACTCCGCCAGGACCATTTCAAGGCAATCCTTTTAGTTCAAAAGTTATTTTTTTAAGTCTGAATCCTGGTTTTGTAGAGCATAACAATAAAGATGCAGCATTGCTATTAGAGCAGGTTAAAGACCTGCGTACTCAACTCTATGAAGAATGGCATAATCATATGGTTCATAATGTAAGTTCATTTTTTCCCAACAAGGAAAATAATAATGTTTATCAAGGTTTTCAGTTGTTAGGCGAGTGGTATTGGTATAAGAAATTGGCACATCTTTTAGAGGACACAAAAATTGTTGAAACCGAGTTTTTTAGTAGGATAGCACTTATACAACTAATGCCATATGCGTCTATTAGATGTAATAAAGTAATAATCAACTTGGAAACACAACAATATACCAAAAAACTTATAAATTACTTACTTAAACTGCCTGATGGACCTTTATTTGTCGTAATGCGTAGTGAGCCAGATTGGGAAAAGTTGTTAGGAATAGATTTCCAAAATGAATACAAGAATCGTTTCATTCTTCGAAAACGGAATATAAATGAGCATCGTCCTCGAGCGCAAAGTATTAATCCTAATTCATTTGCCGATAATGGATATATACGTATAGTAACTGCGATTAATCCTGAATTGAAGTGATAAGTAAACGTGTTAAAAATATTACGATATAATCGAATGAAACCACTCAAACTTTTGTGCATAGCCGCTGTTTTTGCCGGTTGTACAACCACCAACATCGAGGAGCAGCAGATTGACGCACTCTACAACCGAATGTCGCAGCAGGAGCGCATTGCACAGCTGAAAAGTATGTATATGGACACGCTTTTCAACGAGCAGGGCCAACTCGACACGGCTCGCTGCCGCCAGATGATACCTTACGGAATCGGCCATTTCTCGCAGTACGCCAGCCAGAAACCGACGGACCCCAACGTGTTGCGTGACCGTGTGGCCGCTGTTCAGAATTGGCTGATGACGAGCACACCCAACGGCATTCCGGCACTTTACCACGAGGAGGTGCTGACGGGTGTCAACACGCGCGGCGCGACCATCTATCCGCAGCAGATTGGGCAGGCTTGCTCGTTCAATACCGAACTTGCTGAACTCAAAACGCTGCAGACTGGCATCGCAATGCGCAAAATGGGAGGTGTGCTGTCGCTTTCGCCGATGGTGGATGTGTGCCGCACGCCTTCGTTCAACCGGCTTGAGGAGTCGTATGGCGAAGATGGCTACCTGTCGGCGGCAATGGGCGTTGCCTTTGTCCGCGGACTTCAGCAGGGCGACTTGAAGAAAGGTGTTGGCACTTGCTCGAAGCACTATCTTGGCTACGGCGGCGGTGGCGATGCCGATGAGAAGGAGCTAATGGAAGAAATTCTGTTGCCGCACGAGGCGATGATTCGTCTTGCCGGAAGCCATGTTGTGATGCCTGGCTATCACGCCGTTCACGGAACCAACTGCGTGGAAAACAGCGAGATACTTATCGATATTCTGCGCGATTACATCGGATTTGACGGAATGGTTGTGAGCGACTACACTGCCATCGACCAAATTCCCAATCAACCCGACGCTATGCATAAGGCTGCGGCGGCCATCAACGGTGGCTGTGATGTCGATTTTCCACATGGTGTCAACTATCAGTATCTGCAACAGGCCATCGACAGCGGATTGGTTCAGCCCGAAGCGTTTGAACGCGCTGTGAAGGACGTTCTGCGCCACAAACTGCGCGCAGGTCTGCTCGACGAGAAACCTTATCTCTGCACGACCGACAACATCGAACTCGACACACCCGAAGAACGACAACTGTCGTATCAGATTGCAACACAATCGGTTGTGCTGCTTGAGAATAACGGCATTCTTCCGCTTGGCGCGAAACAGTCTGCCGAAAAATCAGAACTCAAAGTTTTGTTGACAGGCCCCAACGCCAACTCAATGTGGGCAATGTGCGGCGACTATTCGTTCCCTGCGATGACCTATTTCTGGAAGAGGATAATGACCGATTTAGACCATCCGCACGTGGTGCCGTTTCTTGAGGGAATGACTTCGCGCAAGCCTAACGGCGTGACAATCAGTTACTCGCGCGGCTGCGACTGGACCGACACAATTGAAACCAAACTGTCAAACGGTGGCGACGAGCGCGCTTGGGATTATAAGATTCTGCACCGCAAGGTGGACTCGGGCGAGAAGGCCGACAAAGCCGAGGCCCTGCGTCTGGCTGCCAAAAGCGATGTGATTGTGGCCGCTGTGGGCGAGAATGTGATGCTCTGCGGCGAGAATCGCGACCGCCAGGGATTGCGCCTGCCAGGCTGTCAGGAAGAGTTTGTGAATGAGTTGATTGCAACTGGTAAACCTGTTGTTTTGGTAATCTTTGGCGGACGGGCACAAGTAGTTTCGGGATTGGCCGAGAAGTGCGCCGCAGTTATTCAGGCGTGGTACCCAGGCGAGGAGGGCGGCAATGCCGTAGCCGACATTCTCTACGGCCGAGTATCGCCATCTGCAAAATTATCAGTTAGTTACCCCAATGTTGAGGTTTATGAGCCAATTTGCTACAACCGTTCCGTCACTTCGGACAGCCGCGTTCAGTGGCCGTTTGGTTACGGATTGAGTTACAGCACTTTCGAGTACAGCAATCTGCAAATCGATGGCGAAGTTTCAACCAGTGCGCCGTGCGTCAATCTGTCGTTCGAGGTGAAGAACACTGGTTCTATGACCGCCGACGAGATTGCACAGATTTACCTTTCGCCAACGGCTGACAATCAGAACATTCGCCCCATTCAGTTGCAAGGCTTTGCTCGTGTTTCGCTCGAACCTGGCCAAATAAAAACCATACGCGTGAAACTCTATACCGAGCAATTCGGCTACTACAGCAACATCGGCCAACGCCAGTGGAACATCGCTCCAGACACGTTTACGGTAAAGGTTGGCGCATCGTCAACTGACATCCGCTTGCAGGAGAACGTGACACTGAAGGGCAAAACTGTGGTTAAAAAGTTGAGAGAGAATTATTTGTCGGAGGCGATGGTGGAGTAAAACTTCGATTTCTGCCTAAAAACAAACCACGGAAAGGATTATTCCTTCCGTGGTTTTTTTATTGAATTTCAAGAGGGTTGCTGCTTATCAGTTTTCCAAACTCTCGCGCAATCGGTTCATCCTTTCATCGTTGATGTTCAGCGGACGGCCTTCAAGTTTCAGGTCTTCGCGCACGCGGCGGCCATCGGGGGTGATGGTCTCGTAGTGCGGAATACCGCTGAATTGAAGCAATTCCTGCAAGCGCACAAATTCATTGTGCGACACGCAGACTGCTTCTTCACCATCGAGCCACTCTTTCACATAGTTTTTATAGTCTTCGCTGCCGCCGGGCACCGATTCTTCGGCAACAAAAATGAGTTTTACATCGGTACGTTTGGCGATTTCGGCACGTTGCTGCTTGCTGGCTTGAATTGCACCACGGCACGGTCCGCACCCCATTCCCCAAAAATCGAAAAGCAGGAACCGACCCGGATAGCGAGTGTTGAATGAGCGGATGAAATTTGCCGCAGAGTTAGATGCTGGCAGCGCCGATGCGGGTTCGGTTTTGGCAAACTGGCTGGCAATGTAGAGTTCTGCCTTATCGCGGATAGTTGGATTGGTGAAATATGGAAGATTCATTTCCATTCCCTCACGATTCATTCCACTTGAACTATACAAATCCCTTAAGACACAAATTTGTGCCATCAGGTTGTTATGGTCGCAGCCCATCAGTTCGCGATACGCGGCATAAGTGGTGTCTAAATAATCTTTGTAAGTTGTCCCTTCTGACCAATTTGACCAAAAATTAGTTCGTACATTCATAACCGGTTTCGAAAATTCAATGTAGTTCTGCGCGCTTGAGTAACGACTCGATACCATCATCAGCGGATTATCAAAATCAACACTTTGCAACAACTTGAAATTCTTGAAATTGCGTAATGAATTATACTCCGAGGTGTCGGTGATGCTGCTGGTCAAATCGTCCTGTTTAAAAAGGAACACACCATTTGTCGGTTTCATCAGTGCATTGTCGCGTGTTAATGCGTAACTCATAAAATCACTGACAATTTCTGCTTGAATTTCGGCTAGAGCCAATTGCATTTCCATTGGTGTGAAGTGATTGCGGCGACCAATAATCGCAAGGCGGAACACCAAATCGTTCCAACATTTTTCAGCCAGTTTTATCTCTTCTTCAAAATTGCCTCTGAACGTATATAATTGAGTTCCCCAGTAGGCAGGAATCAAATCTGCTTTCAGCCAGCGTTCGACTTGTTTGCTGCTACCGTTGTTGTAGAAGCACTCGTATTTGCCGTACTGGTTTTTGCGTACGGTGATATCGATTGTTTCGCCCGGGCAGGCATAAAATACAATTTGGTCAAAATCGTCATTTGTATTGTTGGACGACCATAGCGTCTGCCTAACGGGATGATGCACCCGGAACCGGTTTTCAAATGAGCCGTCGGCTGCAATTTCAAATCCAGTTACCACGCTTTTGTTTTTCTCTATAACATCATAGAAATAACATTGCAACGATGTGAGTCCGAAATCTTCTGCATTGTAGCCTTCTATTCGCCCGCGGATGGTTATGGTGTCGGTTGTAAACCAGTTGTCGGGCACGGTGTATGGGTTAGCGGCGGCAAGTTGCTCGAATGTCGGCGTGTTCTGCTCAAGTTTTTTGTCGTGAATGCCTAACAGTTTGAACTCACGTCTATTATCGCCTTCAATGAAATCGAACATTTGCACTTCTTGAGAAAGCGGTTCAAAGTTCATTTTGAACTCAAACGCGTTAGAATCTGATTTTTGTATCACTTCGTCTAGTTTGATTCCTTCTGCCGAACGCAGCGGATAACGCTTGCCAACTTCGTCTTTCAAGTAACTTTTAGATGAATAGAGAAATCCTGCGCCATCTGGAAAATCCATTCTGAACCAGATGGTTGTGGCTGTGTCGGTTGTTACAACACGCGTGGCTTTCAGGTTACCTGGTTCAAGATTCAGACAACCCATCGATTCGGGCGATTCAATAACGTCGTTGCGGCTGCAACTTGCAAGTGAGAAAATGCTGATGGCGGCAGAAAACGCCAATGCGGCAGAAATAATGGTTTTGTTCATTGAGGTTTGTGTTTAGTAGTATGTTGATTATTAAGAATGTAATGCCAAATATAATGATTTTGGCATTATTTCAATAGTTAGTCATTCAGTAATTTTAAGTGCTTTGCCCTAACCTTGAAACCACTTGATTGTATGTTTGTCAATATGTCGGCGACTATCACTTTCAGTTCGGGTTTGAGTTCGGGGTAATCCGCGAGCCGACTGGCAATCAGCGACATACAGTTGGCTTTTACGCCGATGGGCTCGTCGGGTGTTTCGAGCATTCGAAAGCAAAAATCGACAATCGGGCCATCGAATTTTTGTGGTACATCAGTGAGCATCAGGATTTTACAGGCGATGCGGCGCATTCCGCTGAATGTGAATCGCGGAAGGGCGGCAACAAGGGCAGGAATATTCGGCAGCAGAATATTATGGTGTGCCGCGGCCACTTTCTCGAGCGCCCACAAAGCCCGTGCAGCCGTCTGGCCGTCAGCGTTTAAGGCAATATCAACCAAGTCGGAAATGCGTTCGGCGTTGGTGCCTGCCCAGTTGGCAATAAAATCGGTGTTGGCGCGAGACGCTTCGGCTTCCAATTGCGCTATAAGTTGCTGATTCATTGGGCGGGAATCCAACTTTTGAGCCTGTTGATTTCGTCGGGCCAAAGAGTCTCGTCGGGTGTTTCCAGAACGAGTGGAATGCCGTCGAAACGCGCATCGGCCATAAGCATACGGAAGGCGTTCTCGCCCAGGAAGCCGCTGCCGATTGACTGGTGGCGGTCAACTCGGCTGGCGTGGCCTTTCATTGTGTCGTTAAGGTGCATCCCGCGAAGGTATTGAAAACCAATAATATCGCCGAATTTCTGCCACGTGCGGGCAAAACCTTCTTCAGTTTTCAGGTCGTAGCCAGCGGCGTAGGCGTGGCACGTGTCGATGCAGACACCAACACGCGATTTGTCATCTACCTTGCTGATAATCTGCGCAATCTGCTCGAAAGTAAAACCAAGATTTGTCCCCTGGCCAGCCGTGTTCTCAATAACGGCCGTCACGCCCGATGTTTTTTCGAGCGCAATGTTTATCGATTCCGAAATAAGCGCAAGACACTCATCTTCAGATATTTGCTTTAGGTGGCTGCCTGGGTGGAAATTCAATCGGTCGAGACCCAACTGTGCGCACCGCTGCATCTCGTCGATGAACGACTCGCGCGACTTCTGCAGCCCGTCGGGGTCGGGGTTGCCAAGGTTTATCAGGTAACTGTCGTGCGGCAGAATCTGCTTTGCGGTGTAGCCGAATTTGGCGCAATTCGCCTTGAAAGCGTCTATTGATGCGGGTTCGAGCGGTTTGGCAAACCACTGCCGCTGATTTTTTGTGAAAAGTGCGAAAGCCGTTGCGCCTATCGCGCTGGCGTTCAGCGGCGCATTCTCAACACCGCCCTGTGTGCTCACGTGAGCCCCGATGTACTTTGTCATAATCTTCGATTTTGCGGCTAAGGTAAAAATTACAGTGGAATTTTGCCGTATCTTCGCGGCGTTATGAGCAAATCGATAGCAATAATGCGGCACGCACTGACCGAAAACGGCTGGCAGAAGCCTGACGCCGACCGCTGCATCCTGCCCGACGGCGAAGCGCAGACCGCCAATGTGGCGCTGAAGATGGCCGCCGCCGGCATTGCGCCCGATGCTGTCTGGGCGAGTCCGGCGCAGCGTGCTATGCAGACGGCCGAGATTGTCGCGCGACAATTGTGCCCCAATGTTGAAATTGAGATTATCAGGCCGCTCTATGGCGATGACGAATATCAGGTGACCGACCTTATCGAGATTTGCCCTGACACAATCAACAGTCTGCTGATTGTCGGACACAACCCGCTGGTTTCTAGGCTTGTAAGCCGATTGTCGGGCAGCGACGGATTCGGCTGGTTCGCCACTTCGGAAGTGGTCTGGCTTGAGTTCGACGCCGAATCGTGGGCCAATATCGCGAAAGCGCCCATCACGGGCAGAATAAAAATATCGCCATTAAAAAATTGATAAACAACCAGATATAAGAAAGATTAAAATATTTTCGTCGCTGAGGTGCAACTTTTTCGCAAATCGGCATCAATAGGTAAAACGCGTTTTGAAAATGGACTTTACAACTGACTTTTGGACCAAGGCCTACAACCGCAACATCAGCAAGCTGACGGGCGCGTGCTATCGCTACGTGGCCGACCGCCAGCTGGCCGAGGACCTTGCCCACGACGCCTTTATGGCCGCGATGGAAAAATCGGACTCGTTCCGCGGCACCGGACAGTTCGACGCCTGGCTGCGGCGCATTGCGGTGAACACCGCCTTGCAGCACCTGCGGACTCAAGCCGCACAGCAACTTTACGAAAACATTTTAATCGATGACGAAATGGACAGCAACGACAACTTGAACATAATCGCGCAGGTCGATTTCTCGCAAGAGGAACTGCTTGCCGCCGTCAACCAGCTGCCTGAGCACCACCGGCTGGTGTTCAATATGTATGTGATTGACGGATATACGCACTCGCAGATTGCTGAAGAGCTGAATATCAGCGAGAACACATCGAAATCGCATCTGATGCGGGCTCGGAAACGCCTTCAGGAAATTCTGACCGAGAAGGCGCAGTCGAAGCGCCGCCGCCGTGCCTGGCTGCTGTTCTTCATTCCGCACCGCGAAGGCTTTGTCGATAAGCTTTATCAACACAGTTTCAGCAACTTTGGACTGGCACCGGCCGCGCCGGCAGCATCGCACGCCATCAATTTTGGCGCGGCTGCGGGGCACGTCACTGTGGGCTCGACGGCCGCTGTCACAACCGGCATTGCCACTGCCACGGTGGCTGCAGGCGTGGGTGTGGGCGCGGTTGTGATGAACACCGAAAGCGAACCCATTCAGGAACCCGAACCGATTATAATCGCGGCCGATAGTACTGTTATTCAGACTGATACGATTATTGACGAGTTTCCGGCCGACACTCTCAATCTGGCCGACACACTGGCGAATCTGCCGCCCGAACCTGTGCCCAAGGCCGTCAAGGCAAAACCGAAGGAAGAGAAGAAAACCGTGGTTGTCAAAAAGAAAATCATCCGCCACCGCAAGGTTGTGGTGACCGACACCGTGAGCGCATCAACCACCAATCCGTAATTTATGAAATCGCTGCTAACCATTCTTTTAGCTATTGCAGGCTGCCTGTTGTCGGGTGGTCTTTTCGCGCAAGATACAGTTTACATTTACGAGGAAGTAATTGTGTACGACACTGTGTATGAGTACATTGAGAAGCGCGTCAACCCGTTTGAAGACACCAAGACAATGCGAATTATTCAGGTTGACACGCTCACCAACACATCAAACCTGCTGATTATCGGCAACGGCAAAACCACAACCATTCCCATCGACAATGTGGTTATCGGTGAGGATGTTAAGAAAAACGACAGCACAAACAGTGTGGGCTTTTGGAATCTTATGGCTTTTGCCGTTAAAAATATGCTCATCGACAAAAGCACGCTCGATATGTTTTTGGGTGCCGGCGCGTGGACAAGCATTTGCAGCCCGATAGTGGTTGAAGACCATTTGGCGTGGAATCCGGGCGGAAACGCCACTGTCAACTTCGGTGTGAATTACGAGACACAATTCATCAGCCGGTTCACTTTGGGTACGGGTGCCGCTATTCATTTTCTGTTTGAAAACGAAGGACTTAAAGGCAAATTCAATTGCAACTATCCCGACTGCAGCTTTTGCTCTGGCGACACAAAATACACTATAAGTATCGCCACCTTTAACATCGAAAAAGGCGAAAAAGGCCACGGCGAGGGCCTTGATATGCATTGGAATGAGGACGAGAGCACCGGGCATTACGAGGATTCGGTTGGTTTGGTGGAATCGACAACCAACTATGTGATGTTTGCCGTGCCGGCGCGCTTAGGCTTCAGAATAGGCAGATTCAACCCCTACATCGGCGCGGAATACAACATCCGGATGGCGATGAACAACGATTTAAAAGACCTGCACTCGTTAGGCATCATCACGGGTATGCGCATCGATTTGAGCAAGCATTTTGCCGTGTCGAACAATTTCTACATCCCAATTACCAAGGATATGACGCACCGCGGCACGCTCTACAGCCGCGCCGACGGCAGCCGCATCCGCAGCGACAATTACACTTGGCGCACCTTCCGAATAGAATTGGCAGGGCATTTCAAGTTTTAGCCGACAATCTCAAGACATAACAAAAAAGCACCGGATTTTTCGGTGCTTTTTTGTTGTATTGTTGATTTGATGTTTAATCAGCTAACTGGCTAATCGATATAAATAATTCAATCAATCATTCATCCCGATACTATCGGGACTTCTCTCATTCTCTCATTCAATCCTTCAGTTCTTCTCTCCTTCAATCACCAAATGTCAACGCGCTCGTTTTCAGGCACAAACATCTTGTCGTCTTCCTTCACGTCGAAGGCTTCGTACCACGCATTGATGTGCGGCAGAGTGCCGTTCACGCGCCAGCGTCCGAGTGAGTGCGGGTCGCTCTTGGTGCGCACGCGGATTTCTTCATCGCGGATGTTGTTGGCCCAGACATTGGCATAGGCCAGGAAGAATCGCTGCTGCGGGGTGAATCCGTCTTTGACGGGCAGCGGATTGTCTTTTGTAGCGTTCAAGAATGCCTGATAGGCGACCTGCAGACCGCCGTGGTCGGCCAGATTCTCGCCCAAAGTTAGCTCGCCGTTGGCTTTCAGGCCGTCGAGCACTTCAATGTTGTTGAAGAACTCAACCAAAGGTGTTACGTGCGCTTCAAACTTCTCGGCATCGCCTTTGGCCCACCATTCGTGCATATTGCCGTCTTTATCGAATTTGCGGCCGTCGTCGTCAAAACCGTGAGTCATTTCGTGGCCGATAACCACGCCGATGGCGCCGTAGTTGAAGGCATCGTCGGCCTGCATATCAAAGAACGGATATTGCAGAATGCCAGCCGGGAAGGTAATCTCGTTGGTCGACGGGTTGTAGTAGGCGTTCACGGTTTGCGGCGTCATACCCCACTCTTCGCGGTCAACCGGCTGTTTGTAGTGCTTCTTTACCCAATACTGATTTTCGCTGACATTGATGGTCATAATGTTCTCCCACAGCGATTTATCCGCATTAATGTCGAGGTGCGAGTAGTCGCGCCACTTGTCGGGGTAGCCGATTTTCACGTAATATGTGCCAAGTTTTTCGACGGCTGTTGCCTTGGTTGAGTCGCTCATCCACGTTTGTGCCATAATGCGCTCACGCAGCGCGTCTTTCAGGTTGTTCACCAGTTTCAGCATACGCTCCTTGTGCGATGCCGGAAAATATTTCTCAACATAGAGCTGCCCCACAGCCTCGCCCAAAGAACTGCTGCACAGGCGAACGGCGCGTTTCCAACGCGGTGATTCCTCAAGTACTCCGCTCATCACCTTCTCATAAAAATTGAACGATTCAATGCGGAATTCGTCAGACAGATAGTTGTCGGCCGCGTCAATGTACCGCCATTCAAGATATGCTTTCTGTGCTTCAAGACTCTCATCGGCAACCAGTTTGTTCAGCTCGGCAATATAGTCGGGCTGGCACAAATTGACATATTCCATATCGTTGATACCCATTTCGTTACACCAAGCATCGAATTTCAGATTAGGATATTTTTTGCACAAATCGGCATAATCGGTGCGATTGTAGTTGGCCTCGGTGTCGCGCAGCTCGGTGCTGCTTTTCGAGGCCTTCGCCATACGGGTTTCGATGCGCAGAACATCTTCCATCATACGGTTGGCCGTGGCAGCGTCGTACCCAACCATCTCAAACACCTTTGCCACGTGCTCGCGGAATTTGTTGCGGATGTTGGTCGTATTCTCGTCAGTATCAATATAATACTCGCGCTCGTCGAGCGACAGGCTACCTTGCCAAACGTAGGTAATGTAGTTGCGGCTGTCCTTGGGGTCGATTTCGAGGAAAAAGCCGAGGTATCCGTTGACACCCTTATTGTCCAGCTTCACCATCATCGGAATCACCTCGTCGAGGCTGCTGATGGCGCGAATCTTTTGCAAATCGGCCTCCAGAGGCTTGTAGCCTTCAGCGTTAAGCCTGGCGGTGTCCATAACCTGATTGTAGAGTGTGGCAATCTTGTAAGCCACAGTTCCCGGCTCTTGCGGTGTTTTAGTCAGATTGGTCAGCAATTCGTTAAGCTGCTGACGTGTGTCGTCGGCAACCTTATCGAAAGAGCCGAACCGCGAAAATTCGTCGGGAAGCGGGTTGTTTTTCATCCAGCCGCCGCAGGCGAACTGATAAAAATCGTCGGCGGGGCGCACTGTTGTGTCGAGATTTTCTGTGCGGATGCCTGAATTCTGGCTTTGGCCGCACGACATTACTGTAGCTACTATTGGCATTAGTAAAAGCGTTTTAAAATATCTATTCATAGCGCAAAAAATGGTTTTTAGTCTACTTTTTAGTTGCAGACCACAAACATACACAATTATAAATAGCTGAGGCTTTTTTTTGCGAAAAAGTTGGGCATCGGGGAACCGAAAAATAAAAAGTAAAAAATACTTTTTCAACTCGTTTCCGTTAGCGATATTTGTGTAATTTTGGATAAACGCATAATTGGAAAACGATATGAAACAACTCAATAGAAACACCATTGCGGCCAAAACCTACACCGAGAAGGTGATTCAGTTTGGCGAAGGAAATTTTTTGCGCGCTTTCGCGGATTGGATAATCTGGCGGACCAATCAACGGACCGATTTCAACGCGTCGGTTGTGGTGGTGCAGCCGCGGGCGGGCGGCAAAGTGGCGATGCTCAACGCTCAAGACGGACTTTATCATCTTAACCTTCAAGGACTTGACAGCGGCAAAACGGTCGACAGCATTGATTTGATTGACGTTGTGAGCCGCGGCATCGACCCGTACAAAGATTTCGACGCCTACCTGCGCCTGGCCGAGCAGCCCGAGATGCGGTTCATAATCTCGAACACCACCGAAGCGGGCATTGCCTTCGACCCCGCGTGCAAGTTCACCGACAAGCCCG
>JAEEGK010015359.1_pt1 | contig 16987 bp, 6 predicted proteins | sample 8958771 | NCBI WGS metagenome assembly JAEEGK01 (sample SAMN16246547, study PRJNA631951) | gut metagenome | biome: gut microbiome; feature: rumen; material: SC-attached | host: Bos | place: Iran: Karaj | collected 2018-10 | reverse complement strand
GGCCAGACCGGAGCCGGGGCTTATCTTATCCCCAGTGTGGAGAACTATTTAAGGCTATGGGGTGTAATCAAGCTCTTGAATTAGATGGAGGCAGCTCATCTGACCTATGCATTAATGGAAAATCAGTTTTATCTTATAAAGTGCACAGTCGTCAGATAAATTCTTTTGGATTTAGAGTTAAATAAAATTGCCCGGTTTTTTATTTACCGGGCATTACAAGTAATATACGTTTTTAACTGAGGCTGGAAGCTAAGCTGTCTGACAGTTGTAGAGATAGAACAGTGTAAGCTGGAAAATCTCTTCTGGTGAACCGCAGTTTGAAATAAGTTTTTTGATGTACTTCTTCATGTTCTGTGGGTAGTTTGTGTTGTCTACAGCCAGATAATAAGCTTCTTTTTTTGCGTTTAAACTCTGCATTTTCCTCTCCTAATTACTTATATAATATCGGATAAAAAACTCGTTATCAATAGTTAAAGTTAGTTAAGGTTATGAAAATACACGGAAAAAATTGTGAAAAATTCACAAAAAAAGCAGCAGAGAGGCTGGAGATTATTGAAGATTATTGGCGAGGTTAGTTATATATCTATTTGGTATGAATCCAGGTCAGTTCGTGCTTGTTATAGTTGAGATGCACAATGCGGCTGCCAGGAATATCTGCAAACTCCTGTATCAGAGGCCAGTTGATTTCGCCCTGCATTTTGATTGTGCAGATCATATTGAGGTCCGGTTTATATTCAAGCCATTTCTTAATCCATTCTAAAAGGCGTTCCGGATAGCAGATTACATCAGAAAATACCCAGTCTACCGGGCCAATCTCTTCGGGCTTAAGGGTAAATGCGTCATGAGCCTGGAAGGTAACCAGAGGATTTTTCATAAGAGAGTCGGCGAGGGGAGCGCGGTCTACGGCATAAACTGAAGCGCCCTGTCCTACCAGTACCCAGGTCCAGCCGCCAGGACAGGCACCAGCTTCAAAGCAGCGCTGGCCGGCAGAAGGAAACTCAGTCCCGTTCAGAAGATTTGCCATTGTAAGTGATTCCTGGATTTTCAGGTAAGCACGGCTCGGCGGATTTTCATGATCTTCTATAAAATGTAAAGTTCCTGCTGGGAGTGTACTTGTGGTTGCGGCGCTGGCAATCATTGTGTGTTCATCAATTAAAGTCCAGAGGCCCATAGGCGAAGAGGGAATCTTTACCGGGAAGCTGCGTTCTTTAAGGTTGATGTAAGGAAGTTTTTCCTGAATCAGCTGGGCCCGGCGGAAGCAGGTATACTGATATGGCGCCCAGTTTCTCTGAAGTTTTTTAAGTTCACCGGCAGCCTCACCAATCGAATTGAATTTTAAAATGAAAGGCTCAAGCATCACGGTTCGCGCCCAATAAGGCACCAGCAGACCCGACAGGTCCGGCACAGCATCACAGGACAGATTTTCAAAATAGAGAAGGTCGCCGTAGCGTGCGTCAGGTTTACGGGTAATTCCAAAACGGCCTGCAAGTTCAGAAATCAAAAGTTCAGACTGTTCCGGGAATGCAAGGAAGGCAAGGTTTTTCATACGATGTCTGGTAAATCATCCTTTGAAATTTTTTCAAGATGCTTTATGAAACTTTCCAGTTTGTGTGCGTCTGGTGAGTAGTGAATCTTAAAGCCAATAAAAGTATTTCCACCGTGTTCGTTTACCCACTGCGGACTACAGATAAGATTCAAAGGAGAAGATGTTGAGCCGTGCAGTGGAGAAATCTTTACATCATATTCATTTTCCAGATCAACAACGACAGGAAAGGAATAGTGTACCTTGCAGCCATTCAAACTGATATCATCGAGAATTCCAGGAAGTGCACAGATTTCAGGTGCTGTAATGCGGCCGATTTCTTCATAACGAGTATGCAGACGGTTTTCTTGTTCCATGGGGTATAGTATAGGGTATTTTGCGGATTGATACAACTACAGGGACGTTCCGGAGGGGGACATCACTTGACCACCATAACCTTTCGTGTTTCATCAATGCCGCTGCCGATGACGCGGATAAAGTACATACCCCTTGCAACAATATTTCCGTTTCTGTTTCGTCCATTCCATGTAAAGTAATGCTCGCCGGCATTTGTTTTTCCGCGGTTAAGATAGGTTATGATATTTCCGTCCAGTGTCATTACCATAACGTTCAGCTTGCCTTCTTCTGCAAGATTGACTTTGATAACAGTTTTTTCATTCTTGCCCGCATCAATTACATTGTTAAGAATTGAAACACCGCCTCTCTGCTCGCTGACGCTGCGAACCTTAAATGACCACAAATCAAGAGAATTAACATCATTTACATCTGGCATTCTGAGACAGAAGAGAGGAACCGGTAAATTGAGTGAAAGATCGAATTTATCTGTAGAAACATCGAAATATGGGTTGTTATAGATTCTAACCGGATTTGTATCATCCTTCATAAGAGAGAACATAAAGCTTATCTGACTTCCATTACTCCATGCAGAAACAGTTTGAGAAGGAAGTTCAAATAAAGAGTTATCCGGATTATCCTCCATAGGGCTTCCGTCTTTCCATATGAAATTAGTGTTGTTAGCCGCAGATAACGCACGGAAGACACTGTCCTGAAGTGCCGGCAGCCAGATTCTGAGTTTTGTGTGGAAGTCTGCATTGAACTGCTTTGAAACAGAAGCAGCATCCGGAGCAGGGGAGAGATAACTTCTGATTTTATCATTACCATTTGTATCAGCCACAATTGCAATTGGATGATCTGCCGGGAGTGTACCGTAATTTTGCTGATCTGCATCCCAGTCGTGAACAGCCCAGCTTCCTTCTTCATAAAGACCTTCCATGAATGAAGCGTCGTTTTCGGTCATATCCGTTGTGTAAGCGTAAAGAGGTTTTACATAGTTTACGGCAAAGTCAGAAAGTGAATGAGCGCTGTACATACTCATGTAGTTTCCGAGAAGATCTTGAATAAAGGTTACGCGGGAACCTGTGTTATTTGTGAGAGGGTCCATACCTGTCTGCGGATATTCTGAAGGAGTAATCAACTGAACATAAAGATTTTTGATATGTTCAATATCAATTTCCTCTGTTGTCGTAAGCTTAAGACATGTGAATGATTCATTAGAATTAGCCGCTATAATCTGAGCAGGTACGCTTGTATCTATCTGAATTTCAGAGTTTTCTACAGCGTTTCCACCTGCATCAATAGAAATGATTCTAAAGCACTTAGGCATGAGCATAGCAAAGCTTTCGCTGATTTCAATTTTAATTCCTGTGTTATCGCTGAACTTGATTTTGCTTGAATCAGTTACAAGTTCTTTTACAAAGATAATATAAACTGATTTTGTGTCTACTGGACTTAAGATTGCGTCGAAAGACGGAGGAGTTCGGTCGATTGTTTTTGAAAGCTTACTGCGCAGACGGTTTCCCGCAAGGTCTGTAAGATAACCAAGGTTTTCGTTATATGTAAAGGCAAAGGTTGTTTCAACAGAGAGGTCTGTATCTGTAAGTCCAAGTCCAAAATAGAGGCCGTCCGGATCGTTTGCAGGACGCATTGGAGAAGATGAACCTGTGAAGAGCTGAGAGACAATAGTTGTATGTATGTTAGCAATTCCAGTCAGGAATGATGTAGACGGATTCGTGTCGTTCATAGAAGTAGAGTAGCGGAAGGCTGGTGAAATTCCAGCCTTTGTAGAGAAGCGGATTCCACCTGTTGTACGTCGGTTTTCATCTGTATCGAACTGTCGTGCACCTCCGATAATGTCGGCACAATAAGTATATGATGCATCCAGAAGGTGAGATTTTGAAGCCTCTGCTCCAGGGCTACACCATCCGATTTCTGTAAACCATTCTGCCGGGTCGGTGCTGTCATAAGCTGGAGTATTGTCAAAGAAGTGGAAGTCAATTCGGTCGAGTGTAGAACCAGTACCGTTTGTATTTCCGATGGCTTCAGACATAGTGTCACTGCCCCATGCTGTGCCACTTGAGAAGCGGAGTGGTGTAAAGACTGGCTCTGAAAGATCCCAAGGACTGTAGACATCTGCATTTGAAACTGTTCCGTCTGGCTTTGTACGTGTTAATGGCAGTAAAGCTGAAGGATTAGCAGAGCTCGAATCAGAATATACCAGTGGTTCTACCTTGTAACCATCATCATATTCTTCCTGGGTGTTTGGAGTTGTTGCTTTGTCTTGTACAAGTGGTGTGGTAACGGCTTTTGCTTTTGCCCCTGTAAACTGACTTGCCTTTTCAATGTAACCCGGCCACTTTTTGAAAGCATTTCCTGTATAGTCCGTAATAGTTCCGTCTGTCCAGCCGGCAATAGAAATGCGGATAGAATATTCATCAAGACGATAGAAAGCGTTTACAAGTTTATCGTCACTTCCATTTGAGCCTGTGTACAGCTGAAGAGTGTTACCAGCAGGGGCTTCAAGATTTGCAAGACCTGCAAAAGTGAGAGTATCAGATTCTGAACTTGTGTTTACAGCTCCAAAGGAACTTGTTACTGGAATATTTACAGCATTATCAGGAATTGTGTCCGAATTAAATGTAACTGGTTCAGAATATCTGAACTCAATAAAGTTATGTGCATCATAATCATACTGACTGTTTTCACCATCAGAAGTTTTATATGAATCATGCATCTCCTGTCCGGTACGTACAGTCCAGAGAACCGGACCTGTCTTGTCGAGCACGTATGTTTCATTGCCAGTATTTTCATTTGTTCCGTAAGAATAGCCTGGAGTATTGGTACGAGTACTATAGTTGTTGAGACGTTTTCCCCATCTGTTTGTAATTATATAATTTGTGCCGCTGAGTGAACGTGGAATATCAATATAAGGAATTGAAGATTTATGATTTCCATTGCGGTCTGAACTGAGGCTGCTTCTTCCAGTTGAATTTCCTGTTGCATCGGTATTCCACGAATCAGGAGCTTTGAGATAGAGTGAATAACGACCGTTAGTTAGTTCTATATCTTTGTTTTTGTCTTTAATCAGATTTGCATCCTGACAATCTGGCGTTGAATAAATGCCGGTAAAGGCAGTACTGGCCGATGCAGTTCCCTTATAGGTGAGGAAAGAAAGTGAGTTTATAATTTCGTTGTAAAGATTTCGTACAGGAGCATTAAACTCAACGTATATTGCATTATCGCGTACTGTCCATGCATTAAGAATCTTGAAATCATCAAAGTTCCAGTTAGTATTGCCAGAATTGTCAGTACATTCATAAGCAACAACCTTTGCTGGTGCGGTATCATCAGTAGCTGTAGAAGTGTCCTGATGGCAGCTTACTTTACAATTGCTTACTTCTGTTTTGATTGCTTCTGCGAAACCTTTTACAGAGTCACTTGTTTTTGTCAGCTTGAGGTTCCATTCGCCTGTACCATTAAGAGAGAGTCCATTTGCATAGAAGTTTTTACCTGCCTGCATTGTTGCACCAGATGAAATAGTTACTTCTCCATTGTAAGGTATGGCCCTGAAGGCTGTTGTAAAGTTAGCAGAGGAAGATCTTGTCTGATTGTAAAGATAAATACCATCGATACCTGTCTGAGGGTCTATGGTTGTATAATCAGGTCCAAGAAGAATTATGTCACCAGTAGTTTCATCAGTGCTGCCTTTTGTATCCAGAGTTCCGTCAAGAGATACTTTTCCAGAATAAAGTACAAAGTTGTAAGCTTTGACTAACGAGTCGGTGTGAGTGTTTATATTGATGATATTTGTATCAGTTGTATCTACAATGATATTTTTATTTGTTTCGATTTTCTTTCCGCTGCCTGCAGAGAAACTTCTAGGAGTAGCGTTGTCAGTAATATAAATATCTCCATTAAAAATAGCATTGCCTGTTCCAGTAAAACTTGCCTTGAAAACTGAGTTGCCGGTTCCGTTGTTTGTAAAGGCCTCTCCATAAGTTGCATTTCCATTGAAGGAAACGTTTTTGGTTCCTGCATTTATAGTGAGCTTGTTACAGTACAAATTAGGATTAAAGGTGATTGCTTCGGAACTTGAGATGTTTACAGTGCCAGTCATTATTGCGGATGGTGTTGCTGTACTATCACCAATTGTAACAGTATTGGAGAAAATGTTGTCTGCTTCAAAAGTAATGTTCTGACCGGCTGTCTTGCAAACTACATCATAAAAATTATTTTTTCCGCTTACGGTTGTAGGGGAGGCAGCAGAAGCTGTTGCGTTGTCAAATGTAATAGTACCCGCTGTTGCAGTAAAGTTTTGAGTTGATGTAGAACTTGTCCAGCTTGTACCGCTTACTATAAACGATGAATCGGTAGTTACTTTATCTGATGAAGAAATAAGTATGTTGTAGAAATTGGTTGAGCCATCAGTTCTTGTTTTGAGAGTTTGAGTTGCTCCTGCAAATTTAACAGTACCGTTTGAATGTTCGAAATCGCCTGTTATTTCAATATCTCCATTAAAAGTAGTTGTTCCAGACCAGGCTGTAAGTTTAGAACCATCTTTTGTTTGAATATGAGAATTAACTGTTGTTTCTTTCTTGAATACTAAATTAGATACAGAAGAATCAATTATTAAAGTTTTTCCTGAATTATTGATTTCTGATATATATGCATTTATTTGAGTAGAATTTGCAGTTTGTAGAGTTGTATCTTGGTTTATGATTAATTTCGAGAGTGTGATATCTGATGAACTTGATGTATCTGCAATACTCTTTAATACAGGAGTTGAAAGAGTAAGAATATTATTAGTTCCAGATCCGGAAATATTTCCAGAAAAATCAAATTCTGATGTTGTAATAGAAAGATTTGCTGCATCTATAACAACGTTTGCTTTTACAGTGAGACTTGTGTCAGCAGGTGCGCTTGCAGAGTTTGCGATGTTATTTTTGAAAGTAACAGAAGTACCTGCAGTAAGGGTAGGTGATTTTTTGAGTGTTATTGTATTGTCATAAATCTGATTACCTGCTGTTGTTATGTTGCTGCAGTTTATGGTTGCAGGGGCATTTATTTCCAGAGATGTAGCTGGTGTTGTATCGCTTACATCATTATTAAAGGTTATAGCAGTACCCTCCAAAACAATCGACGTTGGTGAGCCTAAGTCAATGGTACTGTTATATGTTTGAGCACCCGAGGTTTTAATAAGTGAAGAGTTTATTACCACAGCTCCGGTTGTTGTAAGAGAAGAAAGTGGTGTAGTTCCGTTTACGGCAGCATTAAAGTTTATTGTTCCTGTAGTTCCAGAATTGATTGTTAATGTTCCGCCGCCAGAAATTGCTCCGTTATAATTTTGATTTCCGCTTGTATTTAGTATTGTGACTGCACCTACAGGTATTGTTAAAACTCCAAGTGTCAGGTTTGCTGCATTAAGAGTACCTGTAATTTGAGTTGGTCCTGCAGTGTGAGTTACATTATTTGAGAATGTTATTGAGTCTGTATTTGCGTCTCCAAAGGTTACCTGACCAGCAGTCTTAAACTCAACATCATTTGTGATATTACCGCCACCGTTGAAGGCTATTGTACCTGTTGTATTTTCAGCTGCAAGTGTTGTTATAGTTGGCGCACCTGCAAAGACAGTCTGAGCTCCGCTTGTGATTGTGAAGTTTGTTACTGTAAGATTTGTATTTACTGTAAGATTTCCGTTTCCATCTTTTGCTTCTTCAATGTTCGAATATGTTTTACTACCTGCAGCGAAGGTCTGATTTGCACTACCTGTAAAAATCAGTTTTCCGTTTCCGTCAACATTTGCCGTAGATGTAACATCTCCCTTTGCAAAAATACTTTTATCAGCTGCAATTGTTGTTGCTGCATTAATCGTAAGAACATTTGAAACTTCAATATCTTCAGAGACAGAAGCTGCCGCTTTGATGGTAAGATTTCCAGTAGTAAAAAGTTTTTCTGAAACAACAGCATTAGTTCTGTTCAAAACAAGATTAACATACTGTTTGCCATCTGTGTCAGCATCACCATCCCAGACAAAATATGTTGTTGTGCCTGTGCCAGTGTATTCAATTGTAGGAGTAGCATCTGTTTCTGTACCATTTAAGGTGTCGCCTGTAATCTGATCAGAAGTGTTTCCATTCAGTTTTAAGAGGCCGTTATTTATGATTTTTCCGACTTTGATTTTATTTGCGTCTAAATCCAGTTCTGCGTTATTGAAAATGGTAATAATTGCATTGTATGGGACTGGATCTCCAGAAGCATTTATCAAAGTTGTATTTAAATCCAGATCTGCTGTCAGTTTAGGGTAGTTACCGGCTGTAGAAACCTGGATTTCGATTGTTGCTCCTTTTGTCGGAATTACGCTATCTTTCCAGTTTGTTTTAAGGTTCCAGACAGTTGAATCGTTTCCCTCCCAGATATATTTCATGTCAGGGAAGTTCCAGTTTGTGTTGTTTCCGGCATCTGTACTTTTAAAGGCAACAAAGTTTGTTGCTGGACTAGTGTTGTTTGTAGAGTTTTTAACCCTCAGAAATCTTAATTCAGGTTCATTTGTACAGCTGATATTCCAGACACCGTCTGAAGAGAGCCAGAGCTTATGGTCTACATCAGTTCCTGTAAGAGTCATGCTTGTTACAGACTGACTTGAGCCTGCTGTAAAGGTAATTTCTTTGTCACCAAGATTGCTTGCGGTAAGAGTTCCTATAATATTGTTTCCAGCTATGTTTGCATTACCTGTAATTGTTAATTTATTGAAGGTTTTGCTGCCGCCATTAAATACAGCCGGGTCATCACCTTTGTTTTCTGCGGTAAGAATTATTGTACCGCCATGTGCGTCAAAGCTTCCGTTTGTTAAATTTAAATCATCCTTAAATGTCATTTCGCCGGTAGAGGCGGTTAGGGTAGTTCCCGTAGATGTTACAAGTTTTGGATTAATTTCAACATCGCCGCTAAAGGTGTTGTTTCCGCTTGTGGCAATGGTAAGGGTTTTTCCGTTGCCATTTAGAACAGGAATGTTATAAGTGATATCCGAGGTATTTTCAGTTTGTATTTCTGTGTCAGCGGCAAAGGTCAGAGCACTTAAAGTAATTGCAACTGAACCAGAGGCTGCAGCGGTGCTTTTTATGATTTCTGTATTTATTGTAAGAACTTTTCCAGTTCCAGAAATATCTCCAGAAAAATCAATTTCCTTTGCAGAAATCTCTTTTCCAGTTACTCCAATTGTAAGTGGCGCATTTATTCTAAGAGTTTTTAATCTTCCGCCTGTTGCTTTTCCAACATTATCATTAATGGTAACAGCGGATGCTGTAAGGGTAAGCTCCTGTGTTTCTGAAGTACTTCCGTTAATTGTTCCATATTCTTGTGCACCAGTGTTACCAGTGTTGATAGTTGCATTTCCAGCTGCTACAAGATTTTTTGCAGAGAAGCCTGCTGCATTGATGTTTCCATTTACAGAGGTTTTTCCTGTTGTTGAGGTGTGTTCGAAGGTTTCGCCAAATGTTACTGGAATTATATTATCTGAACCATCTTTTTTTGAACCGTCAAAGGTTACGATTCCGTTTGTTTTCAATGTTACGGCATTTGAAATATTTGCGCCTTTGTTGAAGATTATGTTACCGCCAGTTGTATCATCAGAGAGGTTTGTTATTGTTGGAGTGCCATTGAAGGTTGTTGATGTTGCCTTTGTGATTGTGCAGTTTGTGATTGTAGTATCGCCACTGAAGGTTGATGTTCCATTTTCAACAGAAAAGTTTGTTATTGTGTAATCATTGTTGAGAATTGTAACGGAGCCATTTGTTTTATCTACTTTAATGTTTGCATATGTTTTACTTGCTGTAGGTGTAAACTGTTGCGTTTCTGTTCCTGTGAAAATCAAAGTTCCTGTGCCGGAAATTGCGTCTGTTGCAGTTACAGAGTTTCTAACCTTGATATCCTTATTTAAGGTTGCAGTGCTATTTAGTTTAATTTTGTAAGATAAATCTAAGGCATTGTTGAAAATGAGGGCACCGGTGAAATTTGTTTCATCACCCAGATACAGCCAGCCATTGGTTCCGGAAAGACTAAAGGTTCCTATTGTTGAAGGAATTTCAAAATCTGATGTGCTTGTGTATGGAGTTAATGTAAGGGTGTAAGTCGATGTAAACTTTCCATCAAAAACAAAATTCACAGCCTGTATTGTACTTGCAGCACTTAATGTACAATTTGCACCAGAATCAAGAGTAATTGTGTTTAGTTTGAGAGAACTTCCAAGCTGCCAGTCTGTTCCTTTGATAACCAGTTTATAATAATCATCACCTGATCCTGTATCAAAATCTGTAATAGTTCCGCTGCCTGTATTACTATATTCAACAGTTCCCTGGGTCGTATCATTTATTGGATTTGTTCCATTTGTAATACGACCGGTATTTGTATAAACAATTGTTCCCGCATTGGAAAGTGTTGGTGTTGCAGTAGTATCATTTTCTTTTCCAGAAAGAACAAGGTTTGCAGCACCCAAAGTAATTTTGGAATCTGAAGCGGAAAGGGTGAGTGTACCACCATTATAAGTGCCGCTTCCTAATTCTGGGTAATTTGTGCAGCCTGTTGGAATTATGATTTTACAATCTGCTTCAGGAACAAGAAGTGTGTCCCAGTTTGTTTTTTCATTCCAGTTTGAATCTGTATTACCTGTCCAGGTAAAATCAAAATTCTTAAGCGCTTTAATTGCCCAACCATTCTGGATAACTTTTAGCCAACTGGCATCACTGCTTCCGGCGGCAGGTTCGCAGTGGTCAATTGAAGCAGTGTAATTTTTAAGTTTTATATTTTCATCAATAGAAAGATATTCTGCTGTCAGGTTTGTGGTATTAATAGTTCCGCTTCCTGTAATAGTAAGCAGTTGTGTATCTGTTCCCGAAAGAGTTATGCCTGTCTGAATTGTCTGCTCGCCAGTTATTGTAAGGCTTTTATCTGAAAGATTTTCTGCAGTAAAAGTTTTAAAGGTTGTTGTTCCAGAAATAACAGAGGAATCAAGACATTGAAGTTTGTTTACGGTTACAGTGTGAGTTGTATCTTTATTATCAAATTTTGCACCGTCAGCAGTCAATATTATTTTTCCATCTCCACTATAGGGATAAAAGTCACCAGTGTTAGTGTAGTTTGGAATTGTGAATGATTCTGATATTTCTATTGATCCATTATTAATGATTGGATTTACAATAGCATTAGTACCTGTGCCATTGCTATAAGAATTTACTCCAGATTCAATTTTATTTGCAATTAATCTTCCGTTTTCGTCTATTACAACTTGTGTTGACCCTGCATTTCCATTTGATAAGGCAAGCGTTCCTGAAGAGACATCTACAGTTCCATAGATCTCAATTTTACTGACTGGATTACCACTAGTTGCAGTGTGATATATGCCTCCCACAGTTAATGTCTTATCAGCATCTATTTTTAATGTGACTCCGCTGTGGGTGTCTAGGGTTCCGGTGCAGGTAACTTTTACATCAATTTCAAAGGTGCCGATAACATCATCTGTTGCAGAAGCTCTTGTAAGGTTTACAGCGGGCGAGCCTGCTCCAATTGTAAGTTTATCAGCTGACCCGTTTTTTTCTGAAAGCTTTACAGTAAAATTGCTGGATACCTGATTTGCCTCTTTGTCTGGTTCCATTTTTATAGAAGTTGCAGAGCAATCGCCGTTTATTTCAATAATAGTTTTTCCCCAGACATAAAGTTTTCCAAGTTCTGCGTTTACTGGAGTTGTAAGAGTATAAGTTGGAGTGTTATTTGTGTTATAAAAATATAAAGTACCGTTATTTGTAAAAGTGGCGGGATATGAAGATGTCAGATCAGATAAATCAGCACTACATAAAATAAATAGGGAGGCATCTGTTTGTATTTCAATTCCAGCTACCTTGTTTGTATAACTTGTTATAACAGGTTTATTTGTCGTATTAGGAATGATAACAGAGTCACCGGTGCCTGGTACCGTAGTTGCTGGATTTTCTATTACAGGATTATCCGGATCAGTGTCAATTACAGTTTTTTTTGTCCAGTTTCCTGGTTCACTCCAGAGTGTCGGATTAGTTGTGTCGGCGCCTGTCCATGTATATGTAACTGTTTGAGTTTGAGCCCATGCACCAAAGTTCAATGCAGCAAATACAAAAAGAGAAGCTAAAAATTTTCGGAATCGGTATGTTGGCATTTTCAGACAATTATCCATATCTTCTATAACATTATCGGCTATTTATTGTAACATATATAGAAGATTTTTCTACAATGAATAGGGGACTTTCCTTCTATAAAAATAATTCAGATAGTGGTATTCTAGTATTATACAAAGTCATTCCGAACTTGATTCGGAATCTTTTATAATAGATCCTGAATCAAGTTCAGGATGACGGTTACTTTTGAGGATGTCATGGCCACACGAATAATCAATCCAATCTTACCGGGCTTTTATCCGGATCCTTCCATCTGCGAGGCGGGGGGATATTATTATCTTGTTTGTTCTTCTTTTTCTTATTTGCCGGGGCTGCCGGTTTTTAAGAGCAAGAATCTTGTTGCCTGGGAGCAGATTGGTAATGTTATTGACCGGCCGGAGCAGCTGGATTTTACCGGCGCCGGGGTTTCACGCGGGCTTTTTGCGCCTACAATCCGCTTTCATGAGGGCAGATTCTACTGCATTTGTACTCAGGTTGATAAAATCGGGAACTTTTTTGTAACAGCTGACCATCCGGAAGGGCCATGGTCTAATCCGATTCCGATTGAGGGCGCGGAAGGTATTGATCCATCCCTCTTTTTTGATGATGACGGCACTGTCTGGTATACGGGAACCCGCCCGGCACCGGAAGGCCCTAAGTACGAGGGTAACTGGGAAATCTGGATTCAGAAAATTGATTTGAATACGGGAAAACTCTACGGAGATTCTAAAGGAATCTGGCGGGGTGCCCTTAAGAACTGCGTATGGCCGGAGGGACCTCATATCTACAAGGTGAACGGAACTTATTACCTGCTTCATGCGGAAGGCGGCACTGGTCCTAATCATGCTGTTTGTGTTGCCCGCTGCCAGACGATTGACGGGGAGTGGGAGGGAAAGCCTTCTAATCCGATTTTGACTCACCGGCACCTGGGAAACACTGCCCGAATCCGCAATGTTGGCCATGCAGATCTTGTCTGCGCTGATAATAAATGGTGGATGTGCTGCCTTGCTTCCCGCCCTTACGGAGAAGCTGGTCACCGCTTCTGCAATATGGGGCGCGAAACCTTCCTTGTTCCCGTTATATGGGAAGAAGGCTGGCCAGTTGCCAGCTGGGAGACTGGCCTTGTAGAAAATGCCTACAGCCTTAGTGGTCATGTGGTAAAGCGGGATTTTGATGATTCTGATGCGGTGAGTTTTCCTGCGGTTGATGATTTTAACAGCGAAGAGCTTGGCCTTTACTGGCTGAGCCTTAGAAGACCGGCCGCAGACTTCTGTAACTGCAGGGAAGAATCCGGAATGCTTAGAATTTATGCCGGAGAATCTCTTACCGGTAACGGCAATGTTTCTATGCTGGTGAGACGTCAGACCAGCTTCAGCTATGAGGCAAGCGCCAGATTGACTGCTCATTTTGATGAGAATGAAGATGCTGCAGGTCTGGTTGTTTTCCAGAGTGAGTCATTTAATTACAGACTTCAGATTGTTCTTAAGGGAAAAATTATTTTGCTGCAGCTGGTAAAAACTCAGGCTGGTGAAGAAACTATTCTTGCAGAAGAGGTGATGACCGGGGGCCGCAAGAATGTTCCGATAACTCTGCGTATTGTTGCCGAGCATCAGAAGCTGCGTTTTGAATACGGTCCTGATGAGCGCAACCTGATGCTTCTTACAGAAAACATTGATGCTTCTATTTTGAGTACAGAGGTGGCCGGCGGCTTTGTTGGTACTGTCGTGGGCATGTTTGCGACAAGCGGCGGTGACTACAAAGAGAAAAAGTTTTTTGCAGATTTTGACTGGTTCCGCTACGAAAATAGTGGCAGAGAATGGATTTGTTGAGTTATAATAGATTGATATTGTGAACGACAATGCAGGGGCGTTGCGGGGGCAGAGCCACCGCAGAGAGGGTAGCGAGCAACGACGTGCGAGCGAGGGGGAGACTTCCCCCTCCTAAGGAGATACATTCATGAAGGGTACTTTCAAAATTAAAGGAATCGTAGGATCGGGAATGGTTCTGCAGCGAAATAAGATTAACTGCATTTATGGAACGGCGGAGGTTTATTCTGACGTGATTATGGAATTCCGCGGTACTACCTCTATCACTCAGTCGGACGAGGACGGAAACTGGAAGATAGAATTCAGTCCGGGCGAGGCTGGCGGGCCTTTCGAAATGAATATTAAGTGCGATGACCATCGCGTGGAGTTTAAGGACATTTACGTTGGTGAGGTTTGGGTAAGCTCGGGCCAGTCGAACGCTCAGCTTCCTATGGAGCGCATGAAGTTTTCTTATCCGGAAGAATTTATGCAGCCTCGTAATGAGCGTATCCGAATGCTCACTGTGCCTATTAACTGGTCGCTCGACGGTGAAAAAGATGAAATCCTTGATGTGGGCTGGCAGTCTAATGCAGACGAAGGCACCAAGGCTGAAGGAATCAGCGGTGTAAACTGGGTTTGTGCTTCGCCTGAAACTCTGGGCTCTATGTCTGGTACCGGCTACTTTTTTGCGAAGAGACTTTCCAGCGAGCTTGATGTTCCGGTTGGAATTATTAATGCCAGCCAGGGCGGTTCTCCTATTGCTTCATGGCTCAGCCGTCAGGCCCTGGAAGAGATGGGTGATAAAAAAGAGTACCTGAATCAGGTTGTGGAATATCTGGCTGAGGGAAGGGCTGCAGCAAAGCAGAAGGAAATGGCGGAAAATCAGAAGGAGTGGAACGACGAGCTTTATGGCGCGGCTGCTGCTCCGGAGAAAATGTTTGATGAATCCTGTGAGGAAGTTGACGGCTGGCATACTGTTCAGGTACCTGGTAACTTTGATGTTGAAAGTGCCGGTTTCTACTGGTTCAAAAAGGTAGTTGAGCTGACTGCAGAACAGGTGCAGCATTTTAATACTTTTAAGACCTGGCTCTGGATGGGAACAATTGTTGATGCTGATACAGCCTGGGTGAATGGCGTAAAGGTTGGAGAAACTCCTTACTGTTACCCGCCTCGCCGCTACCCGGTTCCGGCTAATACTTTGCACGAGGGTAAAAACGTTATTGCCCTTCGCGTTCAGAAGAACAGCAAAAACGGTCCTCTCCGCTTCTTTACAGAAAAACCTTACTACTTATTTACTGATAATACTTTTGTTGCGCCTTGTGCTTACAGAAACCTCGAGGAGCGCACTGAATCTTTGTATCCGCTTGACGGCGAGAGAATTGATTTGAGCGGCGAATGGAAGATGAAGAAGGATTCCCAGGTGCGTGACTGTCCTCCTGGTATGTTCTTTGAATGGCTTCCTACTGCTCTTTACAACTCTATGCTTGCCCCTTGTCTTAAGCATGCGGTTTCTGGTGTACTCTGGTATCAGGGTGAATCTGATGCGGGCCGCCCTGCTGAGTACAAGGACATGCTGCTTAAGATGATTGATTTGTGGCGCCATAAGTTTGTTTATGGTTCTAAGCAGCTTCCTTTTGTTATCGTTCAGCTTCCTAACTGGAGCGACGGCTGGAATGAAGATTCTGTAAGTAAGGATGGCGGCTGGGCAAATATCCGACAGGTAGAAGCTGATGTTGCAGAAATTGCTGGCGACACTGGTCTTGTTGTTGCAATTGATGCGGGTGAGTGGAACGACCTTCATCCGGAAAAGAAAAAGACTATTGGTTCGCGTGCCGCAAAGGAAGCTCTGAGAGTTGCCTACGGCAAGAACTTTATTTCTGCTTCTCCTAAGGCAAGCTTCTGTGAGTTTAAGCGGGGCCGCTTTATGGTTCGCTTTGACTGTGGAAACTCTTCTCTTGTTGCCTGCAAGGTATTTGGTAAAAAGGCAGACCTTAATGTGGAAGGTAAGGACAAGGTTGTTTACGGCTTTAGTCTTTTGTGCAGCAAGAAGGGAAATGAAAGCGTAATAGAAGCAGATGCTAAACTCGTTGATGATAATACTGTTGAGGTGGATGTACCTCGCGGAATCGGCGATGTGCTCGAGCTGCGTTACCTCTGGGCAGACAGCCCGGCTCCAGTAAACCTCTATTCGAGAAACCAGCTGCCGGCTGCTCCGTTCAGGATTATGCAGTAAACAAAAAAGACCGCCGTACGGCGGTCTTTTTTCTATTCCTTACCATTCCAACAATATGTACACAACTTCTCATGTGGAAGCCCTGTGGAATCCAGCATGTCGTCGAGGCGGTGGAAGCGCAGGGTTGTAAAGTGCAGCTGCTTGCGGATTTCTTCTACCATCTTTGCGTATTCAGGTGTGTCCGGGTCGCAGTATTTTGCGAGTGTTTCTTCGCTTACGTTTTCGCCTTCGAAGTCTCGGATAATGCGGCGGGTAATCAGATCCATTTCGCTCTTTGAACGGCTGAAGTTCAAATATTTACAGCCGTAAACAAGAGGTGGGCAGGCTGGGCGAATGTGTACTTCCTTGGCACCGCTCTTATAAAGATAGTCTGTAGTTTCGCGAAGCTGAGTTCCACGAACAATCGAGTCATCAATCAAAAGAATCTTTTTACCTTCAATCAGCTGCTGAATAGGAATGAGCTTCATATGTGCAACCTGATTTCTGATATCCTGATTTGTAGGCATGAAAGAGCGTGACCAGGTTGGAGTGTATTTAATGAAAGGACGTGTAAAAGGAATGCCGCTTTCGTTAGCGTAGCCTACTGCGTGTGCAGTTCCGCTGTCTGGAACTCCGGCAACTGCATCCGGATGAACATTGTCCTTATCGCGGCGGGCAAGATAGCGGCCGCAGTTATAACGCATTGCTTCAACATTTACGCCTTCGTAGCAGGCAGTTGGGTAACCGTAGTAAATCCAGAGGAAGGTACAAATTTTCATCTCTTTGCCAGGCTGCTGGAGCACTTCCATTTTATCTGAATTAAAGAAAACAATTTCGGCAGGGCCAAGCTCGTGATAGTCTGTGTAGCCCAGGTTCATGTAAGCGTAATTTTCGAAGCTGGCACAGAAGGCAC
>JAEEGK010015354.1_pt1 | contig 16990 bp, 15 predicted proteins | sample 8958771 | NCBI WGS metagenome assembly JAEEGK01 (sample SAMN16246547, study PRJNA631951) | gut metagenome | biome: gut microbiome; feature: rumen; material: SC-attached | host: Bos | place: Iran: Karaj | collected 2018-10 | reverse complement strand
TGAAATGTTTTTATTAAAAAAAAAAAAAAAAAAAAAAAAAAATTTTGTTTTTTGTTAAAAAAAAAAATTTTTTTTTTGTTTTTTTTTTTTTTGTTTTTTTTTTGGTTTTTTTGATTTTTTTTGGATTTAAAAGATGTTTTTTATTTTATTAAAAATTAGTTAATATATGTATCATTTTTAAATATTATTTTTGAGTTTTTATTTATTTTATTTTATTTTTTTTTATAGAGTTTATAATGAAAGAAGATGCTAAAAATAATTTTATACCTGTTTGTTTAAAAATATTGATTTTTGCTTTTATATTTGCTAAAAAAGGAATTTTAATAAGTATTTTTGCTATATATTTTTTGAATTATGTTTATTATATTATTATTAAGATTATTTTTGGGTTAACTCCATTAACAGGGTATGATAAAGTGTTTATAACTACAAAACAAATAAATAGAGTTACTATTTTATGGTCTTTAGAATTTTCAAATTTTAATACTGAAAAAATGAAAACTTTTATAAATGAAAAATTTATAAAATTAATTGAAAAATTTCGTAATAAATTAATATATAAATTTGGAGAATATTATTGGAAAGAATATGCATATAATGAAGAAATTTTTAAACAAAATATTATAATAAATGAAAAACTTTCAAAAGATGAAATAAGGGAATATATAAATCAAGAAACAAATAAACCAATAAATATATTTTTAAATTATCCATATCAATTTCATATAATTCCTTTAAATGAAGAAAATAAAGGAATACTTTTAATAAAATATGACCATATTTTAACTGATGGATTAGGTTTAATTTCAACATTATGTCTCTTAAGTGATAACTTTGATTTTAATATGTATCCAACAATAATTCAAAGATTAAAAAATCCAAATTGGTATCAAAAAATATATTTATATTTAATAAGTGTTTTTTATATGATATATTTAACAATTTCAAATTCATTATATAGAATTATTAAATCACCATATAAATCAAATAAAAAAGGAAATTCAAATAAAACTTTATTTTACTTTGGTAAAGAATTTAAATTAAAATCTTTTGAAAATTATAGAAAAGAAAATAAAGTTTCATTCAATGATATAATGATGACGTCATTTTCAAGAGCAATACAAGAAGAAATAAAAGATAATGAAGAATATAAAAATAAAAAAAATATAATAATAAATCTTCCAATTGGTTGTACAATAGCTCCAAAAAAATTATCAGAAGTTTCATTATATAATCAAGCAATTTGGATTTTAAATGATATTCCTTTAGTAAATGAAAAAAATGATGTTAAAAAAATATCAAAAATAATTAGAAAATATTTTAAATCTGAAAAATTATTTTCTTTAAATTTATTAAGTAATTTTCAAGGTTTATTTTTTCCAATTAATATATTAAGAAATTATTTTGAGAGTTCAACTAAAAAATATGATTTTGTATTTTCTAATATTCCTGGTCCAAATAAAAAATTAATTTATGATAATATGATTTGTGATGATATATTATTATATTCAACTGCAGGTTGGGGATTGCCTTTTATATTAATTTTAGGATATAATGGTAATTTTAGAAGTTCAATTTGTGTTAATGAAAATTGTGATTTAGATCCTGAGAAATTAATTATTAATTTTGATAAGAAAACTGAAGAATATATTATTTAGAATTGTTTTTTTTATATATAATTAATTAATATTTTTAAATTTTTTAAAATTAATTGTCATTTTATTTATATTATTAATTACATTTCAGTTGAAGAATCTATATCATTATAAGAACAAGATAATAAATCACTTATTTGATTTGAATCAAAATTAATATTATTGCCAATATCAAAATATTTTGAGGAATTTGAATGAAAAATAGTATTATCTTCATTTTCTATTTGTTTGTTAGAATTATTTATTTTATCAATATTTTGATTCTTTTTAATATTTTCTAACTCTTTTAAAAAAGAATCACTTAATTCTTTTGATAAATCAATATTTTTTTCTTTTTTATTTTTATTTTTGGATAATGAAACACTTTTATTTATACTTTTCCTTTTTTTTGTAGGATTATTTTCTTTTTTATCAGAATTATTTTTAAATTTATTCTTTTTTTTTTTTGTCTTTTTTAAATTTAATTTTTTTTTTTTATTTTCTTTTTTATTTTTCTTTTCTTTTTCATCCTCACTTTCTTCTGTTCGAGCATTATTTTCATTTTGAGAATTATTATCATTAACATTTTCCTTTTCTTCTTTTGTAATATCATTAAATGAATAAATAGTTTCTTCTCTTTTATTTTTATCTTTGTTTTCTTTATTTTTAGTTTCTTTCATTTCACTTATTTTATTTTCTTCACTGAATTTATTTTCAAAACTAAAAGGCTTATTTAATAAATAAATATAATGATTTTTTATTTCAAAATGTTCACTTTTTTTATTTAATTTCTTTTTCAACTCATTATTTCTATTAATTGCTTTTATTGCATTATTATCAGAGAAAAGTTCTTCACATTTATCTTCAAAGAATTTCCTATATTCATTTTTTTCATTTAATTCTTGATATAATGAAATATTAATTAATTCAATAAATTTATTAACTTTATCATAAAGTTTTTTTATTTGTGGTAAAGTTGTTAATATTATAATCATCCAAAATTTAGAAAAAGTTAAAATAAAACTACCATCCAAATTAAGTGATTGAGGAATATTGCTTAATTTGATTTTTTTATATATTAAATTATCTAATAATGACAAAGCTTCTTTTTCTTTTGATTTGTCGTTTATAAGAATTTCATAAATTTTATTTAGTTCCTTTTGAACTTTTTGAACTTTTTCTTTTTGATATTTAAAATTGTGCTTAAATATTTCTGAAAACATTTTGAATTTTAAATTATGGAAAATTATTTAGAAATATTATATCTGAAAAAATAATATTTTTTCCATTGTTTGTCTTAACTTAAATAATGTGATAAATATAATGTGACTTTAAAAATAAATTAAATTTAAAATTAAAATTTAAAATAGAATTTAAAAATAAAAATCTAAAAAAAATAATATCAAAAAAAAAATGAATTTTTCTCCTCAAACTTCCTCATATCAATATCAAAACCCATATACAAATGAAATGACAATGAATATAATGAATTCAAATTCTAATAAAAAAATAAAAAATCCTACACATACAGTATCAGAAGATTTAAGAATAGTAAGTTTAGAAAATAGAGTAGAAACAATGGAAAAAATGTTGAAATATTTAGATGAATTTATTCATTTAAAAGAAGAAGAAAAAAATAACGAATTTCAAATTACAAATAATGAATCAATAAATATTTTAAATAATCAAGTTCAAAATTTACAAATGAGATTTGATAATTCTCAAATTGATGAAATACCAAAACAAATAGAAATAATAAACAATAAATTAGGAATTCAAAATTCTAATTTTTCATTTAATAAAAAAAGAGATAATATAAGAGATATTTTAAATCAAAATAATTATAATAAATATTCTCAAAATATTGAATTAATGCAAAATAGAGGAAATTTTTTAAATGAAAAAATACAAGAAGTTGATGGTTTATTAAGAAAAAATGATACTATGATAGATCAAATAATAAAAGAAAAATTATATTCAATAAATATTCAAACTCAAAATAAAATAAATGAAATATTAAATGTTATTCAAGATATAAATAAAATTACTGAAGAAAATGAATTTGCAATAAATGAATTAAAAGAACATTTTAGAAAAATTCAACAAGAAAATATTGATGTTATTAAAGAAATGAGTATTCAAACTGAAAAATTAAAACAAATTGATTATGCAATTGAACAAATTGGTCAAATGAAAGAAAAATATGGTAAATTAATAAGTATATTTGATGATAATCAAAAAGAAGAAGATAAATTTATAGAACAATATTTAGGACCAAAGGAAATTTATAATGAATAATAATATAAAAAAAATTATTTTTTTTAATTAATAAATTAAAATCTAATTATAAAATTTTTTTCAATTATCATTATATAATATTATATTTATTATATTTTTGAAGTTTATGAATATTTATAAAATGATGATTAAAAAAAATTTAATTTAAAATAATGAATATATCTGATTCTGAAATAGAAAGAGAACAAGATAAAATATTTTATTTATATATAAAAGCTTTAAGGACAATATATAAATTATTAGCAGAAAATGAATGTAAATTTAAAGATTTCAAAGAATTATTTGAGAATATAGAAGAATATCAAAATAAACTTGATAAAGAATATTTAGATGAAATAAATATCAGAGTAAATAATTTAATTTCAGAATCAATTTTCACAAGACAAAAAAATTTTTTTACATATTTTAATCAAAATTTCTTTTTTTCAACTGAAGAAGACAGAAAAGAAGAATTAGAAATAATAGCTCAAACCAAAAATGAATATGTTCAATTCAATTCAAAAATACTATCTCATCAATCAATATATAACAACAAAACAAATGTAAATAAACTTTTAATTTCTAATTTTAAATACATGATTAAATTTCTTCATTACGAACAATATTTATTATGGTTTAATGATTATATAACATTATATGAAAATTCATTAAATACATTATTAAATAGCAATAAACATATTCCAATAACATGGAAATATTATTTAGGAATTATGGCAGTTTCAACAATGAAAAATGATTTTTTATTAAGACTTTTAGAAGAAGAATTTCTTGATAATGGAGGAGATATTAATTGGTTAATATTTGGTCTTGATGTTATTCCAAATAAATTAAAAAAATTATGTAATTATAATGATATTTTGTGTCATCAACCTTGGAATTTAAATGAAGAAATTGTTAAAAGTTTAAAACAAAATATGAATATTTGTGAATTAACTGAAGCAACTTTAATTTTAATTGAATTTCATAAAATTTCTTTAATTCAAGAATTATTTGAAATTAAAATACTAAATGAAAGTAATGTTTCTAGTGATAATAGTATTAATACTAATAGTAGTTCAAAAAATTTAGATATTAAAAATGAAATTTTAGATAATGTTGATATGAAAGTTCAAGATGAAATTATTAAAAATTCAGAAGAAATTGAAAAAGAAGAAGAAAATAATTTTAAAAATAAATCTTCTAATTTTTTATCTTATGAAACTTGTAATCAAAAACAAATATCATTTAATAGTTTTGATTTAAATAAAGAAACAGAACAAAAAACTGATTTTTTTATGGAAAAAATATTTAAAAAACATTCAACATTAGAATTAGAGAAAATTGCATTTAAAGGACCGAATAATAATATTTTTTTAACTTATTATGAATATAATTGGGATGATTCAGGATATTATATTTTAAAAAATTTATGTCCTATTTTAAATGATTGTATAAATAAAGAATTAAAATTTATAATTTCTTTAAATTCAAATTCAAATGATTTAAAAACAGAATCTCCTTTATCTTCAATTTATGTTCAAAGGGCAATTATAGTTTATATAGAAAAATTATTTGGTTTTTATCATGAAGATTATAATTATAAATATATTACTAAATTACTTACTGGAAACATTCAAATTACTAAAATTATTAAAAAATTTGTTTGTTTTCCTAAAAATGTTGTTGAAAGTGATTTTCAAGAAATTAATAAAATTTTTCTTCATGAAGAAATTATACATATTATTCTTTTAATTGCAATTGTAAAATCACGAATTCAATTAACTTATTATTCAAAAATTATAAATGAGGTTTCAAAATGTAATGAATGATATTTTTTTATATAATTTTATATATAAATAATAATAATATCATAAATATAATTTTGTGTTATCATTTTAAATAATAAAACAAGATAAGGGATAATAAATATTTTAGTTAAAAAAAATATGAATAATTTAGTGTTTGTAATATAAATTTAAATTTTAAAAAAAAATAAATTCTCATAAACATAGATTCAATAAAATAAATGACTTAAAAACAAAAAAAAAAAAATCTAAAATTTAATATTTTAGAAAATCAAATAAAACAATCATTTAAAAATAAACAAAAAAAAACATTATTTTTATTTTTGCCTTATTTAAACTAATCCAAAACCTTCAGAGTTAGAAATAGCAATAGTTAAATTTTTTTTTAATTTATCTTTATTTTGATAATCAGGAATAAGTAAATGATTAAAGCAAGTATGTGCTGTAGGTAACTTATCTGAATCTGGACCCCATCTAGAAACAGTAATAATTAAACTTCCTAATCCATTAATAGGAGCTCTATCACAACCAGTAACAAAAAATAAAAATTTTTTTTTTTCTTCTTCTGAAAATTCAAATAAAACATCCCAAAAATATTTTATAGTCAAAGAATCTTTTTTATATCCATCTTCATATTTTGCTACTCTTTTTAATTCATAAAAATTTAAAACTTGAGTACCACAAATTATTAATTCTAATTCTTCTGGAAGTAAAATTGGAGAAAGTTGCTTATCACAAACTCTAAAAAATCCATTTTTGAAATATTTAAAATATTCTTCTATTGATTTATTAAAATACCAATCTAAATATAAATCAACATATTCATCTTTATTTGTATTATCAATATAAATATTTTCTCCATTTTCTTTTAAAGGAATTACTATTTTTTCACCAAATTTATCATTTGTTATTGTGAATGTTGTACTTAATTTTTCTTTTAAATTATCATCTTTTGTATTTTTTAAATATGTAAATGTATTAAATAATTCAGGATCACATTCTTTCATATCTTGTAAATCTGGTTTATAATCAAGTAATTTTTTATAAATAACTAAAGGAAATTTAATATCAAGAATAACATTATTAAATAAAGCTAAACCTAAAATAATACCAATTAATTCAAATTTAATTTTAGGTTCAAATGAATACATATTAAACCAAAATAATCTTGTTTTTTCATTATAATTAAACATACCATAATTCGCATCAAATAATTGTCTAACTAATAATAAGAAAAATTCTTTTTTAACTCCTCCTTCATCGACACCTTGTTCATTAACAAATTTAACTTTTAAAGGTTTTTGTAAATTAATTGAAGGATTAGAAACAGCATTTAAAGTATCTTCTATTAAATTATTTCTATTAACATTTAATAAAAAAAAAGCATTTTGTATATTTATTAATCTTGGAAAAGGTAAAAGTCCATTTAAACCACCAGATGAATTTAATATTTCAATAATTTGTTTTTTCCCATTAAATATTTGTAAAATATCATTTTTTGCTGCAGCATCAAATAACCATTTATAACTTATTAAACAAAATGGTTTTTTTCCTTCATATTTTTTATTTAATATCTGATTATATATTTTACATTCTCTTTGAAAATTTAAATATTTACTAAAACTATCATTGTAAAATTCTTTATATTCTATTAATTTATATTCATCATTTATCATATATAATGTTTTAAATATTTTTACAAAGTTTTCTAACATGTTTATATATTGTTTATCAAATAATATTTCTTCTTGTTCATTTTCTGAATTATTTGAACCAATTGTAAATAAAATTAAAGCTAAAAAATTTTGACATTCTGAAACTATTTTTCCAAATTTTTCTTTATAATTTATTATATCTGAAAATGATGTTACATATCCTTTTTTTAATGAAGAAGGATCTGAAATGTTATTATCTGTTGAGATTATTGAATCAAGACATAATTTACTATAATGTTTTATTTTTCTATAATTTTCAAAGAATGTTAAAAGATTTGATGATGAAGAATCTTTTAAAGAAAATTCTGGATGTAATAAAATATAAAATAATGCTTTATTTGCAAAATAAAAAAGAAAATAAAATGTATTTTGTACTTGTGAATTACTTTGAAAGTGTTCTAAATCAATACTAGATAAAAAAGTTTCGAAATATTTATTAAATCTTTTTAATTCATCTACTATAGATTTTAATGATTCATTTGATTTTTGAATTTCAAAATATTCAGATAATTTATTTAAATCTAAATTTAATTTTGGTAAATGAGATGATTTATTTAAAATCTCATCTACAAAATCATAATTTTTATCTAATAAAAAATCATCAAAAAATTTCTCATTATTTAATATTTCATCGTTGATTATACATTTTGATTTTTCAAATAATTTTGATTGAAGAATATTTAATATTTCAGGCATAATTTCATTTGGTTTTAAATTTTTAAATTCTAGAATTTAATTAAATTAAAAAACTTACTTTCATGACTCATTTTATTTTTGGCACAATATATGTTATAACAATGAGAACGTGAACATCCTTTTGTAATTTGTTGAAATAAATATATTGCATTTTCCCTTAATCTATTTTCTATTTCTTTTTTTTCATCTATACTTTCTTTAGATGAATCTTCAGTAGACATTTTAAAATTAATAAATTACTTTTTCTTTAAAATAATTTAAATATTATTTTTTAAATGAACAAAATTTAAAAGTATAAACCATAATAACTATTTATTAAAATAATAAAAAAAATTTTTTTAATTTTTTTTAAATTAAAATAAAATATATCTATATATATATTATATATTATTAGTATAAATGACTTATATATCAAATATTACAACTTAAGAAAGATTAATTTCAATTAATAATATCTTACAAAGATACATCAAATATACCACTATCATGGATTGATCTCCATGAAGTATCTTTATCTCCTTTATCGGATATTATATTTGGTATTATTTTTATATTATTATTATTTAAAGATTGAATTTGATTTTTATAAAATGCTATTTTTGAATTTTGTTTTATAATTTCAATTTGTAAATTTCCTTTTCGATTTTTTAATATTTCTTTTTCTTCTAATAATTTTGTTAATAGTTCTTTTAAGTCTTTTATTTGTTTTTCTGTATTTTTAATTTGTAAATCTAATTGATCATTGCTGTTGTTGATTTTGTTATCTTTTATATTTAAATTTTTATTTAATAAACTAAATATATTTTTATTATGGTTATTTATATTATTACTTGATTTGTTTAATTTTTTGTTTTTTATTAAAGTTGAATTTTTATTTTTTCCAATTAAAGAAAAATCTAATTTTTCTTCTAATTGAAAATCAATTTTTGAATTTTGAATAACTTTAGTTAAAAATTTAGGTGAATCAATATTATTTGAAATATCATCAACAATTCCTATTGAATCATCATCCGAATTATTTAATTTTAAAGATAAATTATTTTGAATATTTAATTGACTAATATCTTTTTTATGTTCTTCATTTTCTAATTCAGGATATTTCTTTTTTAATTTTTGTAATTCTTTTTCAGCATTTTCAACTTCTTTTTTTATTATTTTATTTTGTTGATTTACTTCAATTGCATTTTCTTTAAATTTTTCTGATAATTCTATTTGAATTGAATGTTCTGAATTTTTTTCTAATGCAATTGGAATTGGATTTATTATATATCTTTTACTATAATATTTAATATCACCTAAATTATTATATTCTAATTTTTTCTTTTTTATTTTTTCATTTATTAAATCAATTTCTTCTTTTATCTTTTTAACTTTGTTTTTTAATTTTTCTTTTTCTTCCTTTTCTTCTTTCTCTTTTATGTTTGATTTTAATTTTGTTATTCGATTTAAATTTTCTTTGTTTTTAATAAAATTTGATATTAGATTTTTATATATTTCAATATTATTCTCATTATTCATTGATTCTTTTATTGATAAATGTTGATTTTTTTGTTTTAATAAATAGTTATTTATTTTACGATGAAAACTTTTTATTTCATTTATTATATTATTAAAATTATTAATTTTTCTTTCTTTTTCTTCTTTCAAATTTTCATTTACTTTTTTAGCATCTTCAATTTTTGATTTCAATTTCATGTTTAATATTGTAATAAATAAATATTTAATTTTTTAAATATATTAAAATAAAAATAATAAATAAAATATAAAATATAATAAAATATTTAAAATGATAAAAAAGACAATAAATTTTGTTCAACTTCAAAAAATTAATAAAAAGATTATTTACTTAATTAAAAAAATTTTAACTTATTTTATATTGTAATGAATCAACAAGAAATTGAGTTATTTCTTCTTGTGAAAATACCACATTTTCCTTCTCTAAACATTTCAAAATAATTTTATAAATAGAACTAATAATAAGTACATTATTATCAGAATTATTAATATAAACTCTTCCATTATTCCCAATACAAATATTAAAATTAACATTATTTTTCAAAGTTTTCAAATTAGTGTTATGTTTATTTAAATATTTAACTTTTCCAATAGGAATATTAAAATAAGTTCCTCCAATAACTTTCCCTAAATTAATATCACAAAAAGTTAAAACATTAATTTTATTTTTAGGATTTTCAGTTGACAACAAAGGACAATCATTTGGATTAACTGAAATAACTTTTGCAATAATAATATCACCAACTTCTGCTTCTAATTTTGAATTTTTATTACCATCAGTATTAACTTTTAATAACATTGCATTTGTATAACTTCCAATATCAATTTTATAAAAATCTGCAAATTTTTGTGTAACTATTCCAACAACTATATCATTTATTGATGGATTATATATTTTTCCTATTGAAATATAGAAATCATTTTTATTTTTATTATTTTCTTCTGTGGGGTTTTCAATATTTTCATTATTGGATTTTTCTATTGATTTATATAATAAAATTGGCTTTTTTGTTAATAAATTTCCATTTTTGAATTTGAATATTTCTTCATTGAATAAATCTTCTTCATAATCATATTGTTCGCCAGGAAAAAATAAATATTTATCATATTCTATTTTTGGTTTTTCTTCTTGAGGTTCAATTTCTTCTTCTTGATACATAAATTGATTATTATTATTATTGATATTATTATTATTATTGTTATGAATATTATATTGATTATTATGATGATGATGATATTCATTTTGTTCATAAAAGTTTTGTTTGTATTGATGTTTTTTTTCTCCTCTATTTTTTTTATTTTGATAATTATTATTATATCCCATTTCATAATTATTTCCATAATTATTATTATTATAATAATTATATTGATTATTTTTCATATTATATCCTCCTCTACTTCCCTGATGATAACTCATTAATTTTAAATATATATTAAAACATAAAAATTAACTTAATTAATAAAATTTTAATATAAGAATATTTTAATTTATCTTTTTTTAAATTATTTAATATTTTTGGAATTTATATAAATAATATATATTTAAATAAATTATGGAATCAAATCAATCAAAAGGAGAAATTAGAAGTTTTGAAGAAACTCAAAATTATAATTATCTTCTTTTATCAATTTACTTTTATTTAAAACATAATAATTATAATACTACAGCTGAGAATTTATTTAATGAATCTGATTTAAAAAATATCTTTAAATTTCCTCAAGAAGTAAAAGAAGGAACAAATCCTTCAGATAGATTAATTAAAAAATTTATTCAACATTTTTATTATAATAGTTATTTTAATTCTGAACAACCTGATGATACTACTGCAGATTTTTGGAATCAATTTTGGGAAATTTTTGCTAAAAAAATGAAAAATGGAAATCAATTTAATTCTCCTATTGATAATTATATTGAAAAAGAAAAAGATACTCTTATTTTAACATGTAAGAATATTTTTATTTAAAATTTTTTATTAGATAAAGGAGGGGATTCTTCTTTTTAAAAATATATTAATTTTGGATTTATTAAATTTTAATTTTATATATTATAAATCTTTTTATATTTTAAATATTTTAATTATTATTTGTTTAATAAAAAATCAAAATGGAAAGAAAAGATGAAAATAAAAATGATGAAAAGAAAAAAGAAAATAATAGTATAATAAAAGAACAATTAAATAATAATTCAAAATTACACATAAAAATTGAAGAAAATAAAAATAAGAAAAATGGCGTTATTAGAAATGTAAATAATGTTGATTTAGATAAAATAAAAAATTTATCTGTTGAAGATAAAGAAAGAAATGAAATATTAATGAATAAAATATTAAATAAAAATATTAAAATAAATGAAATATTTGAATTAATAAATTCACCTAATTCAATGAGAAATAAAAGAAATAAAAAAAAGTCAAAAGAAAAAAATGAGATTTTTATTATTGAAAATTCTTATAATTCAGATTCTAATAGAAGAAAAAACTCTTTATTTTCACCAATATCAGAAACAAAAATTAAGAATAGAAGTAAATATAGTGAAATTTTTGATCAAATTAATAAAATAGATTTATTCAATATGAAAAGAAAGAATAAAATTATTTCCTCTTCAAAAAATAATTATAAACCTAAATATTTATTTAATTCAAATTCAAATTATATTCCTAAAAAACATCATTATTCTTCCTCATTTTCTTTTTTTAAAAACAATTTTAGCCTAAGCCCAAAAAATAATAAAAATTATTCTAATTTAAATAAAATATTGAGTGATAATAATAATAATGACTTTTTTAATATTAAAACAAATAAATTGATTTTTAATAAAGGTAGAAATAGAAAATTAAATAATTTAAATTTTGATGATCATCAATTATCATATTATTATAAGAATGAATTACTAAAATTTGCTCTAATGTTAAAAAAAGGATATTCAAATAGAATTCACTATCCAAATTTTACCTGCAAAAATATTTTTTTAAATAATAATTTTTCAAAAAAATTAGAAAAAAAAGAATGTATAGATAAACTAAACAATTGGTAATTTAATAAATGTAGAAATAATGTATCTAAATTATATTATTTTTATAAATAGTTTAATATAATTTTTTTAGACTTAAAAACATAAAAAAAATATAAAATACTAAACTTATACATTAAAAAAATAAAACCCCTAAAAACATATTATAAAAAAAGAAATAAAAAAATTTAAAAAACAAAAAAAAATTAAAAAAGCCAAAAAACATTTATTTAAATGGAAGATCAAGACGAAAAAATGGAAGAAAAAGAATCAATCGAATTAGACAAAGTAAAACTTCAAAGAAAATGGACATTTTGGGAAAATTATGAAACAAGAGAAAAATCGAAAGAAGAAGATTATTCCAAATTAACAAAATCAATATTTTCATTTGAAACAATAATTGAATTTTGGCAATTTTGGAATAATTATCAAGGGAATAATCCAAAAAATATATTTTTTGATGGTGAAAAATTAAAATAGTAAAAAAAAAAATATAATATATAACATAAATTAATAAAATAGTTATTTTGAAGATAAAAAAAGAATAATTGCAATTAATTTATTTGAAGATGGAATAAGACCAGAATGGGAAGATGAAAAAAATAAAAATGGACATGTTTTTACTATGGATTATATTGTTGATTCTAATATCAATTCTTTTTTTAATACTATTCCAAAATATTGGAATAAATTAATGTTAGGTTTAATTGGAGAAAGTATTATGAATTCAGAATATTTTAATGGAATTAGATTTGTTGATAAAACTAATTTAGGAAAAAAAATTATGTTTAGATTTGAAATTTGGGCTAATTCTAATATTCCTAATGAAGAACTTAGTAAAACTAAAGATTTTTATGGAAAAGAATTTGGGTGTTCTGGAATTTATGTTAAAGATATTAAAGAACCTGGTAAGAAATAAAGTTTTTTAATGTGCTTTTTTTGAAGTTTTTATGTTTTTTTTGTTTTTTTTTATGTTTTTTATTATAATATTTTGGGTTTTAATGTTTTTTTTATTGTTTTGGAATTTTTTTTTGCAGGTTTATTCTTTTTATAGAATATTTAATGGTTAAGTAATTATTTAAAATAAATTTAGAGTTTGTCTTATTTGCTTATGTTGTTTTTTCTTTATTGAAATTTTTTTTTTTTTTATTTTTTTAAATATTTATTTATTTTGAAAAAAAATAAAATGAATTTTTCATATTCTTCATCTCATCTTTTAAATGAAGATAAATTTAAATCATTATCTTTAGGGAAAATAAAGAATGATAATTATGAAAAAAAAATTGATATAAAAGACTATAAATCAAAAGAAATAAATAAAGTAAAAAATTCTGTGTTTAATAATAAAATAAATTATTGTGAAATAAAAAAAGTAAAGAAAGATAATTTTATTCAAGAAAATATTTCAATTTTAAGAAAATATAACGAATTAGAAAGAAATTATTCAAATTTAAATAATGATTATATAGAAATACAAAACGAATTAAAAAATAAAAATCAACTTATTTCTGATTTTCAAAAATTAACTGAAAATGGAAAAATAAAATTTAAACAAATTGATAATCAAAATAATGAATTTAGAAAAATTATTCAAGCTTATGAAAAAGCAAATAATAATTTAAAAGAATTAAATAAATTTCAAAATGAAAAAATTAAAGAATTTGAAAAACAAAATTATGAATTAAATAATCAATTAAAAACTTTTGATATTTTGAAAAATGAAAATCAAAATATAAAAAATGAGATTATTATATTAAGTAAACAAATAAAAATATTATCACAACAATTAAATGATAAAGAACAAAATTATTTAAATGAAATAAAAGAAAAGGAAAATAAAATAAAAATATTAATAGAAAAAAATAATAATGAAGTCAATGAAAAGACAATAAAAATTTCATCATTAAAAGAAGAAATAAAAAAAATAAATTTAGAAAAAGAAAATTTAGATAAAAAATTTAAAGAAATATTAGAAGATAATACTCAAAAAAATATAATAATAAAAAAACTGAATGATTGTATTTTAGAGTATAATCAAGTAATAATTCAAAGTCAAAATGAATTAACAGACAGAGACAAATCAAATGAAAATATAGAAAAAGAAAAAGAAAAATTGTTGAAACAAATTAAAGAATTAATAAATGAAAAATCAAGATTAGAAGAAAAAAATAAAACAATAATTGAAGAGAATAAAATTCAAAATTCAAAATATGAAGAAAAAATAACAGAAATAATTAAAGAAAATAATTCTAAAAATAAAGAAATAAAACAATTAAATGAAATAATTTTAGATCTTGAAAAAGATAAAAGTGATATAAAAAATGCAACTATGAATATTGAAAAATCAAATATTTTTTTAACAAATTTAAAAGAAAAACAAAATGAATTAAATGTAAAAGTCTCAACATTAACTAATATTGTTTCTGAAAAAGAAAAAATAATACAAAATTTAAAAGACAAATATGCTCAAAAAATATCAATATATAAATTAAAATTATCAGAAAATAAAAATAGAATAAATAATTTAATGAATAATTTAATTGAAATGAAAACTTATGTAAAAGAACTTGAAAAAATTTTTGAAAATAGAAATCTTTATCCTTATTCAATAAAAAGACATAATTCAATGGAAAAAATTAATAGATCCAGATTTAGTTCAATTGATTTAAAAAATAATTTAAATGTAAGTTCTGATAATGATTATAATTCACAATTAATTGATTCTTTAAGAAGTATGATTATTAAAATTGATAATAAATTAAATGAAAGCTATATAAATGAAGAAGATATTTTAAAAAAATTATAAGAATAAATTTTCAAATTAATTGTATTTTTATATCATAGTTTTTAAATAGAAAATAATATATTATTATATTAATTTAAAATATAAAATAATAATAATAATTAATATTTAATTCAAAGAACTTTTGAATTATAATTTAACTTAATAAAATTAATAACATAATTAAATTTTTAATAATAAAATTTATTTAATAAATATTTAAAGTTATTTAACTTTAAATAAAATTATGGATGAAAAATTGATTATTGAGAAAAAAATTGAAGATTTTATGGACGGTGGAACTACAGACAAAAAAGAATTATTTAGAGATAAAGAAAAAATAAGAGAAAAAGTTGTTCTTTTTCATGTTTTTAATCCTGAATCAGGTTTGTATGAAAAAAAATATTTAACAAAAATAAAAAACAAAAAATAAATAAAAAAACTATTAAAAATATATAAACTTAAAAAAACAAAAATTTTCTATATTTAAAAATTAATTTTTGAATAATAAAAAAACGATTATAATTATAAACAAAAATTTTATATATTAAAAAAATATGGGAAGTTACTTTATTTCAACTTTTCCTGATAATGAACAATTAATCAATAATGATAATCATTTAAATTATATAAATGAAATATATAGAAATAATGGTTATGATCCTCTTGAATCAAGAGAACAAATAATAAATGAAAATACAAAACACACAAAATCATATAAATTTCCAATTATGATAAAGCATGATAATATATTTTTAGAAAGAGATGCAATTGAAAGAAATTTATTTTATATATCATTTAAATATACTAGTCTTTATGATTTTGATGTTAATATTTATTTTAATGCTGAAGAAAATTTTAATAGTAAAGAAGAACAATATTTTATTCCAACAGAAAATTTTAAAAATTATATTTTAAAAAGTAATAATGTTAAATCAGGAAAAAATGAAACTTTTCTTGATAAAAATTGTAAAATGGATTTAAATTATTTTATAGATAATAAAATATTCGATAAAAATTTATATGATATGATAATAGAATGTATCATAAAAATAAACAATAAAAAAAAATGTTCATTAATAGTATGTTCAAAAATAATAAAAATACCAGATAAAGATGAATTTAAAATAAAAACAGATTCTGAAAAAATACAAATTAAAAATAAATGGTATGAAATACATGATGTTTATGGATTAAAAGATAGTAAAGATACTGATATTGAATGTGAAGCATGTTATTCAAATATTAAAAATACTATTTTTTTACCTTGTATGCATTCTTATGCTTGTGATAAATGTGCTGTTAATGTTAGATTAAGAGGAAATAAATGTCCTTTATGTAGACAAAAAATTAGAGAAACACTTTTAATTGATAATAATAAAGAAATTAATAAGTAAATATTGTTATTATTATTTATTTTTTTTTCTTTTTAAATTAAAAGTTTTTATAAAATGTTAAAATTTATAATAAATAATTAAAATAATTTTTTTTAATTTTTTTTTATATTATTTTTCATTTTTTTTTTTATCTTTTTCATTTTTTTTTTTTTTTTTTTT
>JAEEGK010015351.1_pt1 | contig 16992 bp, 19 predicted proteins | sample 8958771 | NCBI WGS metagenome assembly JAEEGK01 (sample SAMN16246547, study PRJNA631951) | gut metagenome | biome: gut microbiome; feature: rumen; material: SC-attached | host: Bos | place: Iran: Karaj | collected 2018-10 | reverse complement strand
ATCCCAGTCAAAACTTTTCCGCTTCTTTTTCAGCATCAAATCGTGTGAAGCCACATAGGATGTTGTTAGTAAATCTTCACCGACCTGTGAAGAAATCAGATGCCAACGGAGTAAATGTCTATATATACATAATGGTTCACCATCTTTTATTCTCAGACATTTTGAAGAAAAGTACAACAAGATATTAAACACAGAAGACAGCTTCCTGAATTTTAATGTCATGCACGATGTGTCTGGATCCATCCATTTAAATTGCACAAGCTGACTCAGCATTGAGAGTTGATCAATGGTACTGTCTTTATCCACCTGTAGCAGTTTCTTCACAATCGTTGATTCTATCATTTCCGAATCCAGTCTGTTAACAGTTTCACCACCATTATCTTTACCGAATCCAGCATTTCTTAGGATATCATCACCATCAATCTTTTCGAATAGCGCTTTAATTACAGTACTAATATTTTCCACGAACAAAAATCATTTTAGGTTAGAAGAGAGACAATCTATCTCAATTCATAATTTCAACTGCAAAGATAAAATAAAAACAGAAATTGCCCAAATAAAAAGAGGAATATATTGCAAAAAAGGAAAAGCGTCCCTTGCGAGAAACCATCTCACTATGGGTGGCTCTACATGTAAGCATCCAAATGCCTAGGAAATCCTTTAAACAAAGGACATCCTGTCATTAAGATTTTCTTGTATAACTAAGTTTTGATTATTTTGTTTTAAATTAGTAAATACTTGTTCTTCTGTCACAATGTCCTATCTATACTCTTCCCTACTTCCAGCACACCACCGATCTCGTGGGGGATGTAGGGACCCTCTTTGACTTCGAAGATCACGGAGCCAGACTCCAGACACTCCAACGAGTGCCACGTGTTCGCAGGGATGTTCACCCCGTACTGTCCCTCTGCCGGACACAGGATATGACTCTCCACAACCGCCCCCGAATCATCATGGATGGTCAGGCGGAGCTTGCCCTTCAGTACCATCCACATTTCATCCACCTTGTGGTGATGGATAGGCATCACCGTCCCAGGCTCCAGCGCATTCAGCAGCCGCTGGCACTTATCCCCCAGGTCCTCATGAAAATTGTAGTTCATCCGCAGCCGAGGCGAAGCCTGCGCCTGTCTCACCACATTCCCAATCAGCGTATCATCTACGATCTTAAGTTTACCCATTTCAAATCAATCCTTCATTCTTCCTCTTCTTCCAAAATTATACTAATTTTATTTGTAAGCACTCAATTGCCTAGCAAGTCCTTTAAACAAAGAGTGTCTTGTTATTGAAATTTTTCTTCTTTAACAAGGTCATAACAATTTCGCTTGGCCACTCTATCTCAGTTCGTTTGCTACTGAAAGGACACAAGAAGGTCTCAAGAAAAGTTGCCATTATATATCTGAATGCCTAAGAAGCAATTGAGTACTTACGTTTCCTCAAACCTGTATTTATGTCCAACCTTCAACTATTTCCAAACACGTGAATAGGCACCAGAACGCCTTTATGTAGTCTATGTAAAATCCCCTCATAAATGCCTCGTTCAAACCTTTATATCCTACTTTAAATCCTTTACAACTTTTGCCAACTCAGTTATTTCTTTCAAGTTGTCTTCTTCCTTGACATTCTTAATTCCTTCCACAATGTCATCCCCCGTTCGTTTTAAAAATGAATCTATCATGCGGTTCATTACATCCACAATTTTAAGCGAAGTGCCATTCACATCATAACTTATCTGATTAATAGCAAGTAAAAGTCCCTCAATATATTTGATGCGATATATCACCTTACTTATACTCAAGAGTTGTATTTGTGCCCTGTTCATCTGATGGATGAAAGCCCATAAAAGACCTGCTATAAGTGGTACAGGCAAGTAAAAAGGTGCCATATCGAACCAGTTCCTCACAGTTCCATTCCATATATAGAGAAAAATAATCTCATAGACAACTAAAGCCAAGAAAATTGCAACAGATGTCCAAAAGTATATCCTGTATAGCGTTGTCAACCGTTTTTCTTCATTTTTAAGGGGCAAAATTCCATTTCCTAGCTGTTTGAACCCTTGCTCTATTCGGCTTTTCATGGTATCTTGAGCATCCTTTGTCTCACTCTTCTTCTCAATAGCACGTTTTTTCTTGGCTATTTTTATGTCAAGACAACTAAGTTTCTTTCGTACATCTTCGGCAATCATGTCATCCAGAATCCGTGAATAATCTTCTGATGTTTTCTTTTTTTCCAAAGATTTGAGCAATGTTGCCTTTTCTTCCTTTAGCCTCTTTACCTCTGCTTTCAGAAATTCTTCAGAGTTAGTTCTACCATCCTCCTGCAGTTCTGACCTTTGTACATCACTAGCCTTATTAATCATTTTTATCAACGAGTTCATTGCAGCCTCTTTCTGAGTTGGATTGTCAAGAAGAGCCATTTTCTCTTTAATTTTCCCCTCGTAATGCCACAATCTGTTGAAAGTCTTTGATGTATAATCACCATCGTTCTCAAAAAAACTCGTTAATGACGCTATTTGGGCGAGAGTATTGTAACGAGAGACACGACTATACTTATTATTAATAGGCATAGACGATAGTTTCAAAGAGAGACCTTTCAAAGTCTCTATAACGGAATCAAGTATTTCGTATGGATCCATATTGAAAATTATTATTCCATATTCCCCTCCCTCCCCTTCGCAACACTTCGTAAATATTGTAGAAGTAACGTAAGGTTGTAAGCACTCAATTGCTTAGGAGGTCTTTTATACAAAGGGCTTCCTGTCTTTGAGATTTTTCTTGTTTAACTAAGTTTTAACTATTTCTTTTGGCAATAACCATCTCAGGAGTCATTGACTCATAGTCTGTATTGCCACTCATTACCTCGCGCCAGACGTAGGTAAGATACTCCTTAACCTGGAGCCCCCACATCTTGGCTGTTTCAATGATTGTAAGGTATGTCATTGCCATCTCCACCCCTTCTTCACTACTGTAGTGCAGCGAGTTCTTTGCATAGCAAAGCGACAAAGTCGAGCGCTTTCTGCTGACGGTAAATGGACGGATTGCACGCTCTGCTGGCAAGTTGTCAATGGTATACCTACCATCCTTGCGGTAAGTCTGGAGTTCGTCCCAGCTGTTCAGCATATAATTCAATGCTTGCACCATCAGGTCACTATACTTCTTACCCTTCTGGTCGAGGGCTTTTCTTGCATGGGAATATAAAGCGATCAAGGTGTCTGTGACATCTTTGCCTTTATGTAGCTAATCTTGTCAAACTCATTGATTTCCTTGAATCCAATAAGACGCATACCCGCTGGGATATTGCTAGTGTCACAGAGCAGTCACTCATGCCTCCGACCTTCTCATAGAAATCAAGCTTTACTAACGAATCCTAAATATATAACATATAATCTCTCATCACTTTCCAAACCTTAACATCACACGATGACTCTCATCATACAAAGTCACATTTCCATGCTTGTATATCTCTGGATTGGAGCAAATATGAACAAATGCATTCATCATACCATCAGAATATATCACACTGCCAAATCTACTCTCCTGAGCCGCCACAAAACTCATATTCTTATTATAGTGTCTGGCTACCCACTTTCGTAAGCTCTCTCCTATTACGAAGTCATATCTATCAGCATAATACAAGGCATTTACAATACAAGTTTCTATCCTCGGATTCCTTGGATACACAACTTCCATCACATGCGTTTTGTAAAACTCACAGAACTCGTCTGTAACATAAAACTTCCCTTTATTATAGTCATATACAATAGCTGAGAAGTTAAAAAAAGCAGTGTTCATGAGCGAGTATGCCGTTCCGCGCATACCTTCCCGCACAATACCCCATGTTTTTTCCACATCCCACACATCAATCGTTAAATGATTTGTCTGAAGTTTATAACCACCAAATTTGTTCTTTTGGATAGACGTTTCACGCAACAGGCTGATGGGTATCCGCAGTTTATGTGAGTCTATCACCACAAAATCGATGTCTCGGTTGTTCAGATACCCAAACAAGAAATTACGGGTAATTCCACTAAATACATACATTGATACTTGACCTGCTATACTATCTATCAACACCTTGAACTGATTCTGTTCAAGGATGCTGTCAATATACAATTTATACGAATGAGCCTGAGCTTGAATCACTGCTCTAATTGCAGCTATACTATTTTGAGCCACTTTCACTGTCAAATAGACTGTCCACTCAATTTCCTATATTGTTCCACAGCGTATTTATCTGTCATGCAGGCCACATGGTCACGTATGATTCTCAGTTTCTCCTCAAAAGCAAAGTCTTTGGGGTCAAAATCATCATAAGCGTCCCAAGCTGTTTTGCTCGAATTTTCGAACAGCAAATGCTCTAATAGCGTTGTCATAAATACTGATTTTGATAGTGTATGCTTAGCATGCATCCGATAAGATTTATCATGATGGAAAAGATACCTGATATAATAGTCAAATAACCCCGTTATCACTGAGCTACCAGTCAGTTCTAAAGCTTCTATCTCTTTATGACTATACACTCTAGCTCTGCTAAAGTCTTGAATCAATTTGCCTAAACTTTTCTCTTCATCATGAAACACCAATTCTTTATGGTATTCCCCACTATTTATTTTGTCAAAATTATCCTTAAAATGTCCAAAGCTATCATTTACTAGGGATATCATCAACTCCGTTCTTAACTGGACTATCTTTTTCTTTTCGGGATCATTCTCTTTAAAATGGTTCCCTGCACGTTTTACTATCTCATCACCCTTCTTAATAGATTTCAACTTATCTGTCACATCTTTATATGTAAGCCACCCCTTACTAATAGCATCTTCCAAATCCATTAGCAGGTAACAAATAGTATCTGCTGCCTCCATCAGATATGCAAAAGGATGGCGGTTATAGGAATCATCATCTATATTATCTATACCACAGTTCATCATAACCTCCTTTAAGTAGTCTCTCGCCGTATAAAACACGCCATGTTTGCTTTTTGCCTTTTGTGCATTTTTCTTTTTAGTACCCACATTAGGATATTTTACAAATGCTGCTAAAGAGGCAGAAGTCAAATTGAGCCCATGGAGATCATTCAAGAATTGTAATTTAGTCAAAATTCTAAAACCTTCCGCATTGCCATCAAACTGTGTGTAGTCAAGTACCGTTTTATTTTTACCATTCACAAAATTTACTATATTTGTTTTGAGTGGTTCTGGTATAATAGCATCGCCTTTGTGACCAGCTCTTTCCATCTCACTAGCTATTATTATATTCCCCACATTTCCATTTTCAACGTCGTACTTCAACCGAGCAAACAAATCCTGAAAATAGTTCTGTATTGCAGTCTCTCCAAAATGTCCTAATGGTGGATTTCCAATGTCATGAGCCAGACAAATAACCTCCATCAGTGCTGACACGTTCTTCCACAGCTGCATGTCATTCATTTTATAACCGAGCTTATTCGCTATATTCTCATCCCCACAAATCATCAAGGCAAATGACCTTCCAACACTTGCCACTTCCATAGAATGTGTCAATCGTGAATGAATGTTGTCATTAGTAGTTAGAGGGAAAACTTGTGTCTTGTCGTGCAGTCTTCTAAAAGCCGAACTGAACACCAATCGTCCATAATCACTTTCTATCGGTGAGCGCAGATCTCCCTTTAAATCACCAACTTTTCTTCTCTCATCGGTTTTCGACTCCCTGATTCTATAATATGATAACAAATCTTTCATCCTAATCCAAATTTATGTCGTACTGCATAGTTTTTCATACATCCACTACATTTCATACAGGGCATATTCGAAGTATGGCATGAATGCGACCACAATATGGCTTCTTTTGGCATTTTTGACACTTCAACCAACTGGTAGGCATTCATTTCTGCCGCAGGCATCTCTATTTTGACACCTCCTTCCTGATATTCCACCAGTTCACTCATTAGTCTATAAAATTCTGGTGTTCCATCCTTATGTAAGCCATCTGTCATAATAGAGCCTACATACAGTTTTCTCAAGCCAAGAGAAATGCCTTTCATACAAGCTAGTGTCACCAACAATTGATTTCTATATGGCCACCATTCCTCTACAGGAGCACCATCAATAGGCTTTGCTCCACTAAGTAGTCCACTTCCCAATTCGGAACAATCCACCTTAATAACATGATGTTCCATACCAAGGTCTAAAGCCACTTTTGTTGCAGCTCTAATTTCTGCATCAGCACATACCTGTCCATAATCTATTGTAAACGCCAACTGTGGCTGTTTCCAATACGCCAGAGCCATACTATCGATGCCACCAGACAACAAAATACCTTCTTTATTGTATAGCATACCATAAAGCTTTATATATTGCAGTAGTAAAATCTTTCTCTATATCACAATGTGTTCCTTCAAGCATCTGTAGCGACTTTTTTGTTTCGTTCTGAACATAAGCCACCACCTTTTTCCCTTTTGAAACAGCATAGCCAATTTCAAAAAGCGTACCAGAATCAAGTCCGTCAACAACAGCGAAAACCACATTCGACGCGTTTAGTCCTTGAATATCGGGCTCTGTCACTTCTTCTGCATTACCTATTCCAACATCATGCAGTGGAGAAAAGACCTTAATACCTTCTTCTAAAAGTGCCCTATAAATCTGGCCTATAAGCCACCTTTGCGAATAACTGAAGAAAGGACCTGCCAAATAAACCTGTCCATCATGTTTATATACCAAAGCAGGATAGTCAAAACTTGCTAATGCGCTCTTAAGCCCTTTTACATTATGTGACACCACAAAACAAGCCACAGCCTTACTTGCATTCATTGCTGCATCTTCCAGTGTAGCACCATTAAACCACATATAAGCAAAAGTTGCTGTAAATACATCTCCAGATCCTATAGAGTTCACTTGGGGAGTCATATATACAGGTATTCTGAAGCCTTCATCATTCTTTTTTCTAAACAACACTGCTCCCTTTGCACCTTGCTTGATAATCAAAGCTTGACACTGTTCTTTTTCGAAAATGGCATCACGCTGTTGTATTACGTCTGAACACTCGGCCAATGCTCTAGCTTCGCTTCCATTCAATATTAATACAAGTTCCTCCGCATATGAACCGCCATTCCTAAAAGAAGGCATCATTACGGTTGTCTGAGGGTCAAAAACAGCTTTTTTTGCTTTTACTTTAAAATCCGCGTCTATCATCCCAAACACAAGCACATTATCATCCACTGCTTCTATTGTCTTTTTGTTTGCATAGAGTATATCAGGTCGTGGATACACACTCGTCATTCGGAATGGGTGATCATAGTTAAAAGTAACATCAAGCGCATCTGTCAATAAAAGTCTTACATTCTCACGATGGTATAAACATTCAATGATTGGTCTGTTTTTCCCTATACAGGAATGATATGACAGATTTCCATTCCAACCAAATTCCAAAAACACCTCAAGGGCTCTAATTCCAGAGCCCTTTAAATCAGGCTTATCATCATATAAGTCACAAACCTCTTTGTAACTCCCACCTACTATAGTTGCAGCGCATGAATTTCCACTTTGCATATTGTCCCGCTTATTTCTTTTATATCTGCCACATAGAACGTTCCAGCTTTCAGGCATTCAATGATTTGGTTGTTCTCTGGTGTTTCCACATAACCTACAACTTGGTCGCCGAACATCACATAGACACTACCATCTTTATCATGCACAGTCAGCACTTGTTCTGCTTTCAGCATTGCTACTACCTCTTCATTTGGCTGCATTAACACAGTTTGAACTACTAGTTTCTCACAAGATACTATTTTTTTCTTTCTAACTGGTGGAACATAAGTTCCATCATTTCCGCCTCCACTCATAATTATTCGTTTTTAAGTTACACATTCAAGATTCGATTCAACATTTCTTCATTTATTGTAGATTCCCAATTGCTATTAACAAACACATTGTAAAATCACACCTACTCCAGTTTAAAACTATGAAAGGATTAAATTCTAACCACATCAATTCTCTCCGTCAACACATGCGATTTGTATTGATTTACACCAACGACATGACTATAACAACCAGCAGTACCCATAACAACACTTGATGGATGATTATACCTATTCGGGCTACCATAACACGCTCCCTATATGGCATTGCGCCACAGTCATAGACTATATGCTTATCGTCATTGCAGCCTGGCCTATGAAGAGTCTCAGTATAAAAAGCCCCTTGTCCAACTGGATGAATATTCCTAATAACTTGTAATATTATGTCCACATAACGTTTCCTCCTTTAATAATTCTGAAACTACACCCCTAAAAATGCAAATAGATATTTATCTGTAGATTGGGAATCACGTGCCTTTACAGCGGACATCAACTTCACATTCACTACCTGAAACTTGTAGTTCAGCTCTTTAATCTTTCTTTCACTCATGATTGTTTTGTTTTAGATTATTAATAACATATATTCTTCTGTACTTATACCTTTGATTTGTCATCCTTTCTTCCCTCTGTCACCTCTCAGTACCTCGTAGATCTTGTAAAAGTACCTCAGGCTGAGAAGGAGCAAGTTGGAATAGACACCATTCTTTTTCATGGCCTTCAGATGCTCCCGCATGATCTGCTTTCTACTGGCGAAGCCCGCTGTGGAAGCACCACCAGTACGCATGGTGACGAAATCTTTGGGTATATATTTGATTCTTATCTTGTTGATGAAAATCAGCCGCAACAGATTCTCAAAATCCGCCGCAATGCGATACGACGTATCAAAAGCTCCATACTGCTCATAGACAGTCCGCTTGCAATAGAACGACGGATGCGCCGGCATCATCCCGAACCGCATCATCCACCGCCTGAACACAGCAGACGAATAATACCTCACGCACTTCGTCAGATTCCCATCATCCACAAAATGGATATCCCCATACGTCGCATCAATATCATTCTTAGCAAACGCCTCCGCAATCATCAGAAGCGCATCATCCGAGGTATAGAAATCATCCGAGTTCAGGATACCTATCGCATCCCCTGTCGCCATCTGCAGCCCGGTGTTCATCGCATCATAGATACCCTTGTCAGGAGCAGAAACGATTTTCAGTCGATCCCCAAACTGCGACGCATATTCCTTGACAATCGCCAAAGTATCATCCTTCGAGCCCCCATCCTTGATGATGTACTCAAAGTCCGTATAAGTCTGTCGCAACACACTCTCAATAGTATCACGGATCGTGCGCCCACTATTAAATGTCGCTGTTATGATTGATATTTTCATTTATTCGATACTTTCCCGACATTTTGTACGAAAATGACGGTTAATAAAAAATCTTTTGATTTGATTATGAAGGTTTGGCGAAACCATATTCACTAAATCTACAGTCCACCTAGATGGAGTAGCAATCAGTTACGATATGCATTCATGCCCTATTCCCACATCCCTTATTGCCAATTTCGTCGTAATATTATCTACATTTACAGTCAACAAGTTTATGCCGGGCATAGCTTGAACTCAAGAGCTTTTCACAGTCTCCTGTACCAAATTATCCTTATCCATAGACCAAATTATATCATATATTGCTCTTTTGAAAGTCTCTCACAAAAGCAGAACTCTGCCAACCCAAACTCGACTACATGCCAAACTTTACTTTGTAAGCCCCCAATATCCTTCTTATAGTAACTGATACACATTAATTAGTTCAAATGTCAATTTAACCATCAATGCATTCAGTTTATCTATCACATCATCGTCTTTTGACCTACAGATGTTAAAGGAGCGTTCAGATAATTCACCATGAAAAATTTTGTTCCTTGTGTAATATGCATAATATCCACAAAGTATAGCAACAACATCCTCATTTTTCTTGATGTGATTTGGCAATTCACTTACAAGATGATTATTGACAGCGGCAAAATAGTGCCCCAATTCTGTTGTCCTATATACAAGAGTATCCAGCAGCATCTGAAGAACCCTCTCATCATGATAAGGCAACACAAACCAATCTTGATATTCTTTATACTTATTAGTACCAGCCGTCTTTCTGAAATTATTAAAGATTAGAAGTTTCCAAAAATACGCACGGAATTCCGTGTACGTCATCGTATCCACGTGATTACATGCCTTAGGTATGTTGCTTCCATGATTCCTTATGAACTCCCTCAATGCCTCTAAGTAATCCATCTCCCTTTTGCTTGTGCCATGATATGATTTCACGCCCAATTGCTCCAAACATCTCCACAGGCGTGCAAATACGCCATAACGCTCCTTTACCGTCCATGCTCCTAGCCAATGTGAAACAATTGTAGCATAAAGTTGATAATCATCATCCATAATATTATTCACCAAATCTGCAAGTACAAACTGGTAACTCACAGGAATAACACCTAATCGCAACGGCTGCTCATCAACCTTGTCATATCTCAAGTCACTAATCAACACTTTATCGTTTTTCAATATGCGAGTAACACAAATACTGTAAACTCGTGCTTTCTGCGCATTGGCTGCATAATACAGCAATAAGGCTCTCATTATCTGTGATCGCAACGTATTTCCTGGATTATTCTCAATTTCTTCCTTTTTCTGGAGATTACTTCTATTACACTCAATAATAATACAACTGCTATTGAAAGTGAACTTATCTCCCGCCGCTCCATTTTTGCACTTTGGGAACCTCGCATATTGCGTTATCCCTTGTAGTTTACTTCCTATTGACGTGCTAATCTTAATTCTATAAGTGACCATAAGTCATTAAAATATCATTTATTCGAATTTTAATATCATTTTGACCCATACTTTTCCCAACAACTTCTCTCGACAAATTATATAGTGATTCTGCCATTGGTTGAAGTTTAATTCCATCCCACTGCACTTGAGGATTGTTCAATTCTGGCCATTTTTCCGTCAACACTATAGAGTTGATATGGTGAAAACTAAACTGAAGTCCATAACATCTAATATAAATGCAGTCTTCTTCTGTCTTAGCATAAATCTCTTCGCACAGATCTATTTTTCCTTTATTTTTCAAATAAATCACCATCTGTAACACAGCTGGTTTAATAGTCTCATACCCTATCCTTCCCTTATTCTTTGGCATCTTAACCAATGCATTAAGATAATTAAAGGCACACAAATTCAGGAAAAGGCCTTGCTTATTTACTATTTCTACCTTTATTATCTCTAAGAGTTCTTCTACGATATCCATAACCACTCCATTTTACTCGTTTAAGAAACTTACTTTATCATCGCTCTGTCTGTCTTATTATTCAGGAAATCCACAAATCCATCAGGAGTTAAATGGCTTGGTAATCCTATTTTAAAAGTAGCCTGTGAATCAATATTGATGTCATAGTGGTATCGTGGATGATGCCTGGGGACTCCTTTCTGAGATGCTTTCCTGAAGCCTTCAGGATCATCATCATAACGGACATACCCTATTTCGTATGTCATCAGATGCTGCACAACAGACCACAAATCTGGATTTTCCGTCTGTAAGTTTAATATTGGATCGATAAAATCTATAGGATCTGTCAACCTGAATAAATCTGATTCAAATATTAAGTTAGCATCTGAGAGCATCTTTCCATCCAAAGGTAAGTTATTAAGGTCAAATCTCACTGATGGATATTCATTAACATGAAAAGGGAACATTACTGAAAACATTTTGTTTTCTTTGAAAAAAAATAGCCTATTCATATTGTCAACAACCAACATAAACTTACAAGTAGCATTGGTAATCTGCTCATTATGCATCATAAATCTGCAGGCTTCTATAACAAGTAGTAGGATTGGTATACGATCTTTCATTAACTCACTTTGGAATGCAAGGTCATACAAAGTATCCTTTAACTCAAAAACTAATTTTTTCACGAATAAAAACTCAGATTTGTTTCAATAAAGCGTTTTACTAGATTTACATCAAATTTGTCAAAGTTTGCCATGTCAAGAGCCCTTACAAGATTCGTTTTTTTCATTGGATCTGTAACATGAAGCTCCTCAAAAATAGTTTCCAACATTTCTTGTGCAGACTCATTTTGTTCTGATTTCACCTCAACAATTTGTTGCTGAATTTCTTTTTTCTGCTCCTCTGTAGGTATATGTGTTTTCACACAACGATTATCATTTATATACTGATAACCTTCTCTTAATGTTTCTAACAATGTATTATCCGTTACAAGTAAGAATGACTTAATAAATGAACGCGTAAGCATAGTATAGAGCGAATTTCTGTATCTGTAAGAATTCTGAATCTTTTGCGTGATACAAATAACGTATGGGAACTCTAACCCTTTAACATTATTTGCATTTGTAATATAAATAGCGTCTTCGGTAGCAGATTTCGTTTCATATCCTCTTCTTACTTTATAGCCAAATTCTTGATTAATAGTATAGCACAACTTATCCATATACTCATATATATTTCGACTATCATCAACAAGTATGATTGCAATATCACCAGGCTTTATATCAGGATTAGTTTCTATCAGTCTTTGTATAATATTTTTAACATTACTTAATCTGGTATCATTATGAATCTCCAAACTTACCCCCAGATCAAAATCCTCAAATCGTTTAATTGGATTACGCCTTAGCTTTAGATAGCCTTGTTCCGTATAGTCTGTTTTATAACCAAGTTCCTCCCATTGTGACTTATCAAACCAGTTAAGTTTCTTTTCCTCAAATAGTCCTAGACCTAAGGCATGAGCAAACATCAATGTACGAGGGTCTGTTCTATAACAACGATTTAACACAATATCAAAACCCCATTTTTTCTTTTTCACAGAATCAAATATATCTTGAAACACATCCCCTGCCAAATACACTTTTTGCCTCACGATTTTTTTGCATACTTCAAAAAACACTTCTGGGAAATCCTGGCTTTCATCCACCAATATAAAATCTAAACAAGGGGCAAACTGTCTATCAGAAATTCTATTAAGTGCCTCCAAGACTTTTGAATATATATATTGATAGTCCACCCCAAGAGCATATCGATAGAAAGGTAAGCCATAATGGTTACAAATATAGGAATACAGACCTGAATCTGGATTATTCTTTGATCCCCATGCTCTTGCCATCCATAATCTTTCTTGCCATTTGATCTGTTTATTCACCATCATAAAGTCAAAGAAACGTGGTATTCGCTGCTCTAACTTATCAGCAAGGGCAATGTTATGACATGTGAAAAATATCTTCGAATTATCATCATTCAAATATAATTCTTTCAACTTATGAAGCAAAAGTTCTGTCTTCCCTGTTCCTGACAGACCTTGCACAGAAATCATCTTTCGAATTTGATAATTCTTATATATAAAACGTGTTTGTTCCCCATCAAACAAAATTATTTTTTTCTTCACTTTTTCTAAAAGTGACACAGGCTCTGCTGCACCAATCTTATCTATATCATTAATACTACCTGTCAACAACGAGATAAGCAAATCTACCTTTCTACGCCATTCACCCTCTAATTGAATATCAGATAGGAAATTCTCAACGTCAAAAGCTGTATGATGATCATATTGTCTGGTTGCAATCACCTTGTCATGCCATTCCCTAGGCCTACCAATATGTTCCATATATTTATAAGTAGTAGAAATAGTATTTAAATCAGTAATTACATCATCCACATAATTATCAAATGCGCTCCCCGGTGCACCCAGATTGAAAAAAGTAATCCTATGCCCAGGTATAAGAACTATTAATGCCAGTTCTTCATATGAGTAATTATACCGCTCCCCGAGGGGCGAGGTTATCAAGAAAATTTGGGTATCTGGATGACTCTTGGCATATTTCTCAAATTTTGTAGCTAACGGTTTGTTTAATTCCGTTTCTTTTACCTGATTATAGAATAAGTCATTTCTCATCATTACGTTTTACTTAGTATCTTAATTCATTTCAATAAATGTCTAATAATACAATTTCCAAAAGCGTCCTTCCTTATCGCTGCCTTGTTCTATCTTTGCCATTGGATTCAATATCTTCACTTCATAGTTCTCTCCCAATCTTAATGTTGTAAGCTTTGTTACGGGTTTTCTTATTGCAGCCTTCTTTACGACATTAATTTCCTCCTCAAAACCTCCATGTTCCTTCTCAAACAACTGTCTAAATGCAACAAACTCCTGTTTCTGTTCATCATTCTGACAGATCATTTCGGCAAGATTATCTACCTGTATGGCTTCACCCGCAGCAAACACATCGACCGTTTTCTTTGCCATGATTGCCCCGTCCAATTCTGGCTGTTGCTTTACAAACCCTTTACACATATTCATCAGCTTTATCGTCTGATGGTAGTCATCCTCACAATTAGCCACATGCAGGAAACTCTCCGTCCAGTACTGGGCATCGCTTCCATTATTGGTATTATCAATGGTACTTAAAAGATAGCCATGTTCTCTGTCTGTATTCAAAATCAAAGCCCCTTTGTCAAGTCCTTTCAATCCCGTTCCATAAATAGTCTTGACAGATATCTCTTTCCCGTCATTGTCGGTAGCCAGGAAAGGGTCTTTCTTCTCTGACTTCAAGATGGCTATAGCCTCTACAATTTTCTTCTTATACTCACAATCCATCAACAGTACATACAGTTCTCCACTCCTAATATTAGGATGTACGCTCTGATCATAGAGGAACGTGGCTATATTCACCGATTGTTTTAAAAAAGAATTCTTATTATCGAATATCTTCGAAACGAACTGATACATCGGGTTCAATTCAAAAGAGTCTATATATGAAAAGCATTTCAAGTCATCCATCGAAAACGACTTCTCTATAAGTTCCGTCAGAAAATCCCTCGATTTGTTCACATCAGCCAATGTCATAGCCGCCGACAAGCCCTCACCTCTTGTTTTATTGCCAACCAATTGTATGGTGGCCAGGTCAATGCTCTTTATATTTATTTGGCTCATTCTGCTACATATTTAGGAATCAAACCATAATGCCTATCTTCCGTAAAGACATATCTAGTTTCAAAATAACTTAAGTCTTTCCAATATTCAGGATCAGCATGTTCCACCATAATTATCTGAAATCCTGAATCCTCACCAATATTCTGCCCCATGAAGCTGTCTATTAGCCTGAATGCCTCTTTCAGTCTGCTACGGTCGTCAGTTTTGGCAATTGTCAAGTCTCCTGCCTCTTGCCTTCTTCTACTATCGTTCCCATAGTATGGAATACTAGGCTGATCGATAAACAAGAAACTAGGAACAAATACTCTATCGAGACCATTTAGATACTGATGCAAGCCCAAGAAGAAACACAGATGCATAAACATAAAATTTGATTTACTACCTATATTCCGTATAGTGAAGGGGCTATCTGGCCGTTTCAACATAAGACGCACATTTTCCTTGTCAAAAACCAATTCGCAATTCTTATACGATTCCGACATACCTGTCTGGTCATCATAATAGCTCTTCACATCTCCCAAGAATTTCTTCTCTGTCTCTTCATTCCCCTTTTTCACAAGTTCGAAGTCCCTAAGCACCCCGTCATAACGATCCTTCAACTTGTTGTATTCCAGATCGCCAATATATTTATCAGGTTTTTTCTCCAAGCCCTTTATTTGTTCTGCAAGAGAAAAAAGCTTCACAAGTTTATTTGGATCAAACACATAGTCAATAGCAGCTTGATTCTCCTTGATTTTCGCTGTAACAAATTCATAATCCTCCTTCTTTTGTTTCAAGTTCGCTTCAAAGTCGGGAGGAAGTTCGTCTGGCTTCAACGTATTCTTCTTCGTTGTCGTAAACGCCTCTTGCAGCGACGTAAACAATGCAATAGAGTCCTCACTCATCACCTGATGGTTCAGGTGCTGCTCCAAGTATTCAAACGGAGTCAGGCTGTCTTTCACCTTCCTTGCATAGTTAATAGCCCTATTATATTCATATTTTAATCTTTTAAAGCTATCAATTTCCTCTTTCAGTCGCCTTTGCTTATCCGATAGTTCTGCCAGTTCACTCAATTTTGCATGGCTACGCTTAATCCGATTGAAATAATCCACCTCAGCCTTAATTCTCTCAGTGATTATTTCCGTATCAAAATTACCAAACTCATCAAGGATGCCCAGTTTCTTGGCCGTTGCCACAGCAGCACCAAGTTTCTTTTCATAGGCATTCCTTTTACGTTCATCCCCGGTTTTGTCTCTCTCTGCTTGGTTAATTAATGATTCTAGGGATTTCTTCTGCTCTTCGAGTTCCGTCTCTTTTTTCTCATCCGTCCCCATACACATTTTTAATATACGCGAGGAGAAGCCCATCATCTCTTCATCATCAAAAAATAGAGCGTCAAGATATCTATTTGGCGTGGCAATAATATCCTCCGTCAAGAAATTAAGCAGCAAGGCATGCCTGAAAGTAAAATCCAGTTTTCGCCTATTGTCGCTCAACTGCATTCGCGGCACTCCAAACTCATTATTCAGATAGTCAACGATATCCAGCCTTGTCAAATTCGGATTCGGGCGTGGATGTTCACTCGCAGGGAACTCGTCAGTATCCACAGCCCAATATATATCTTGATTGATACGACCATTTGTCGGGGCTTTACGTGCTATCACATAATCCCTTCCATTCAGATGGAATGACAGGCCATACCAACTCACATTTGTATTTATCACATCCTCAACGATGGTCGATTCTTTGGCCATCAGGCAATAATCTATAATACGCAAGATAGACGACTTTCCTGTCGATGAATCCCCCGTCACAACGTTTACCTTATTCGGTTTGAACTCATAGTCCTTAGGCTCAGGATGGTTAATAAACCATAATCTGATTTTCTTGATGTAAAAGTTCATAGTGCAATCCAAAATTGTTGATACAAGCTTTTCATATCAATACTTTCATAGTTGAAGATAATTTGATTCATATCGGTCAATATCTCTGAAAGCATTTTACTCCTATTGTCATTCATCTCTTGACACAATTCCAGTCCAGCTTCCGTCAATAATAGCTTTCCTGATTCTTTTTGCAGGCATTTCCCTTCAATTAGCATGGTCATGCTGTTAATGATAACGCCAAGCAGACTCCCATCAAGTTGACCAAAGATCATCATCAAGTCCTTTGCCTTGT
>JAEEGK010015347.1_pt1 | contig 16995 bp, 18 predicted proteins | sample 8958771 | NCBI WGS metagenome assembly JAEEGK01 (sample SAMN16246547, study PRJNA631951) | gut metagenome | biome: gut microbiome; feature: rumen; material: SC-attached | host: Bos | place: Iran: Karaj | collected 2018-10 | reverse complement strand
AACGACGTGTCCGTTTTTCAAATCAATTGAAGCTATTACCATAGAAGAGAGTTTACCAAATTTCGCGATTTTGTACAAATAAAAAAAAGACTGCCGGGAAAGGAGGAAACGGCAGTCTTCAATTATGGAGGTATTTTCTTATTAGTATTGCTTTGGTGTTCACTAATATAACCACCCCAGTGATAATAGGTTACAAAAAAATTTAAAAAAAATGAAAAAAAACATTTCTTTATTTTTTACTTAAATTTAGTTATAATTTACTCATGGCTCAGAAAAAGAAAGTCCGACTATCAGATATTGCAGAAAAACTAAATATAAGCACCGTTACTGTTTCAAAGGCCCTGGCCGACAAGGAAGGCGTTGGCGATGAACTGCGGCTTCAGATTAAAGAAATCGCAGAAAAAATGGGCTATCAGATTAAAAAAACAGCAGTAACGTCAGGAAAGCCCGTAAGCTCCGGCACCGGAAACATCGGCATTCTCATTCCTGCCCGCTTCTTTTCTCCAAACATTTCTTATTACTGGTATATTTTTAATACACTTTCTGCAGAGCTTTTGCGCCGCGGCTATTACAGCATAATGGAGCTTCTTACAAACGAGGACGAACAGAGCGGTAAGCTTCCGCGCATGCTTCAGGACAACAAGGTAGACGGGCTGATTATATTAGGCCAGACTAACGACGTCTACCTCGAGGCTCTTAACAAAAAATACACAAGCTTTATTCTCTTTGATTTTTATTCTGCAAAGCTTCAGTACGACAGTGTTTCAAACGACAACTATTTCTGCTCATATCTGATGACCGATTATGTGATTTCGCAGGGTCATAAGAAAATCCGGTTCGTGGGAAACTTTGGTGCCACTACTTCTATTTCAGACAGATTTATGGGCTTTCAAAGGGCCATGCTCGAGCATAAACTTAGCTGTTCAAGCGATGATATAATTAATGACAGAGACGAAAACGGAAGCCTCATTAAAATCAGCTTACCGCCGGCAAAAAATATGCCTACCGCCTTTGTGTGTAACTGTGACGAAACTGCAGCCAACCTGATTCTTACTCTCGAAGAAAAGGGCTACAAGGTGCCCGAGGATATTTCGGTTACCGGCTTTGATAACTACCTGCCGCGAAAGCAGACTTCTGTTGAGCTTACGACCATTTATATTAAGCCCGAGGATTCTACCCGCATAGCGGCTGAACTGATTATCAGCAAGATTACCGGACAGCCCTATATAAAAGGCCGCCACTTAGTAAGCGGCAGCCTCGTTATAAGAGAGTCTGTAAAAAAGCTTTAAACTGCTTTTAAGCGTTGAGCGATTTTATAAAATCATAAATGCGCTCTGCGGCTTTTTTGTGAGTGAGAGGGCCCGGATGTCCTCTTGAACCTTTGTCTTCCTCAGACTTTTCAAGCTTATCCATTCCTTCAAGCTCAAGCGGATATACATTCATATCACCAGAGTCTTTAATATATTCCTTAATACCGCTTTGGATCAGTGCCGGAACAATATCAATTGGAATCATTCCCCAGGTCCAGATAATTTTTGCCTTAGGATTATATCTTCTGATTTCTCCAAGGAAACGCTTTACTTCGGATACAATTGCCTTACCCGCAACACCTGCGGCGCCCTTCCCGTCGTCCTGGCTCTTAAAGCCCGAATTATCATTTGTTCCAAGATTCAAAATTACATAGTCTGCACCGCTGTGATACGGAACTACATCGCACGAGCCCATTGCCTGCTGCTGTTCGCCGCTGAGAACTCCGCAAACCTGCTGATAGTACATAGGGATATTTGAGGTAACGTCTCCATCCCAGCCCCAGCACAAGCCCCAGCCGCACTGGCTGATTGTAGACCAGTCTGCGTTCATCTTTTTAGCAAGCTGAGCCGCATAGGTTTTACTTGCGCAGAACCACTGGGTAATCCAGTCCATTTCATCAGGGCTTCCGTTAAGGCCTTCGCCCGAAGTGATGCTGTCGCCGATGAATTCAATTTTGCAGGTACGTGGTGTCGGAGTACAGAATACGCCTGCGTCATCAAGTCTGAGCCCTGTTATTTTAAGCTCATGAAGATTATCGCCAGGCATTGGCTGTGTGTCTTTTATAATAGAAATAAGATTTTCTTTTTCAGGATTAAGGTTTCTTGCGAGGCAAACCCAGGTTGGTCTTTTTGGTGCAATAAAGCGGGAAATCTGTGCACCGTTTACTTCTATTGCAAGCCAGATTTCGTGCACATCGTAATTGCAGGAAATTTCTGCCCAGAGCTCACGGGCTTTTACCGAAACCTCGAGGGTTGCTCCGGCCCAAAACAAACGTACAGCGCCGTCTTTACAAATGCCGCCGGCAACGTTACGGCCAAGCAGGCGGATGTCTTTAACTTCTTTAACAGGATAACTTTTCATGAGTGAAAGTATATCGTATTGGAATATAAAAATAAATGGCTCGCATCGCTCGTTTTTTTTTACTTAATTTTACTTATTTTTACTTAATTTAACTTAATACATTTTACCTAATATTACTTAATTTTTCTTGACAAATTTAACAAGCAGCGCTAAAGTATAAGCATAGAACACACAAACAGGGCGGCGCAAAATCACCATGCCCAATAGGAGTTTTTTATGGCTAAAATCATTAGTGGCGGAAATCTGCCTAACATTCCATGGCAGGACAAACCTGCAGACTGCTGGCTTCCAGTATGGCGTTACGATGCTAATCCGGTAATCGGAAGAAATCCTTTCCCAGGCATGGCACGTATTTTCAATTCAGCAGTAATCCCATGGGAAGGAAAATTTAAAGGTGTTTTCCGTTCAGAAGACCCTACAGGTAATCCTTTCCTCTACCTCGGCGATTCAGAAGACGGTATCCACTGGGAATTCCAGCGCGAGAAGATTCACATGCATGATCCAGATGGAACTCCTCATGATCCTTACTATGCTTATGACCCACGTTGTGTAAAAGTAGATGATACTTACTATATCATGTGGTGTGGTGATTTTGATGGTGCCGCTATTGGTATTGCAAGCACAAAAGATTTCAAGGACTTCACACGCCTCGAAAATCCTTTCCTCCCATTCAACCGCAACGCTGTTTTGTTCCCTAAGAAGATCGACGGAAAGTTCGCAATGCTTTCACGCCCTTCAGATTCAGGACACACACCATTCGGTGATATCCTCCTTTCTTACTCTCCAGATATGAAGTACTGGGGCGAGCACAGACTCGTAATGCAGAAAGGCGGCGGAGCTTGGTGGCAGGGACTTAAGATTGGTGCAGGCCCGGCTCCTATCGAAACTGATGAAGGATGGCTCCTCTTCTTCCACGGTGTTGTTCATACTTGTAACGGTTATGTATATTCTTTCTCAGCAGCAATTCTCGATCACGATACACCATCAATCGTAAAATACCGCTGCAAGAATTATATGCTCACACCAGAGCTTCCATACGAAACAACAGGCTTTGTAGACAACGTATGTTTCCCTGTAGCAGCCCTCACTGACGAAGCAACAGGCCGCATCGCAATCTACTACGGTTGTGCAGATACAGTTGTAGGACTCTGCTTCACAACAGTAGACGAAGCTGTTAAGTACATAAAAGAGCACAATGAATTGAACGCTCTCGATAAAGACGAAGGCAGATTCTAATTACCAGCACGCCTTCTGGCCGGTGATCTTTTCACCGAGCCAGCTGGCGTTATATTCAACAAAACACTTAGTATATTTTACATCTTTATATTTCTTTGTTCCCTTCAAAATTGGATAAACCACACTGCCCCAGCCAACAGAAATTACACCGACAATTGCGTAAAAAGGTCCAAGTACAAGCGACTGAAAAGTATGGCCGTATTCGTGGATTCTTGCCCCGTTCTGATATTCTTTATCATCGTTTGTCGGAACAAAAATAAAAGGCCCAAGGCTTAAGCCCGCCCATTTATCTTTCCACTGGGTTTCAATTGCACATCTGTAAATGCGATGCGGCCGCGCAATATGAATCAGGAAAAATAAAAAGCCGATGACAGTCTGTCCCAGGCCCCAGGTAAACTGAACTAACAGATATAAAAACTTTTTCATAATTACAGTATAAGGCAGAAATTCTGAATCCGCAATGCAAAAAGGAAGGCGCTGTTTTTGCATACAATTTAGATAGAGAATTATTCATCATATTTATAAAAGTCATGCTATAATTATTTGTATGAAAAACTATGTGAATTGGGCCATTCTTGCCCCGGGCCGCATTGCCAACTCTATGGCAACTGCGATGAATGGAATAAAAGACGGAAAATTAGAAACAATCAGCGGAGAAAAAATCCGCTTATATGCCGTAGCAAGCCGTAACCTTGAACGGGCAAAAGACTTCGCCGCAAAATGGAACTTTGAAAAAGCCTACGGCTCTTACGAAGAGCTTTATAATGACCCCGAAGTTGATGCAGTTTATATTGCAAATCCCCATGCCTTTCACCTTGAATCTGCCCTTGCCTGTCTGAATGCCGGCAAACACGTACTTTGCGAGAAGCCTGCCGGTTGTTCCCGTGACCAGCTGGACAAAATGACAACTCTTGCCCGCGAGAAAAAGCTTTTCTTTATGGAAGCAATGTGGACTGCTTTCAATCCGACAATTGCAGAAATCAAGAAAGAAATCGCAGCAGGTACAATCGGTCAGATTAAAAATATTGATTCCCGCTTCTGCAACAGAAATCCTTACGACCCTAACGACAGAAACTACGCGCCAGACCAGGCTGGCGGAGCCCTTCTGGACCTGGGCATTTACAACATCTACTTTGCAATGATGCTGGCAGACTTTTCTCCGATTACCGCAGAAAGCTCTGCAGTCCGCATGCTCAAGGGAGTTGATGCCTGGAACAGCGTGAACCTTACTTTTGAAAACGGAATTGTAACCTCTTTCCAGGACGCCATGGACCTGCCTTCTACAGCAGCTACTCACGACGCCGTAATTTACGGAACAAAGGGATACATCACAGTAGAGAACTTCTTCTGTACTCAAAAAGCCGATGTCCACGTTTACAAAAATATCTGGGGTGGAGATTCCGAACTGGTCCGAGAAATCAGAGAGCCTTTTGCCGTAAACGGCTACGAATACGAGCTGGCCCATGCAACAGAATTCATTCTCGCCGGCAAAACAGAGTCCGACGTGCATACCTTCAAAAAATCAGAAGACCTGATTGATATGATGGATGTATTAAGAAAAGACTGGGGAATGAAGTACCCATGGGAAGCCTAACCGTCATCCCGAACTTGTTTCGGGATCTATGTCATAGATGCTGAAACAAGTTCAGCATGACAATCCAATATTTAAGGAATTTTAAATGAACTACAAAATCACAGGAAAAGAAAAAGTATTATTCAACAACAACGCCTTTTACAGCATTGGTACCGGCCGCATGGGGCTGGCTTTGCAGAAGCAGTACTATGAACAGCTTAAGCTGGTACAGGAAAAAATCGGTTTTGAGCATATACGCGGCCACGGACTCTTCCACGACGACATGGCAATTTACCGCGAATTCCAGCCGGGTGTTCCTGAGTTTGGGCCACACGCCTGGGAAGGTCGCGACGAGAAAAAGGTTCAGGTAGAATACAACTGGACCTATCTTGATATGGTCATGGATTCTTACCGCGAGCTGAACATAAAGCCTTTTATCGAATTAGGCTTTATGCCAAAGCAGCTTGCAAGCGGCGACAATACAATTTTCTACTGGAAGGGAAACACTACCCCACCGAATAATTACGACCGCTGGGCCGGCCTTGTTCAGGCAACCCTCCGCCACCTGATGGACCGCTACGGTGCAGATGAAGTTGTTACCTGGCCGGTTGAAGTATGGAATGAACCGAATCTTCCGGGCTTCTGGAAGGATGCAGATATGAAGGAATACTTTAAGCTTTATGATGTTTCTTCTCGCGCAGTAAAAAAGGTTGATAAGCGCTTTAAGGTGGGCGGCCCTGCAGTCTGCGGAGGAACCGATAAGGAATGGATCAAAGCCTTCCTCGAATTTGTGCGCGACAAAAAATGTCCTCTCGACTTTGTTACCCGCCATCACTACACGACAGAAATGCCTGCTCACGACGGACACTACGGCTACCCCAAGCTGCATCCAAAAGAGCAGTGCTTCGGCCAGCTTGATTCTACCCGCGGCATAGTTGATTCCTTCAAGGAATTCAAAGGCATGGATATAAACGTAACTGAGTACAACACCTCTTATATTCCCAACGCCCCTGTTCACGACATGAACCTAAATGCCGCTTACATTGCCCTTATGCTTTCTACCTTCGGCGACAATCACCGCTCATATTCTTACTGGACCTTTGGCGATATTTTTGAAGAGTCCGGAGTTCCTTACACTCCATTCCACGGAGGCTTCGGCTTAGTTGCAAACGGTCTGATTCCAAAGCCAACCTTCTGGACCTTTGCCTTTTATAAAAAGCTAACCAAAGATTACGAGAAGTGCGTTTTGAAAACTCCAAACTGCGTCGTAGTTAAACGAACGAATGGTAGTTTCGCAGGTGTAGTCTGGAATGTTGATACAGAAATGACAGGCAAAGAGTTTAAGCTGGATCTTACCTTCCCTCTGGAAAATAAAGCAAAGGGAAAGACTGCAGATGAAAAGCTTCCAAACGTTCTTGTCACAGAACTTGTTGATGAAGAAGTCTGCAATCCGCTTAAGACCTGGCATGAGCTTGGCGAACATGCAAATCCTTCAAAAGAAGAGATTGAACTTTTACAGCGCAGTGCCCAGCCATTCCTTCAGACAAAACGCTGCGGCAACAAAGTGAGCCTCGTACTCAAAGAAAATGCAGTCTGCTACTTTGAAATCAAGGCTGCCCCAATCACAAGCGACCGCGGTTATACCTTCGGTAGACTTTATTAGCAAGGAGGGGGAAGTCTCCCCCTGCGCGCCCACGTTGTTGGGCGCTACCCTCTCTGCGGGGGATTCCCCCGCAACGCCCCCTAAGGAGCAAATATGGACTATACTTCAAATTCCGACAAAATCACCCGAGACTACTTCGACTCTCTTTTACTCGAGGCCCGCTATATCGACTCGGACTTACCTTCGACAAAGTTCGAACTTTATGGCAGAAGCTTTGACACACCTGTTATGACAGCGGCTCTCTCCCACCTTGGAAACACAACAGAAAACGGCATGGTTCTTTACGCTCAAGCCGCAGCAAAGGCCAACGCCGTTCACTGGGTTGGCATGGGAGAAGATAAGGAGCTGGAAGATATCTGTGCTACCGGCGCCGCTACAATCAAAATCATAAAGCCTCACGCAGACAATAAAGAAGTTTTCCGCAAAATTGAGCACGCCAAAAAGGCCGGCTGCTTTGCCGTAGGTATGGACATAGACCACGCCTTCAACGGAAGCGGCGGCTACGACAATGTACTGGGGCTTCCTATGAAGAGCAAAAGTGCTGAAGAGATGCACGATTTTGTTCAGGCCGCAGGCGACATTCCATTTATTGTAAAGGGAGTTCTCAGCACAAAAGACGCAGAAAAATGTCTTAAGGCCGGCTGCAGGGGAATTCAATTATCCCACCACCATGGAATTATGAGTTATTCGGTTCCTCCGCTTATGATGCTGCCGGAAATCTTACAGGTAACCCGCGGAGAAATCCCGGTATTTATTGATTGTGGAATTGAAAGCGGAATGGATGTTTATAAATGTCTGGCTTTGGGAGCAACTGCAGTAAGCGTTGGCCGCCACCTTATGCCGCTTTTAAAGGAAGGTGCCGATAAAACCGCCGGTCGTATTAAGGAAATGACTGGCGAGCTTGCCGCAACCATGGCCCGCACCGGGGTGAAAGATCTGAAGAGTTTTGATGCATCTATAATACATCAAAGAGCGTTCTAGATTCCCGTGTCAAGCCCTGCGACGTTTGCGAAGCAAACTCGGTTAGGAATGACAGGCTTGTCCCTTGTCATCTTCGGGCTTGACCCGAAGATCTAGATCAAACGTAAAACAAAAGGAGACCACAATGTATTTAGGCACATCATCCCCTCTCACCCACACTTCACCTCAAGACTGGGCTGCAAAACACATAGCACTCGGTCTTAAAACTGTAAACTTTCCGGTAAACTGTACTGAAGGCGAAGAAAAAATCATGGCTTACAAAAAAGCCGCAGACGAAGCCGGCCTCACAATCGCAGAAGTTGGAATCTGGCGAAACACGCTGGCTGCCGACCCGACCGAGCGCCAGAAATGGATAGACTACGCTGTAGACCAATTGAAAATGGCAGACCGCATAGGTGCCCGCTGCTGTGTAAATGTAGTGGGAACTCCATACGGCCCCCGCTGGGATGGCGGATACCGCGAAAACTTTTCAGAAGAAGCCTGGACCATGGCCGTAAAAATGATTCAGGAAATTATAGACAAGGCCCAGCCCCAGCATACCAAGTTTAGCATTGAGTCAATGCCTTGGATGATTCCAAGTTCACCGGATGAATACGTAAGACTTATGGAAGCTGTAAACCGGGAAGCCTTTGGAGCTCACCTGGATGTTGTGAATATGATTACTTCGCCAGACCGCTACTTCTTCAACGACCGCTTCCTCGAAGAATGCTTTACAAAACTTAAAGGAAAAATCTGCAGCTGCCACTTAAAAGATATAAACTTAAAAGAGGAATACACCTTCCAGCTGGAAGAATGTGCCTGCGGAAAAGGCACTTTGAACATAGAACTATATACAAAGCTCGCCACAACAGAAGATCCTCAAATGCCAATGATTATCGAACACCTGACAACTGACGAAGAATATATTCAGAGCGTGGAATATGTAAAAAATCGTTTGTCATCCTGAACTTGTTTCAGGATCTATGCAAGAGACCCCGAAATAAATTCGGAGTGACACATCATTTTATTTTACCACAATCACCAGCACTCTTCCCTGCTCCACACTCACTTCGGCAGTCTTTCCCGGCAGCACCTCATTGCTGATTCCAAGCTGAAAGTCTGCCGACAGTTTTGCATTTTCCAGCGGGTACTTTGCATTTTTGATTGTCACGCCGCTTACATCGCCGGCAACAGTCAAAACAGAAAAATAAGAGCAGTTATCTTTAATAAAAAAAGGCTCTTTACCGACAATCTGCATTTGTGAATAGTCATCAACTAAAAGAGCTTTTTTTCCAAGCCCATCTAAATACAAAAGAATTGAAATATTTCCCAGTGCATGGTCAAAACGGCCCCCCATCGCACCAAGTAAAAGAAAATCAGAATAGCCACGTTCAAGGGCAAGCTTTACTGCAAACAAAGTGTCTGTGTCATCTTTTTCACGGGGAAGACGTACCGTCTCACAGGAATCTTTCCAGCGGGCTAAATCTTCAGAATCGCAGGAATCAAAATCGCCGACAATCAAATCAGGCTTAAGCCCAAGCCCATCAGCATGAATCAGTCCGCCATCGCAGAAAATAAAAAAATCATCGGGCTGTAAAAAAGACTTAACCCGTTCATAATCTCGAATCTCACCTGCTGAAATGATAAGACAACGCTTCATCAAGTAAACCCGCCTTATCTGGCGCTCCCGTTAATTATTTCCATCCAGCTGCGCTTATCTCTTTTTGAAGTATTAAGACCAAAGAGCTCCATAAAATTTTCCAGAGCTACGCGGACATCATCAGCTGAATCTGTTCCGTCAGTTACTTCAACTTCGATATACTTAAGACCATTCACCATTTCAAGCTCAAGGTGAAAATCACAGCCCGGCAAAACTACCGATCGGCAGTGTACACCATAGGCATCCTTGTTCTTTTCAAAAAATTGATGATAACCGGAAAACAACAGAAGGTCGCGGACAACCTCCGGCTTTTCAACAAAACTTTCATCTTCGCGATTGAGTTCAATTCCGTTTTCAATTGTCTTACGCTTTATACAAAAATACGAACGTTCGTTAGTTTTATCACCTGCGGAAGCTTCACTTCTTATGCGGATAACCTGAGGCTCACCAGCTGCCTTACTCTCTTCACGACTAGCATAACGTGAAAAATAAGTATCCGATTTTAAAAGATGCTCCAGTCCGTCAGCTTCAACCTCAAGACCAGGCAAAGTCTGTTCCCCGGAAATTATCTTAAAAATCTTATCATATTCCGCATCTGTCAGCGGAATCTTTATTTCAATCTCACGACCCATTTCTATTTCTCATAACAATGTGGTTTCGATACGGCTTCGTCTACTCAACCACCGATATACTTCTACTCAGTCTTTCCAGCTTCGTAAATTGCCTTCAAATCAGCAAAGAATTCCGGATATCTTCTTTCAATCAAAACCGGAACTCCCTTCAAATCAAGGAAGCAATGAGTACTCTTTCCAAGAAAAACAACTTCTCCCTTACACTTAAACTCATAAGAGAAAGTCAGTTTTGCAGCAGAAAGTTTTTCAATTCCCACCATAATCTCAATAGTATCCGGGAAAGAAGTAGACTTTTTATAAACGCCTTCCACAGACATTACCGGAGAAGCCATTCCCTCTTCCTCAAGCTTAATAAAAGACCAGCCCAGCTGATCAAGAAAATCCACCCGGGCCTCTTCCATATAGCGGATATAGTTAGAATGATGGGTAATCCCCATCTTGTCAGTTTCGTAATAATTAACTTTGTGTAAATAAGGTTTAATAGTTTTCATAAGAGTATTTTCGACATTTTTCTTCTTTTTGTCAATCTGGTGAATATAGTAAAAAACTCGTACTGATAAATGAATTATAAAGGGGTACGTCTATATTGGCGCGAAGAAGTGAGGCATATGTCAAAAAGACTCTGTTTGGGGATGCCGCGAGAGCGGCATTACCATAGTTTCCAAACCCCAAACAGCGTCTAGCGCGTTATCGCGCGTTTTTGACATATGTCTCGAAACGATGAGCCTTATAAACTTACAATTCTTATAATTCATTTATCATTTTTTTAACTACCATTTTTATAGGTATAATTTTTAAAAACTGTTGTTTTTAACTATTTTTTTTACTATATTATAACTATGTTGTTAGACGTACAAAACTTAAACGCAGGTCTTGAAGACGGAAAAGAAATCCTCAGAGACCTTAATATACAGATTGGTCAGGGCGAAACACACGTTCTGATGGGACCAAACGGTGCCGGAAAATCTTCTCTCGGCAATACCCTTATGGGAAATCCTGTTTACAAAATCACAGGAGGAAAGATTCTTTTTAAGGATACCGACATTACAGAAGAAAGTGCCGACAAGCGTGCAAAGCTCGGAATGTTCATGTCTTTCCAGAGCCCGCTCGAAGTTCCAGGCATCAGCCTCGAAGCTTTTATCCGCTCTGCTCTTCAGCAAAAAACCGGAGAGCATGTAAAGCTCTTCCAGTTTCAGAAGGAACTCAAGCGCTGCATGGAGCTTCTTGATATGAATCCTGATTATTCCCGCCGCGACCTCAACGTAGGTTTTTCCGGCGGTGAACGAAAGAAAAGTGAAATCCTCCAGCTTCTCATGCTCAAACCAGACTTCGCCATCCTCGACGAAACCGATTCCGGCCTCGACGTAGACGCCATCCGCTTTGTTGCAAAGGGAATCGAAGAATACCGCAAAATGACAAACGGCTCTCTCCTTATCATCACCCATACAACAAAGATTCTCGAAGGCCTTGCCGTAGACAAAACCCACATCATCGTAAAAGGCCACATCGTAAAAACAGGCGACGGACAGTTATTCAAGGAAATTAATGAGAAGGGATTTGAGGAGTTTATAAAGTAGGAGGGGAAAGCCTTCCCCTCGCTCGCACGATGTTGCTCGCTACCCCTTCTCCTAGGGGCACAGCCCCTAAGACCCCGGAAATTCCCCGCGAGTTTCCGCAGGAAACCCGATAGTGAGCGAAGCGAACGTATAATGCCACCCGGGAAACACTATGGAAGAAAAACAGAAAATAGAAGATATAAACCGCGAGTTCTACGATTTCCGCTATGAAGAGACAGAAGAAAATACCTTCCGTTTGGAGTCGGGTTTAACCCCGGAAATCGTAAAGAAAATCTCAGAAGAAAAAGACGACCCGGAATGGATGCGAGAATTCCGTCTTAAGTCGCTCGAAACATATAATTATTTAAGAGTTCCTAAATGGGGTCCTTCAATCGATGGACTTCATATAGAAAATATCGCAACCTACGTTCGTCCTAAAACTCAGATGAGCGGCAAATGGGAAGATGTTCCAGACGACATCAAGGAAACCTTTGAAAAGCTTGGTATTCCTGAAGCTGAACGCAAGTCTCTTGCAGGTGTTGGTGCCCAATATGACTCAGAACTTGTTTACCACAATGTTCAGGAAGAGGTTTCAAAACAAGGCGTTGTTTACCTTGGTTTCGAAGAAGCTCTTAAATCAGAAGAATGGGGTCCAATGGTAAAAGAATACTTTATGACCCTCATTACTCCAAAGGACCACAAGTTTGCAGCCCTTCACGGAGCAGTATGGTCGGGTGGCAGCTTTGTTTACGTTCCAAAAGGTGTTCACCTCTCCTTCCCTCTTCAGTCTTACTTCAGATTAAATGCCCGCGGTGCCGGACAGTTTGAGCACACACTGATTATCGTAGACGAAGACGCAGACCTGCACTTTATTGAAGGCTGTTCTGCACCAAAATATAACGAGGCAAACCTGCATGCCGGAGCCGTTGAACTTTTTGTAAAAAAAGGTGCTCACCTCCGCTATTCAACTATCGAAAACTGGTCAAAGAATATGTACAACCTCAACACCAAGCGAGCTCGCGTAGAAGAAGGTGCCAGCATTGAATGGGTTTCAGGTTCATTCGGAAGCCACATTTCTTACCTCTACCCTGAAAGTGACCTTGTAGGCCGTGGTGCAAAATCAGAGTTCACAGGAATTACCTTTGCGGGTGCAGGCCAGAACCTTGATACAGGTGCAAAAATGGTACACCTTGCGCCTGATACAAGTAGTCTCATAAGCACAAAGTCAATTTCCAAGGGCGGCGGAGTCTCAATCTACCGCTCAGCAGTTTATATAGACAAAAATGCTGTTGGAAGTAAAACCAGCGTTTCCTGCGAAAGCCTTATGCTGGATTCAGAAAGCCGTTCAGACACAATTCCTGCAATGGTAATCAAAACCGACGAATGCGATGTAGGACACGAAGCAAAAATAGGACGTATTTCAAACGACGCAATCTTCTATCTAATGTCTCGCGGTATTCCTGAAGACGAAGCCCGCAGTATGATAGTAAGCGGCTTTGCAAATCCAGTAAGTAAAGAGCTTCCGCTTGAATATGCGGTTGAAATGAATAACTTAATCAAGCTTGAAATGAAGGGAAATTGCTAAATATGGAAAAAACAATAGACATAAATCCAATCCCATATCTCACCTGGACCTGGCTTAAAATAAATAAAGACAACGTATCTTACGATTTCGCTCTTACAGAAAACAATGGAAGTGGCTCTCCGCTTCCTGCAGGTATTTCAGTAAGCTCTGGAAAATCAGTAAATACTGAACTCCCGGAACCGGAAGTTGCAATCGGAAAGGAAGCTTCAGAGCTTATTACTTCGACTGCTTCGGGAAAAATCTACACCTTTGAAAAAATAAAGGAAGAAGCAAAACCTCTAATCATCAGAATTAAAGCAGACACCAATTCTGCAAGCTATAATATCATCCATGCAAAAGCTGGAGCTGACTGTAAAATCATCCTGGTATATGAAGGAAGTGCTTCTCTTTCAGGAACAGTTACAAAAATCTATGCTGAAGAAGACTCTAATGTACATATTTCAAAAGTTCAGCTTTTTGAAAAATCTGTAAACCAGATTGATGATACTCAGGTTATCTGCGGAGATCGCGCAAAGGTCAGCCTCACACAAATCATTCTCGGCGGCGCTCACACAAACGCCTCTTTCCACGCTACACTGGCCGGCTACCAGTCTGCTTTCTATTCAGACACAGCCTATATCTGCCAGAAAAATCAGTATCTGGATATGAATCAGGTAGTCGTTCACACAGGAAAGAAAACCGTCTGCGACATGAAAACTCATGGAACTGCAAGAGACGAAGCAACAAAAACCTACCGCGGAACAATTGATATGCGAAAAGGCTGCGCAGGTTCAGTTGGAAACGAAATTGAAACTACCCTGCTCCTTTCTCCAAAGGCCGTAGTAAAAGCAGCACCAATCATTCTCTGCGGTGAAGAAGACATTTCTGCCGAGCACGGTTCAACAATCGGTAAGCTTTCTAATGAAATGCTCTTCTATATGAACAGCCGCGGCATTGACCAGAAAACAGCTGAAAACCTTCTTACTCGAGCAAAAATTACTGCAGCAGCCTCAGCTATCGAGGATGAGAGCATTCAGGAAGCAATCAATCAGTGGCTGAACCAGAAAACTGAAATAGATTAATTTATATTGCATAACTTATATAAATCAGTTAGAATTGCCCATAATTACATATCAAGTTAGTAGGTAATATATATGAATAAATACAGAAAAGATTTTCCTTTTTTCAAGGCAATTGATGAAAAAAATTCCATCGAAAACAAGGATTTAATATATTTTGATACTGCCGCAACTGCACAGCGTCCCTTCATTGTGCTTAATTCAATGACTCATTTTTATGCAACCGAAAATGCAAACCCGCTCAGAGGTCTCTACTCTCTCAGCGAACGTGCTACTATGGCTTATGAAAATGCCCGCGACACTGTTGCAAAATTCATAAACGCCCGCGAAGCTGCAGAAATTGTATTTACCCGAAATGCCTCAGAAAGCTTAAACCTTGTTGCCTACAGCTGGGGTCTTAACCGCCTTCATGAAGGTGATGAAATCTGTATTTCTATCATGGAGCATCATTCAAACATTGTTCCCTGGCAGTTTGTTTGTCAAAAGACAGGTGCCAGACTCGTCTTCATGGAATGCGATAAAGAAACAGGAATTATAAGCGACGAGGAAATTGCCGCAAAAATTAACGAACACACAAAGATTGTTTCTGTGGTACATGTAAGTAATGTACTTGGCGTTACAAACCCTGTAAAAAAAATTGGAGAAGCGGCACATGCAGTGGGGGCTGTCTTTATTGTTGATGGAGCGCAGTCTGCCCCGCATATGAAGGTGGACGTACAGGATATTGATGCAGATTTCTTTGCCATGAGCGGTCACAAGCTCTGCGGTCCTATGGGAATAGGCGCCCTTTACGGAAAACGCGTACTTCTCGAAGAAATGGACCCCTTCCTCCGTGGCGGCGAAATGATTGAATACGTTACCCGCGAAAAAGCAACCTGGGCCGAAGTTCCTCACAAATTTGAAGCAGCAACCGTAAGTGCCGGCGACGCTGTAGGAATGGCAGCTGCAATACGTTACATTCAGTCTATTGGGCTGGAAAATATTGAAGCTCACGACCGTGAGCTTGCAGAAAGAATGATGGCAGGAATCACTCAGATTCCACATATAAATATTGTCGGACCAAAAGATGCATCAAAGCGCTGCGGTATTATAACCTTCACACTCGACGGTGTTCATCCCCACGATATCGCCTCCCTTCTTTCAGAAGAACATATAGCAATCCGTGCAGGACACCATTGTGCACAGCCACTTGGTCAATATCTTAATCAAACAGCAACCGCACGCGCAAGCCTTTACTTTTACAACACCGAAGAAGAGGTTGATATCTTTCTGGAAAAAGTAGCAAAGCTGCGCGAGTGGTCAGGCTACAAAGACTAAACTAGTCAGTATATTTGATAGCAATTGCCTCAGTAACCCAGTCGTTAGTCATACCAGATTTGGTATATGTAAATACATTCAACAAGGCATCGGCTTCAAGTTCCTGGCATGCTTTCTGAAGCATATAGATTTTTTCTTCTTCAGTAACCTTCTTGAAGTGAATGGCATTACACTGAATTACAGACTGAACATTTCCAAGCATTACATATGGACGAGTAACATCCTGTGATTCAACAACTGGAAACTCTTTTTCAAGCGCAGGCATTTTCAACTTTGTCATTGTATAAGTTGTTCCATTTGCAATGAAAGGAAGGTCAGGACGAATTGCAACTGAGAATTTCATTCCTGTAAAGAATACGTCCAGATTGTATTTGATTCCACCAAGGAAGTTAAAACCAAATAAGATTGGAGCACTTTTTCCGCCATATTCAAACAGATTTTGTTTCCGTTCAACAATAAAACTAAGTTTGTGATAACCTGCAGAAAGAGTAACAGAACGCTGTTTTTTGTCCATTGCATTATCATCAATGCTGAGTTCAGTAATATTCTTACCCCAGCTCAAAGTAATTTCATCTTCAGAATTTGAAGTGACAGTCAATGCTTCTGTAGTTGCAGTAGCATTTTTTGAAGTTTCTTCTGTTTTAGCAGGAGCAGTAGTAGTTTCAGGAGCTTTAGGTGCAGAAGAAGTTTCGTTTGATGAAGTTGTTGCGCAAGATATTAACATCAAGCCAACTAAAAGGATTGGAATAATTTTTTTCATTTGCGATTTCCTTATATATTTTTAGATTAAGAGTATACAAGATAAAATTACTTTATACAAATTAAAAATTTTTATATACTAATAAATATGGATACAAAGGAATTATACCGCGAAATCTTAAACGAACACAACATAAACCCGACTCACAAAACTAATATGGACTCACCTACCTTCTGCCTGGAAGGCGTGAATCCAAGCTGCGGCGACCAGATTACTCTTCAGATGAAACTTGGCGACGACGGAAAAATTGCAGATGCCTCTTTTACAGGAAGCGGCTGCGCAATAAGTCAGGCCTCAGTAGATATGATGGCAGATCTTGTTATCGGAAAAACAAAAGAAGAAGCTCTTGCACTTGCTGATATTTTTGACCGCATGATTAAAGGCCAGGTTACAGAAGAAGATCTTGAACAGCTTGATGAAGCAGCAGCCCTGCAGGATATTTCACATATGCCGGCACGTGTAAAATGTGCAATGCTGGGCTGGCGCACACTCAAAGAAATGCTGGGTGCACCAGGCAAATAAGCCTGCCGCTAACCCCTTGAAACAAGACCCTGTTTCTGATATATTAAATATCACTTCGGCGCTTTAGCTCAGCTGGATAGAG
>JAEEGK010015346.1_pt1 | contig 16995 bp, 13 predicted proteins | sample 8958771 | NCBI WGS metagenome assembly JAEEGK01 (sample SAMN16246547, study PRJNA631951) | gut metagenome | biome: gut microbiome; feature: rumen; material: SC-attached | host: Bos | place: Iran: Karaj | collected 2018-10 | reverse complement strand
GTATTTGATGATCCGCAGGTCTCTGACCGCGTGGAGATCATCCTGCATCCGGAGAGATTCCCGGAACGAGATCCGCAGAGAGCAGCACTTCGTGCCGTGGAGGATGCGGTGGAGCAGAACGACAACAGCTTTGACGGAATCATCAACAACATGCCGCAGCCGGATCCGGCAGAAGCACTCAGAGCCCAAGCCAGACAGTCCGAGCAGGCTGCTGTCAGAGATTCCGTCCTGGAGGATCTGAAGGCTCAGCGTGAACGGGCTGAACAGCTCGAAAAGGCAAAACGTCGTCCTCACATTCTTCGCCATCCAGAAGAAAGGGAGCGTGTATGAGGACCAAAACGAGAAGTCTGGAAGTCCTTTTCTCCCCGGAAGAGTACAAGTTGCTTTGCCAGCGTTCGGAAGAAGCAGGCGTCCGCTTTCTCGGACCGTTCATCCGCAAAATGTCTCTGGACGGTTATATCGTCAAGCTGGATACTTCCGATATTCACGAGATGACTTCGCTTCTCAGACGCTGCAGCAACAACCTAAACCAGATTGCGAAAAAGGCAAATGCCACAGGAAGCATTTACGGCGCGGATATTGCTGAGCTTCAGGCGAAGCAGGATGAAATTTGGGAAATGGCAAAAGAGATCCTGGCGAGACTTTCATCCATTCAGTAAACGACACCGGGGACCGTATCGGATTTCTGTCCGGTACGGTCCTCGGCATTTTTCATTTTCAGGAGGAACACAAATGGCAGCAACACGACTGATTGCTCTTCACCAGAGGAAGGGACAATCGATGGCCCACAGCCTTAGTGAGCGAACGGATTATGCAAAGAATCCAGAGAAAACGGAGAAAGGCGAGCTTATTACCGCCTATGGCTGTGATCCGATGACTGCAGATGAAGAGTTCATGCTTCAGAAGAGGCAGTATTACCACATCACAGGCAAAGAGCCCCGGCACGATATCATCGCGTATCAGATCCGGCAATCCTTCAAACCCGGAGAGATCACGGCGGAGGAAGCTAACCGGATCGGCTACGAGCTGGGTCTGCGCTTCACGAAGGGGAACTACTCCTTCATTGTGGCGACGCACACCGACCGGGCTCATATTCACAACCACATCATTTTCAATTCCACAAGCATGGACGGAACCCGAAAATTCAAAAACTTCTGGCTGTCCGGCCGGGCACTTCAGAGAGTCAGCGATATGATCTGTCTGGAAAACGGCCTCTCCGTGATTAAGCCTCTTCCGTATTCGGACAGGCCCAGACGGACCACTTACCCACAGCGTGAGAGTTTCCGCGACATGATCTGTCGTGATATCGATACGATTGTCGCAAAGAAGCCGAAGGACTTTTCCGATTTTCTGCAAATGCTGGAATCAGTAGGATATGAAATCAAGCAGGGAAAGAACATCGCACTTCGGGGAAAAGACCAGAAGCGTTTTATCCGCCTCTCTTCTCTCGGGGACGGATATTCGGAGGAAGATCTTCGTGCGGTCATCATCGGCACCCGTAACCATAGGCCGAAAAGCAAATATGCGCGTAGTGAGCAATCTGTCAATCTGCTGCTTAATGTACAGGAAAAGCTTCGGGAAAAAGGAGCTGGGTATGCCCATTGGACGAAGGTTTATAATCTGAAGCAGATCTCAAAAAGTATGCTTTTGTTCCACGAACGCGGCGCGGAAACGCTGAAAGAGATCAATACTCTCGTCGATAAAACAGTAAAAAGGCGGGATGAGTTGCAGGCCCAGATTGCAGAATCCGAGAAACGTCTGGCAGAGATCGCCACGCTGAAAAAGCACATCATCAATTACTCCAAAACCAGAACCACGTATGAGGCCTATCGCAAAGCCGGTTACAGTAAGAAATTCTTCGAGGAGCATCGCGAGGAAATTACGCTGCACAAAGCCGCCAAGAAAGCCTTCGATGAGCTGGGCATCGCCCGTATCCCAAAGGTAAAAGAGCTTAGTGCCGAATACGCCGAGATCTTAACTTCGAAGAAACAGGCCTACACCGAATTTCGAAAAGTTCGAGATGAGGCACAGGAAATGCTCATTTCAAGACAGAACCTCATTTCCTTTAGTGAAGCCGAACCGCAGGAACAGGAGAAAACCAAAAAGACCGAAAGGGCCAGATGACTTCACCGGGCAATCGCACCTTTTTCAAGGTGCGGTTGTCCGGCTTTTTGCATTTCAGCGTTCGGCACGAACGCGCAGCCATCACGAAGTGATGATCTTGACGGGGCTTGGGGCGGCACCAACGCGCAGTTCCGGGAGGACTATTTCAGTGAAAACTGAAATCGATCCGGATCGGAACACTGCTCGCCAAGTAGTGAAGAGGGCAAAAATGGAGTCTCTTGATGTTTAGAACCGTCAACATTGCGATCCGACGAGAAGTCTGTATTGAAAAAGTGCGTGATTTTGTGTATAATTCAAACTGTTGAATTGTATCCTGAAGGACCTGCAGGACTTCGACTATATAATCAGGTACTACAGCAACACCGACTATGTTTCATAAGAACAGGGGGTTGTCAATGGCAGTAAGTTACAATAAGCTCTGGAACCTTGTAAGGCAGAATAAGATGAAAAAAGGCGATCTTGCCAGAGCTGCAGAAATCAGCAGTTATTGGATGTCCAAGTTGAACCACGATGAGCCAGTACAGATGGAGGTTATGCTCCGTCTGTGCAAGGTGTTTCATTGCGATATAGGTGACTTAATGGAAGTCATCGAGGAGGAATAATCGATATGATTGATACCAAGAAAGAACAGGAACGCGATGAACTTCATCGGGCAATATGGGCTATTGCCGATGAGCTTCGCGGTGCCGTAGACGGATGGGACTTCAAGAACTATGTCTTGGGCACCATGTTCTATCGCTATATATCCGAAAACCTGACCAGCTATATCAATAACGGTGAGGCCGAGGCAGGCAACGCTGATTTTGACTTTGCTCAGATGCCGGATGCTGATGCCGAGGAAGCGAGAGAAGGCCTTGTCGAAGAAAAGGGATTCTTCATCCTTCCCAGCGAACTGTTTTGTAATGTCAGGTCCAGAGCTGCTTCCGACGAGAATCTGAACGAAACCCTGGAATGTATCTTCCGTCATATTGAGGAATCAGCAAAGGGAACGTCTTCTGAAGGACAGTTTGCTGGTCTGTTTGATGACTTCGATGTCAACAGCAACAAGCTCGGTGCAACCGTGGCCAAGCGTAATGAAAAGCTGGTCAAGCTGCTGAATGGCGTTGCAGATATGAATCTGGGCGATGTCCGGCATCATGACATCGATGCGTTCGGTGATGCTTATGAATATCTGATGACCATGTATGCCTCCAACGCAGGAAAATCCGGAGGCGAGTTCTTCACACCTGCGGATGTCTCTGAGCTGTTGACCAGGCTGGGAACTGTCGGCAAGACAGAGATCAATAAGGTCTACGATCCGGCCTGCGGCTCCGGATCTCTCCTTCTGAAAGCCGAAAAGGTCCTTGGCCGTGATAAGGTCCGTAATGGCTTCTTCGGCCAGGAGATTAATATCACGACTTACAACCTCTGCCGGATCAACATGTTCCTGCATGATATCGAATTCGATAAGTTTGATATCGCCTGCGAGGATACACTGACCGCGCCGCAGCATTGGGATGATGAACCTTTCGAACTGATCGTGTCGAATCCGCCTTACAGCATTAAGTGGGCCGGGGATGAGAATCCTCTTCTGATCAACGATCCGCGTTTCGCACCAGCAGGTGTGCTGGCTCCCAAGAGCAAGGCTGATCTGGCCTTTATCATGCACTCTCTTTCCTGGCTGGCTCCGAACGGCACGGCAGCGATCGTCTGCTTCCCTGGCATTATGTATCGCGGCGGTGCTGAGCAGAAGATCCGGAAGTATCTGATCGACAACAACTTCGTGGATTGTGTGATCCAGCTTCCGAGCAATCTTTTCTTCGGGACCAGTATCGCCACCTGCATCATGGTGCTGAAGAAGGGCAAGGCGGACAGCAAGGTTCTGTTTATCGATGCTACCAATGAATGCATCAAGGTGACGAACAACAATAAACTGACGCAGGCAAATATGGATCGTATCGTAGATACCTTTGCCGGGCGTGAAGAAGTACAGCACTTCTCTCATCTTGCTTCTTACGATGAGATCGCTGAAAACGACTATAATCTCTCTGTGTCGACCTATGTTGAAGCAGAGGACACCCGTGAGAAGGTTGATATAGTTAAGCTGAATGCAGAGATCAAGGAGATTGTCACCAGAGAACAAACACTTCGGGACGAGATCGATAAGATCATTGCAGAGATTGAGGGCTAATTATGATAGATCGAATTATTCATGATATCAGAGGAGCCTTGGACAATAATCTGTTTTTTGCAGCTCTTAATTGTGCACTCACGTTGCCGGATATCTGTGGAAGAGCAGAATATCCATCAGAGCAAAGCTCAAAGAAAAGATATATTGATTGGTATGATAAAGAGATTGGCTTTTATGAGAGGAATCCCAGACAAGACGAAGCAGAAGAAATGCCTTATCTGTCTGGTCAGGTAATGTATAGTTTGCGATGCGCAATGCTACATGCTGGCGAGCCAAACATAAATGGAGACAGTGTATATCAAAAGCCAGATATTGATAAGTTCTCATTAGTAATCCAGAAAGCTCAGCCTTTTGATATTTATAGCGATTCAAGTAGTATTATGGATTGGGGTGGCGAGCATGTTCGATCCTATAGGATGAATGTTCGAAGAATATGTTTAATTATATGTGCGGTAGCAGAGGCTTATTATCGTGATAACAAAGATAAGTTCCACTTTGACTATGAAATAATCGATTGGGACGAAGTAACATCAAAATTGCCTCCGCTTGATATGGAAGCGATCTTTAAAGAATTGGCTAATCCTGAATTAGGAAAGGAGAAGCTATGAGCAAGCTTGACGAGTTAATTGCGGAACTGTGCCCAGATGGAGTGGAATCTAAACCGCTTTCTGAGATTGCGACCATTACACGTGGGGGTAACCTTCAGAAAAAGGACTTTACTGAAAGCGGAGTTCCCTGCATTCATTACGGACAGATTTACACCAAATACGGCTTGTTTACTGACAGGACCTATACATTCGTTAGTGAGTCAACTGCTTCAAAGCAAAAGAAAGCTGTACCTGGCGATATCGTCATGGCGGTTACAAGTGAAAATATAGAGGACGTATGCAAGTGCGTAGTGTGGCTTGGGGATGAAGATATTGCAGTTAGCGGCCATACGGCTATCATTCATCATAACCAAGATCCTAAATACCTCGCGTACTACTTCCATTCCTCAATGTTCTTTGCCCAAAAGCAAAAACTGGCGCATGGAACGAAAGTCATTGAAGTCACTCCGGATAAACTAAACGGAGTGACAGTCCCTGTACCTCCACTGGAGGTACAACGCGAAATTGTCCGCGTGCTGGACAATTTCACGTTCCTTTCAGCGGAGCTTTCAGCGGAGCTTTCAGCGGAGCTTTCAGCTCGCAGAAAGCAGTATGAATACTATCGGAATCAACTGCTCACATTTACCAATGATACAAAGAAAATGCCGCTTTCTGATGTGGCGAAGGTTTTTCGTGGTGAGTACATAACACAAAAAGGATCTAAAATCGGAGAGATCCCTGTTATTCTGGGCGGCCAAGAGCCGGCTTACTATATCGATAAGGCAAACCACGAGGGCGAGATCGTTGTTATCGCTCGAAGCGGTGTGTCTGCAGGCTTTGTGTCTTATTGGAATCAGCCGATTTATGTCACAGATGGATTTGGGTATGAGGCTCGAGATGGCATAGCGATTCCGAAATATCTCTATTATGCACTTAAGCGGAGAGAACCGGAATTAAATGCCATGAAACGTGGCGCAGGAGTTCCTCATGTTAGTGGAGAGATGCTTGGAAAAGTTGAATTAAGCATTCCTCCGATTCCTGTGCAAGAGCGGTTGGTTAATGTGCTGGATAATTTTGAATCCATATGTTCGGACTTGAGCATTGGACTTCCTGCAGAAATCGAGGCACGCAAAAAACAATATGAATATTACCGCGATTTGCTATTGACATTCGCTGAGACCGGCAAGACAATCGCTAGACAGACAGACAGACAGACAGACAGACAGACAGACAGACAGACAGACAGACAGGCTGAAATAACGCTTCTGCAGTATGTGTTTGGATATGCTTGCATCCAGCTTTCGCAGCTCTTTAACACGCGGAATGGGTACACTCCGTCAAAGGGCAATACGGACTTCTGGACAGACGATGCAGATATTCCTTGGTTCAGGATGGAAGATATTCGAGAGAATGGACGTATCTTAAGCGATTCGACACAGCATGTTACGCGGATTGCAGTTAAAGGCAACCTTTTTCCTGCAGATTCCTTTATAGTCTCGACCTCAGCGACCATTGGGGAACATGCATGGATCAGAGTACCATCATTAGCAAATCAGCGCTTCACCTACCTGATGCTTAAACAGGAGTATCAGAACATAGTGGATTATCGGTATCTGTATTACTACTGCTATAAACTCGGAGAATACTGCCGTACCCACCTGAATCAAGGCAACTTCGCCTCTGTAGACATGAGTAAATTCGGAGAATTTATCTTTTTCTTGCCAGAGCTACAAAAACAACAGGAAATAGCAGATATTCTTGATCGATTAGATAGATTGTGTAATGACCTCACTTCCGGGCTTCCCGCCGAGATTGAGGCTAGACAAAAACAATATGAGTATTACAGGGACAAGCTCCTGACCTTCAAGGAGAAAGCATAAGAAAGCAGGTGGTTGCATGCCATATTTCAATATCGTCGCCCAGACAACAGAGAATACCGTTGTCACGGAATATGAGCCGGTAAAGGCCCGGTCCGACAGTTATCAGAGTGAGGCTGAACTGGAGCGGGAATTCATCCGTATGCTCACGGAACAGGGCTATGAATACCTTCCGATCCATTCGGAGGCTGAGCTGATAACGAATCTCCGGAAGAAGCTGGAGGTTCTGAACAGCTATGCCTTCTCCGATTCCGAATGGGACCGGTTCTTCAAGAATTCCCTGGCGAACCCGAACGACCATATTGTTGAAAAGACCCGGAAGATCCAGGAAGATTTCGTCCAGGTTCTGAAACGGGATGATGGCTCCACAAAGAACATCACCCTGATAGACAAGAAGAACATCCATAATAATCTGCTTCAGGTTATCAACCAGTATGCGATCAGTCAGGACGAAGGGGCACGGCACAGCAACCGTTATGATGTGACCATCCTCGTCAACGGCTTTCCGATGATCCATGTGGAGCTGAAGCGCCGTGGCGTGGCGATCCGAGAGGCTTTCAACCAGATCGACCGTTATCAGAGAGATTCCTTCTGGGCCGGAAGCGGTCTATTCGAGTATGTACAGATCTTCGTGATCAGCAACGGCACGAACACTAAGTATTACTCGAACAGCACTCGATTTAATGCCATCAAGGATGCGAAATCCGGCAAACAGAAGAAGGAAAAGACCAGCAACAGCTTTGAGTTTACCTGCTTCTGGGCAGACGCGAACAACCGTGTAATTCCGGATCTGATCGACTTCACTCGGACCTTCTTTGCCCGGCACACGATTCTGAATATCCTGGCCAAGTATTGCATCTTCACTTCCGAGAATATGCTGATGGTCATGAGACCATATCAGATCACCGCAACCGAGCGAATCATGAACCGGATCGAGATTGCCAACAACTATAAAAAATACGGTACCGTGGCCGGTGGTGGCTATATCTGGCATACGACCGGATCCGGAAAGACCCTGACATCTTTCAAGACCGCACGGCAAGCCTCGCAGCTTCCGTATATCGATAAGGTCCTCTTTGTTGTAGACCGTAAGGATCTGGACTACCAGACCATGAAGGAATATGACCGTTTTGAGAAAGGAGCTGCGAACAGCAATACCAGCACCGTGATCCTGAAGCGGCAGCTTGAAGATCCTAATGCCCATATCATTATCACTACGATTCAGAAGCTCTCCACCTTCATCAAGAAGAATCCGGTTCATGATGTCTATCAGAAGCATGTCGTGATCATCTTTGATGAATGCCACCGCAGCCAGTTTGGCGATATGCATACAGCTATCGTAAAGAGCTTTAAGAAGTACCATCTGTTTGGATTCACCGGCACCCCGATTTTTGCGGCTAATACCGGCGCAGTCCGGAATCCGCAATTCTTTACAACAGAACAGACCTTCGGGGACCAGCTCCACACCTATACAATCGTGGATGCGATCAACGATAAGAATGTCCTTCCCTTCAGGGTGGACTATATTAAAACCATGGATTCAGACCCGGATATTGATGATAAAGATGTCTGGGATATCGATCGTGAGAAAGCCTTTATGGCTCCGCAGCGAATCGCGCTGGTTACGAAATACATCTTGGAGCATTTCGACCAGAAGACATATCGCGGCGATAAGACCTACGTTTTCAATTCACTCATGAATATCGCTGATGTGGCTTCCGGTGCGAACGGTGCTGTGGAGGAAGTAAAACAGCAGCAGCGTATCAGCGGCTTCAACGCGATTCTTTGCGTAGCATCGGTCCCGATGGCCAGACTGTACTATCAGGAATTCCAGAAACAGATGGCTGCCGATCCGACGAAGAAGCTCCGGATTGCAACCATATACAGCTATGGGGCCAACGAGGCCGAGCCGGATGCGGATCTTCTGGATGAGGAAAATAGCGAGGATACCAGTGCTCTGGACCAGACCAGCCGTGACTTTCTGGACAAAGCCATCCGGGATTACAACGAAATGTTCCATACGAATTACTCCACTGACGGCGACCGGTTCCAGAATTATTATAAAGACGTTTCTCTCCGGATGAAGAATAAGGAACTTGATCTTCTAATCGTGGTCAATATGTTCCTGACCGGCTTTGATGCAACAACCCTGAATACGCTGTGGGTTGATAAAAATCTAAAGATGCACGGCCTGATCCAGGCATTTAGCCGGACCAACCGCATCCTGAACAGCATCAAGACTTTCGGTAACATTGTTTGCTTCCGGAATCTGCAGAAACGCGTGGATGCCGCGATCTCCCTGTTTGGCGATAAGGACGCTGGCGGCATAGTATTGCTTCAGAAATTCGATGCTTATTATCATGGCTATGTCGATATGGAAGACAAGCCCCATCCCGGCTATGTGGACATGATCGACGAGTTGACCACCAAGTTCCCGCTTTCCGAGCCACAGATCATCGGAGAACAGAACCAGAAAGACTTTATTGCCCTGTTCGGAGCAATCCTCCGGATGCGGAACCTGCTGTCTTCCTTTGATGAATTCAAAGGTCAAGAGCTTATTTCTGAGAGAGACCTGCAGGACTACCTGGGAAGATACCAGGATCTTCGAGATGAATGGAGAAGAAAGCGTGAAGACAAGGATTCCGAAGATATTACGGATGATCTTGTCTTCGAAGTCGAACTGATTAAACAGATCGAGATCAACATCGATTACATACTGCTTCTGGTCAAGAAGTATCATGATACGCACTGCACCGACAAAGAAGTGCTGATTACGATCCAGAAAGCCATTGATGCCAGCCCTGAGCTGCGAAGCAAGAAGGCCCTGATCGAGACCTTCATTGCCGGGATCAACGACGTGGATGATGTCATGGTCGAGTGGCACGATTATGTTGCCGAGGAACGTGAGCGGCAACTCATGGAGATCGTCACTAGCGAGAAGCTGAAGGAAGCCGAGACCAGGAAGTTCCTGGAGAATGCTTTCCGGGATGGCGAGATCCGAACTACCGGCACAGATATTGATAAACTAATGCCGCCAGTCTCCCGGTTCGGCGGAGGTGGCAGAGCCAAGAAAAAGCAAGGTGTTATCGATAAGCTGAGGGCCTTCTTCGAGCGGTTCTTTGGTCTCGGAAATGCCAACTTTACAGCTGAGGAACAGGAACCTAAAGCGGTTGTATATGATATGACACCGCCGACACTGAACATGGTTGCAGAACCGACCGTTGAGTACGGGAAGAAGACAGATAATCAGTAAAGAGAAATAAAGGAGAGGAACAAACATGTTTGATCACACCAAGCTGGCAGATGTTATTTCTGCTTATAAGGAGTACTTCCCAAAGCATTGGAAGGATGAAAAATACAAATGGGAAGCCATAAAGCATTTTCAGAAACATTGGGATGTAAATGCGGCGGATTTTAAGGCTATGCTGGAGACCTCTCTTGAAAAGACCTACAATCTGCTTGCCTCTGGGTATTTTTATGCCAAAGCCATGCTTGTTATGTTTGCTGAAGAGGATCCTGAAGCTACTAGGGCAGCGTTCATTAGCCTGTTTGATGAAACCAAGGATTTGACAGAACGAGTAGCTGCCTTCTATGCCTTTGCTGAAGACAGAAAAGCGAATCACAACTCAGGATGGAAGAATCACTATCAGAACGCAAATGCTATAAGTACGTATCTTTGGTTGAAGTACCCGGATAAATATTACATCTATAAATATTCGGAATACCGTTCAGTGGCGAGAGAGTTGTCAAGCGATTATGTACCAAAGAAAAGTTCTTCGCCGGATAGCCTTGTAGATGGATACAAAATGTATGACGAGATCCGGGATGTCCTCATTCAGGATGACGAGCTTAAGACAATGTTGCAGAACGCTTTAACTGACAGCTGTTATGAAGATCCTGAATATCGGACTATGACAATAGATGTTGGCTTTTTTGTTAGCCGTTATTATTCTGAACTCAGTACGGGTGGACACACAACAGAGGGATGGTGGCCTAGTCTGGAAGATTACTCTCCCGGTTTTACTACTGAGGATTGGATCAACATCATAAACGACCCAGATATTATAGGACCAGTCTGGGGAAGGTCGTTAGCAGAATACTATGATATTGGTGGATCTGCCACCTGTACTCAGGTGGGTGAGAAGTATAACCGGAATCCAAGTTCTGTAAGTGGAAACTTAACTAACCTTGCCAAACACATATATAAAAAGACGCAATGTCCGCTATACGATGAAGGCGATGGCAGGAATAGATATTGGCCGATTCTTTTCCAGGGCAAAACAGCAGCAAGTGATGTTGCCGGTAACTGGATCTGGAAATTGAGGCCGGAGTTGTTCGAAGCGTTAAAGCAAGTAGATATCATGAAATATCTTTCTGCCTCAAAAGTTGAGATTCTCACCGGATCCGAAGAACACGGATACTGGTGGCTGAACGCAAGCCCGAAAATCTGGAGCTTTTCCGATATCTCTGTCGGGGAAGAACAAAGCTATTCGCTCTATAATGACAACGGAAATAAGCGTCGGATTTTCCAAAATTTCCTCGATGCAAAAGCCGGCGACATCATTATCGGATATGAAGCCAATCCGGTAAAACAGGTTGTGGCATTAGCTCAGGTGGTAAGAGAGAATGACGGCGAAAAGTTGCCTTTTATGAAAACAGAAGGTCTGGCTGTCCCAATCGATTACTCTCAGCTCAAAGCCATTCCCGAATTAGAGAATATGGAATTCTTTACGAACCCCAATGGATCGTTGTTTAAACTGACGCCTGGTGAGTTCGAATTGATCATGGATATTATCAGAGAGGCAAATCCTATAGCATCGATCCCCGAAGTGGAGACATATACTAAAAACGATTTCCTGAGTCAGGTCTATATGACGGAGGATCGGTACAATACCCTTGTGGCGCTTCTCAAGAATAAAAAGAACATAATCCTTCAGGGAGCCCCAGGTGTAGGCAAGACCTTTACAGCAAAGCGGCTGGCATATTCCATAATGGGCAAAAAGGATGATTCACGGATCGAGTTTGTACAGTTTCATCAGAGCTATTCTTATGAGGACTTCATCATGGGATACAAGCCTAATGATGATGGATTCAAACTCACGAATGGAGTTTTTTATCAATTCTGTCAGACTGCGGCTAATCACCCGGATGAGGACTATTTCTTCATCATCGATGAGATTAACAGAGGAAACCTGAGCAAGATCTTCGGTGAGCTTCTCATGCTGATTGAAAAGGATTATCGTGGGACGAAGGCCACGCTTGCATATAGTGGGACTTCTTTCAGCGTACCTAAAAATCTCTATATTATTGGGATGATGAATACAGCTGACCGCAGCCTTGCGCTGATCGATTATGCTCTCCGACGCAGATTCAGCTTCTTCGAGATGGAGCCTGGCTTTAACTCTGAAGGATTTAAGAAATACCAGGCAAGTTTGCATAATGAGACTTTTGATGCTCTGATTGATCGCGTGAAAGAACTGAACAGAGACATTTATACAGACGATTCTCTTGGCGCTGGATTCAGAATCGGTCATAGTTACTTTTGCGGCCAGACGGAATGTTCTGAAGAATGGATGCGAGAAGTCGTGTATTACGATTTGATTCCAATGCTGCAGGAATACTGGTTTGATGATAAGACGAAGCTGCAAAAATGGGAAAATAATCTGACAGGTGTTTTCGATGACTGAAGATAAAGGGATCCTGATTAAGAATATTTACTACATGCTGACCTATGCCTTTCAGGTTCTCAGACAGACGAACTACGAAGAGATTGAGGCTGAGCAGTTTGATGAGATACAGGATCTGTTTGCTGCTATTCTTTCTAAGGGCATCGGACAGCAGCTAAAGCAAGGACTTCACAGGGAATATATTGCCGTTAGCGAAACCAGGACCTCGTTGCGCGGTAAAATCGATATGCCGGAAACTGTAAAGAACCGGATACAACATAAACGTGTAATATCCTGTGAATACGATGAGCTGTCAGAAAACAATCTGATGAATCAGATTCTGAAGACTACAGCTGATCTTCTGCTTCGCGCCAATGGTGTTACTGCTGAGCATAAGAACGCTCTAAAGAAGGTCCTTTTATTTTTCGATGGAATCGATACAATAGAGCCCTTATCAATACAGTGGAACCGGATTCAGATTAAGAGAAACAACAAGAACTATGAAATGCTAATTAACATCTGCTATTTTGTCATCGACGGAATGCTGCAGACTACGGATACAGGCAGTTATCGTATGGCTCAATTCTCTGATGAACATATGGCGCGTTTATATGAACGATTCGTCCTAGAGTACTACCGTCATCATCACAAGGAGCTGTCTGCAAATGCTGCACAGGTGAAGTGGAATCTTTCCACTGATTCGGAAGAGACAGCAATAAAATATCTTCCTACTATGCAGACTGACATCATGCTACAGAACAAAGCGCATACACAGACACTTATCATAGACACCAAGTATTACACTCGGACAATGCAGCGTCAGTTTGACACCTATTCCTATCATTCCGGTAATATGTATCAGATATTCACCTATGTGAAGAATCAGGATGCAAATGAATCGGGAAACGTATCCGGAATGCTCCTGTACGCAAAGACCGGGGAAAGCATAACTCCAAATGGTGAGTTTATGATGTCTGGAAACAAGATAAGCGTGAAGACGTTAGACCTTAATCTACACTTCTCTCAGATTGCGGCGCAGCTTGATAAGATTGTGGCAGATCATTTTGCTGAAGTTGCCGAGTGAGGAGCGGGTTATAGTTCATGAAAGTTATTCTATCAAGAAAAGGATTCGATTCCTCTAACGGAGGATGCCCAAGCCCTATCCTTCCGGATGGCACGCTCTTGTCTTTGCCGATTCCATCAGACGACCGTGACTCTTATGATGAGTTAGTGTATGAAGGGAAAAGCTATGCGGATATTCTAAAACAGTTGAGACCAAGAAGATCATATAATCATTGTCACGTTGATCCAGACCTTCGTCCCAATTTGAGAGTTACAGATGTTAACGGATGGGCTCCGGCCTTTGGACAAATAGACGCAGCACAAGGGTTGCTTTCCAATGCTGGTGTTGGACCAGGAGATCTCTTTTTATTCTTCGGATGGTTCCGGCCGGTTGAAAACAGTGTGAGTGGCTATCGTTTCAGGAAAAAACATGAAGGTGATTTTTATTCCTGGGCAGATATGCATGTAATCTACGGCTATATGCAGGTCGGTGCTGTTTTAACTGATCCTTGCGAGATTAGCAAGTATGCGTGGCATCCGCATGCATCTGCCTCCAGGCTAAAGAACAGAACAAATGCGCTGTATCTTCCTTCAGAGCATTTATCCTTGGATTCCAACATGCCCGGGTGGGGTACATTAGATTTTCGGAACGATCGTGTACTGACAATGGAAGGCAAGAATAGAGGTACATGGAATCCGCTTTCGTTTTTTATGCCAGAACATGTTTACGGTAACAAGAAAAACTCGGCTCGAAATGGCGGTTTATATTACTCAGGAATATGGCAGGAACTTGTAATCTACGAGTCGGAAGGATTATCTGAATGGGCGACCAAGCTGTTGTCCACCGAAAATAATCCAATAGCTACTCCTGCCAGAATGATCGTGAATGAAGAAGGATTGAAAAATGGATAAAGACCCCAAACTCCGCCCATTGTATTTAGCTCAAATACTATATGAACGTACCGACGAGGACCATTATCTGACCACCGCTGAATTAATGGAGATCCTCGAAAAGGAGCACGGCTTCAAGGTCCACCGGCAGACGATTCCTGCTGATGTCGCCGCCTTGCGCTCTTTTGGCATGGAAATCCAGGAAGTGATGTCCTCCCAGAAGCGCTATAACCTGATCAGTCGCGAGTATGATATCGCGGAGATCAAGCTGCTGATCGATGCGGTGGAATCCTCCAAGTTCATCACCAAAAAGAAAAGCGAGGAGCTGGTCGCCAAGCTCTCAAAGATGGCTGGCCGGAACCAGGCGGAGCAGCTGAGACGGAATATCTCTGCAGAGGACCGAATCAAATACGACAACGAGAGCATTTACCTGATCATTGACGGCATCAACGAGGCTATCAATGCCGGAAAGAAGATCTCCTTCCTGTACTTCAAGTACGATGTCCGGAAGGAGCCGAAGCTGCGTAACGATGGAAAGCCGTGGATCTTCAGCCCTCACAAGCTGGTCTGGAACGGCGATTTCTATTACATGGTCGGTGTATTTGACAGCAAGAGGGTCGGGACCTTCCGTCTGGACCGGATATTGAAGCGACCGGATATTCTGGATGAGGCTGCTCTTCCCTTCCCGGCAGATTTTGATTTCGAGAAGCATCTTCAGACAAGCTTCCGGATGTTCGGAACCAAATATACGACCGTGGATCTGATCTGCGCGAATGATCTGATGGATGCGATTCTGGACAAGTTCGGTAAAGACGTCACCACCTATGCCTATGACATGGAGAACTTCCGTGTCGAGACGGATGTTGTTCCCGGGACAGTATTCTATTCTTGGGTGTTCGGCTTCGCTGGAAAAGTCGTCATCAACGGACCGGCGGAAGTCAAGGAACAGTATAAAGAGATGGTGCTGAAGGCTGCAGAAAGGCTTTAGGAAAATGGCTGAGAAAATGATCAGGCTTACGGCTATGACTCCAGAGATGTATCACAGCTATTATAGGGAATATGAAAATGATCCAGATCTGTATCTGGATAAAGACAAGTACACCGCCTACACATACAGTAAAGAAAAGGTGGATCAGTACATTCAGCGCCTGGTCGATTTGAAACGGATTCCGCTTGCGATTATGGCAGGCGATGAAATAGTCGGTGAAATCATCATCAAGAATATCGAAGAACACAAGTGTGCAACCATGGGCCTTTCTTTAAAGAATGCCCGGTACAAAGACCAGGGAATCGGAACGCAGGCGGAAAGACTGGCCATTCAATATGTCTTTCGGGAACTTGACATTCCGACTTTATATGCGGATTCGATACAGCCTAACACCCGGAGCCAGCACGTTCTGGAAAAAGTCGGCTTCACTTTGACTCATGAGGACAAGGATTTCAAGTACTATCGCATAGACAGAGACATGAATATAGAGCTCAAGAAAATGGAAACCGACGATGAGATCAAAGGCAAAGCCTATGTCCATTGGAAGTCCTGGCACGAGGCTTATCCGGGTCTTGTAGATCAGGGATATCTCGATGCCATGACGCTTGAAAAGTGCGAAAAGATGGCTTACAGCTGGCCGGACAACCTTATCGTTGCAAAGGATAATGGCCGTGTCATTGGTTTCGTCGGATATGGTGATCGTGGTGATGAAGCTCCGGATACCGGAGAAATCTTTGCCCTGTATGTGTTGGCAGAGTATTACGGGAAAGGCGTGGCACAACAGTTGATGAATGCAGGGCTTCAGCAGCTTACGAACTACCCACAGATCTGTCTATGGGTACTGAAAGAAAATAAAAGAGCCATCCGTTTCTATGAAAGGTGTGACTTCGTTCCAACCGGAGAGGAACTGATCAGTTCAAATATCGGAGCCACGGAAATCAGGATGATCTTAAAATGCGAAAGTTAGATAAAATGCAAGGCACTCTGCTACGGCAGAGTGCCAACTTATGTCACTTTTAATGACTTTTGCATGCCAACTCTCTTCTAGTACAGAGACACTCGAAAAAGAGGGATATGCACAATAGCCGCCTGATGAAGATTCCCCGGTTTCTGTCTTGACATTATTTGCCTTCTGTGATAAAATGGATTTAGAATAATTCTAATTTTGAGAGGGCAATGACAAGATACGCACAACAGATACTCGATATTATAAATGAATCTACGGATCATTTGACCGCGGAGATGATCTATCTGCGCCTTAAAGCTTCAAATTCCAAGGTCGTTCTTGCCACGGTATATAATAATCTCAATCTGCTATACGAACAGGATAAGATCCGAAAGGTTTCCGTGGAAGGCTATCCTGACCGTTATGATAAAGTCATAAAACACGATCATCTGGTATGTAAAAAATGCGGAGCGCTCTCTGATATTTGCCTCTCTGATCTTACGGCCCAGCTGCAAGCACAGATTCCAGAGGAAATAATCTCTTATGATTTGAAAATTAATTATATCTGCCCTTCCTGCCGAAGCAAAGCGGAGAAGGTATAAGAAAGGAGGATAATCCGTGGCTATCTATCAATGCTCGATCTGCGGCGCGATCTTTGACGAAGAGAAGGAAGGACGAAAGCTG